>WNGC01004293.1_pt1 | contig 11368 bp, 10 predicted proteins | sample 5400051 | NCBI WGS metagenome assembly WNGC01 (sample SAMN13153368, study PRJNA577476) | soil metagenome | isolation source: 20 cm soil or saprolite under grassland replicate 2 | place: USA:California | collected 2016-06-15 | reverse complement strand
GCGAGGAGTTCGTGGCCGTGGCCGCGGGCGGGAACTTCCAGATCAGCTATCCGCTCGGCAATTCGCTGTTCGTGTTCGGGCTGCCGAAGCCCTAGCCTCAGCCCCAGGCCCCCTAGCGGGGTCTCCCTACGCGACAAAACGACGCAGTCGCTTCGGGAGCCCCCGCCACGGGGCCTGGCGTGCCCCCATCTCCTTCCCACAGGGCCAGTTGCGGCCGGTTGTGCCGGCGCGCGCGCGGCGCCCAGGGGGCCGAAAACCAGCCCGCTATTGCATTTAGGGGGGGGTCATACCCAATATTTTGCGGGATTCTGGGCCAGGGGCGGCCGCAAGCCGGGCTCGCCTTGGGGTCTCGGGAGCATTCCGGACGCCGTCCCCGGCGGCCACCGGCTCTCAAGAGGAGGTCGGCTCCGCTTTTCCTAATCAGGTCGGTCACACGACAGGCGTAGGTGAGAAGCCAGACGAGCAGGCACCTAGCAGGCCAACTCCCCAAGGAGGGGTTCTCGTATGAAGCGTCTCACGTTGCTGTTGTTGGGTCTCGCGCTGGGCGTCACTGCGACGGCCAAGGCGCAAGGCCTGACGATGCAGATGTCGAACGGCTGGTCGTTCGCGTTCGGGGGAAACGTGAATGCCTTTTGGGTGTTCACGAAGGGGAACAACAGCGGACCGACTAATTCCAACGTCCGAACGGGCCTCTTGCCGACGTTCGCGACGTTCGAAGCCCGCGGTAAAGAGGGCGGGCTGAACCTGGGGATCCACTTCGGGTTCGCGCCGCAGATCAACAATCCCGGCAACTGCCACGACAACTTCAACGGGCTCTGCGGCAACGGCGGGACGCAGGCGGGCGCGCAGATCGACATGCGCCAGGTGTATCTAACCGTCGGTTTCAAGAACGGGTCACAGATTCTCGCCGGCCGTGAGCTGGGCCTGTTCAGCCGCCAGAACATTCTCAATGACATGACCCTGTTTGGTGTTGGGTCGGTCGGTGTCGGTGCTGGGTTCACGCAGGGCGGCGGCACGACGCTGGGCCGCATCGGCTACGGCTATCTCTATCCCAACTTCGACGCCCAGGTAACGTACAGCACGAAGCCGGGACAGACACAGTTCTCCATCGGCCTTTTCCAGCCCAGCGTTCTGAACAGCGGTACCTACTCGTTCACGAAGATTCCCCGCCTAGAGGGCGAGTTCACCTACAGCCAGAGGTCCGGCAAGAACAGCTATTTGTTCTGGGTCGGCGGCCTGTGGCAGACGACGTCCAACGCCGTGTCGGGCGGCACGTCCCAAAGCTCGGTCGGCGGCACCGCCGGCATCAAGGCGGGCATGTCCGACCTCTCGCTCGTAGTAACCGGGTACCTCGGCAAAGGTGTCGGCACAACCCTACTGTTCTCGGGTAGCGAGGTGATTGGCGGCACGACCAGCAAGTCTGACGGCGGATACGCTCAGCTTATGTACAAAGTCGGGCCGAAGACCAACGTCGGCGCAAGCTGGGGCTTCAGCCGTCTAAAGAATGACCCAGGAGCCGTGTTGTCGAACTGGACGTCCACTACCCTCGGTGTCTACAACCAGTGGACCAAGTCCTTGAAGCTCGTCTTCGAGGGCACGCGGGAGCAGAACGGCAACGGTTCAACCGCCCCGTCGCAGATCGACGTGTCGGGTGGGTTGATGCTGTTCTTCTAAGACGTAAAGGCGACGGCGTCGAGGAAAGACGTCGCGCAGAAACGTCACGCAAGAGACGTCGAGAGGCCGGGAGCGATCCCGGCCTCTTACGTTTCTCCGTGACGTCTTTTCGTGACGTCTCTTCGCGACGTAGTCTACTTATTTATTTATAGCGGTAGGTAATCCTGCCCCGCGTAAGATCGTAAGGAGAGAGATCCACGGCCACTCGGTCGCCCTGCAGTATCCGGATGTAGTTCTTGCGCATCTTCCCGCTGACGTACGCCAGCACCTCGTGCCCGTTCTCGAGTTTCACGCGGAAGGTCGTGTTGGGAAGCACCTCGGAGATGGTGCCCATCATCTGAATCGCGTCGCCCGCCACGTCCCTGTCGCCTCCTGGTCCTACGCCCGCGCCGCGTGCGGATCCATAGTCTCGTCCCGCGGGGGCTCCCGGCCCCGCTCGATATACGATGCGTGCCGACCGCAGTTCTGGCACGTCAGCGTCACGCGCTCCGGCGCGAGCGGCCCGAGCTTGATCGCCCCACGACGCCGGGGCGCGCGCATGATCGACCGCGTCCCGCACGAGGGGCAGACCAAGGGCACATGCTCGCGGTCCGCCGCAATCAGCGCCAGCGCTTCCGGCGCCCGGTATTCCTTTATGCCACGTCGTCCCACGGCTGTACTTGGGCCTCCAACCTCGGAATCTAGCCACCCCAGGAAGGCCCTCCAACGGAGCGGTTTTGGGCCTGCTTGACAGCCCTTTCGGGGGGCGTATCTCTCAATCAGCCCGGAGGTTCCGCCAGAATGGACCGCTCCCAATACGAGCCCGTCGCAGAGATCGAAGTAGATGCGGCTCGACCCGACCCTCAGGGCTTTACGCTCACCGGCCAGGGCGCCGATCACGCCGAGTACCAGCTCGACCTGCACTTCGGCATGCCGCTCGACGCCAAGACCCGCAGCGTGCTGGGCGAGCTGCTGTCGCACTCCGATCTGACGATCTCGCGGCGGGCCTCAGGCGGGCAGGGGTCGATGTAGCTTGGCGCGACCTTCAGCGCCGGAGCAGCGTCTTCCATGCCCCCCCCAGCTGAGCTCGGCGGGTCGCAGATTTCTTCGCTGCTCGAAGCCCTCCCCGGCATCGCGAGTGTGCTGCGCAGCCCCGTCGCGGACGCCTTGGTCAAGGCGATCCGCGGCGCCGCCGGCTTGGGTGAATTCACCGTCGATGACGCCGAAGAGTTGATCCGCTACGCCGTCCGGCGCGGCCTGATCGGACCGGAGGAAGGGGACCGCGTCCTCTCCGACATCCAGGGCGCGCTCAAGCGCAAGCCTCCCAAGGCCGCCGCACCCCGGCCCAAACCGGCCCCGAAAAAGAAGCCCGCCGGGAAAAAGAAGTCGCGCCGGTGAATCGGCGGCGGCTCGCACGCCTGCTGTGCGTGATCGTGGTCGGCGCGTGCGCGCGGACGCCACGACCGGGATCCGTCACGCCCGCCGCCCCGAGCGATCGCTTCCGCCTCGCGAGCGAGCTCGCGGCGGCGGGCCGCTGCGACACGGCCGGGGTGGTGGTCGCGGCCGCGCAACCGCTCGCGCCCACCGACGTCCGGGGACCGCTCGTGCTCGGTGCGTGCCAGGAGCAGGCGGGTCGCTTCGACGACGCCGTAGCGATCTATAACACCTTCGCCGCCGAGCACCCCGGCGCCCGGGGCGTGGCGGCGCTCCGAGCCAAGGCGCAGATCACGCTCCGTCGCGCCGCAGAGCAGACAGCGCGGCAGGCATTGGCGCGCGAAGCGGAGCTGGCGCAGCAACCCCCTCAAGCCGCCACCGTGGCGGTGCTGCCGCTCGTGATCGCCGGGGATTCGAGCGTGCAGCCGCTCTCCCGCGGCCTGGCCGAGCTCATCACCACCGATCTCGCCCAGATCCGCTCGCTGCGGCTGCTGGAACGCCTGCAGATCGGCACGCTGCTCGACGAGCTCAAGGCCGGTCAGAGCGAGCGCGCCGATCCCGCGACCGCGGCGCGCGTGGGACGGCTGCTGCGCGCGGAGCGGATGGTGCAAGGGACCGCGACGATCCCACGCAGCGAGGCCGCGACGATGCAGCTTTCCGCGACGGTCGTCACGGGCGCCGGCGTGGTACGACCCGTGGGTCAGGTGACGGGCCCGTTCCGGCAGCTGCTCGCGCTCGAAAAACAGGTAGTGTTCGACCTCGCCGGCCAGCTCGGGATCGCGCTCACCGAGGCCGAGCGGCAGGAGATCCTGCGACAGGGGCCCAAGAGCCTGGCGGCGTTTCTGGCCTACAGCCGGGCGCTCGAGGACCTCGATCGCGGCGACTACGGGGCCGCGGCGCGCCATTTCGGAGCGGCCGCACACGCCGACCCGAGCTTCCAGGCGGCGCGGCAGGGGCAGGAAACCGCCGCCGCCATGCCGGCCGGGCAGGAGTCCGGGTCCGGCGGGATCGTGACCCTCGCCGAGGCCGGGCTCCTCGCCACCACGACCCTGGACGTCGTGCCGGCCACGGGCGACGTGATTGCTCAGGCGGGAGGACCGGTCTCGGGCACGCCCACCATCGACCGCCATCTCACGCCCGAGGCGCTCGGGTTGCCGTCGATCGTATCCGTCACGAGCGGCATCGTCATCATCTTCAGGCGCCCGTAGTGAGACGCGCGCTGCTCCTGAGCTGCGTGGCGGCGCAGCTCGCGGCGCAGCAACCTGCAGCCGTCGCCGGCACCGCCACCCGCGCCGGCGTCGTGCTCGACAGCTATCACTTCGGGTCCACGTTCGCGATCGATCACCTCGTCGAGTGGACCGTCCCCGTGACGTTGTCACACCGGTTCGGCCCGCGCTTTACGATCGACCTGTCCAGCGCGTACGCCCACGCCTCGGCCACGACCACCAGCGGGACGCTCCAGGTCGACGGCGCGACCGACACGGATGTCCGCGTGAGCTGGGGGGCGGCGACGGGTCACGTGATCGTGTCGCTCGTGGGCACGCTCCCCACGGGAAAGACGAGCGTTGACAGCGCCGCCGTCCCCGTGCTCAGCGCGCTCGGCACGGAGCTGCTCAGTTTCACGACGCCCAGCTTCGGCTCGGGTGGCGGCGTCACGGGCGGCTTCGCCACGGCCTTCAAGCTGGGCCAGCGCTGGGCGGGCGGCGTCGGCGGGAGCTATCGCTGGCATGCGAGCTACACGCCGGTGGTGGCGAGCGGGGAGCTCGAGCCGGGCGGCGAAGGCCGTGTGCGCCTCGGCGCGGAGGGTCCGCTCGGCGGCGGAGGGTATTTCCGCGGTGCCGCGGTGTACGCGGCGAGCGGCGCGGACACGGTCGTGGCGGGGTCGCGCAGTGTCACGGGCGGCCGCCTGCTGCTCTATTCGGCCTTGAGCCTGCCCGCCGGGCGCGGCAGCCTGTCGCTGTACGCGTACGACCGGTACCGCTTTCGCCCCGGTGGCCCCGACTCGACCACCGTCCAGGTGCCGCGCGGCAACGTGCTCGGGCTGGGCGCCCGGCTCGACCGGCCGCTCTCGCCGGCGTTGAACTTCGCGCCGGGCGTGGAGGTTCGCCACGAGCTGGTGGGCCCGTCGACCGGAAGCCTCGCGTTGCTGGGCTGGCTGGTGCGTCCCGGCATCGACGTCCGCTACCGCGCCGGCGGCGCCGTGGCCCTGCTGGTGCAGGCCCAGGTGGCCATCGGCCGCCTGGCGGACAACGGCGCATCGGTGCCGCTGGTGGGGCCGCGCGCCGTGGTACTACTGGAGTGGGCGCGGTGAGACGGGCACGCTGGGTCGCGCTCGCGCTGCTCGGCGGCGGGCTCGCGTGTGCCGAGTGGGCCGGCCCGGGTCTCGGGGGTCCCGGGCTTTCGATTGCGCCGCTCGTCAGCGTACCGGTCCTGGACAGCGGGACCGTCTTGGTCGACGACCTTGACGCCCTGCGAGTCGTGGTGCGCTCGTCGTCCCAAGGGCGGGTGCCCGGAGTCGTCGCCGACACGACCGTACCGGTGGATGGCGGTGGGAACGCGGGCGTAACGGTCCCCGTGCTGGTCAACGTGGCGCAGACGTTTCTGGTCGACCTTCAAGGTATCCGCACGCGGGATGGCACGGTGCTCTACACGGGGAGCGACACCGTGACCGTCCGGCCCGGTCTCCCCACGCGCGTCGACTCGGTGCCCGTTGCCTACATCGGACCGTGCGGCCCCGGCGCGGGGTGTCGGGTGACCGTCGCGCCGCAGGACACGACGCTCGCCGGGGGCGGCTCGTTCCTGATGCGCGTCGCCATCGATTCGGCGGGGGCTGCCGTTGCGGGCGTGCCCGTGATGCTCACTAACCTGACTCCCGACTTGATCCTGGTCGGGCCGGATCGCGGCATCACCGCCTTGCTGTCGCCGACCGGTGGCGCGGCGCGGGTCGCGGCCGCAATCCGCGGCGCCGCCGATACGCTCCGGCTCACCGTATCGCCCCTCACGGCCCCGGCGACGGTTCTGGTGAGTCCTGGGTACGCGACGCTCACCACGCTCGCGCCGGGAAACGCGGTACAGCTCGCGGCAACCGTCACGGACATCGCCGGGAAGCCGCTGTCTTCCTCGCTCGCGACCTGGACCAGCGGCGCGCCGACCGTGGCTCGAGTCTCGAGCGCCGGCCTCGTGACGGCCGTTGCGCCGGGTAGCGCGATCGTGGTCGCCAGTGCGGGGCCGGGGATCGCCGACTCGATCGCGATCGTGGTCGGCGACAATACCCTGCCGCCGGGCAATCCCATCGCCCTCGCCCTCACCGGCGGCCGCAGCTTTGGTGGCGGCAAGGTCGGACAGCCGATCGCGATCGACGTCATCCTGGATCTCTCCGCGGTGCCGGCGACCGAGCTGCTCGGCAGCTACGACGCCCGGTTCACCTGGAGCACGGCCGTGCTGAGGTACGACAGCACACAGGCGGGCGGCTTCGGGGTTCCTGCAGTCATCCCCGACACGGCGGCGGGCGGCATTCTGCGCTTCAACGCGACCGACGCGCTCGGGAAGGCCGGATCGCCGACGCTGGCCCGCATCTGGTTTACCGCGGTGGGTCCCGGGCCGTCCAATCACCAGGTGACGTTCGCTACCCTCTCAACCGCGGCCACACAGATCGATCTGTTGCCCGGCCTCCTCCTCGCGCCCGGCGGCGTGACCGTGAGTCCTTGACCGGGATGTCTTCACTGACCCCGGGCGCGAGCCCGGGGTCAGTGGAAGGTGGTCCTGGGGGTTGCGCGGAAGGTGGGCCTCCCCTACACCCGGAATCCCTGCACCAGCTCGTGCAGCTTCTCGGCCGCCTGCAGCAGACTCCCCGCGGCGGCGGCCATCTGCTGGGTCGACGCGCCCTGCTGCTCCGCGGCGGCCGTCACCTGCTCCGCGCCGCTCGCGTGCGCCGTGGCCCGTCCGGACACCTGCTGAGCCTGCTGCTGCAGGCGCGCGGTCGTCTCGCGGTTCGACTGCGCCGCCATTCGCACCCGTGCGGCCGTCTGCTCCACCAGCTCCACCGCCGCTGCGATCTCGGCCAGGGCGTGCGCTGCGCCCTCCGCGACGGTTTCGATCCCCCGCACTTTCGCCTGGCCGGCGGCCATCGTGGCCGTGATGTCCTCCATCTGCTCGCGGATCAGGCCGGTGGTGCGCGTCACTTCCTCCGCCGCGCGCGCCGATTCGTCGGCCAGCTGGCGGACTTCCTCGGCCACCACGGCGAAACCGCGCCCGTGCTCCCCGGCGCGCGCGGCCTCGATCGCGGCGTTCAAAGCGAGCAGGTTGGTCTGGGACGAGATGCGCTTGATGAGATCGACGAAGTCGTCGATCGAGGTGGAGAGCTCCGTGAGCTGCGCGATCTGCTTGGAGCTGGTCTGGACCACTTCCCGCACGTCGAGCAGCACGCCGCCGGCCGCGGCGACGTCGCCGCGGTGCCGTTCGGCCACGCTGCGGATCTCCTCGCCGAGCTTGGCCGCGCGCTCGGCCGCGTCGGCCATGTCGGCCGTGGCCTTGCCCAGCTCGTCGAGGCCTGTGCCCATGGAGCCGAGCGCGGCCCGCTGCTGATCCGCGCCGCTGGAGATCTCCACCATCGCGGTCGACACCTCGCTCGAGGACGCGGCGAGCTGCTCGCTGACGGCGGACAGATCCCCAGCCGAGCCCGCGATCCGGTCCGCCTCCGTCATCACCTCGCCCACGATGCGGCGCAGCCGGTCCCCCATGTGGTGCATCGCGTCGGCCAGCACCCGGAACTCACGGGGCATGTCGCCGGTCGTAACCGGCCGCAGGTCGCCCGCTCCGAACCGCTCGGCCGCGGTCACGAGCCGCCCCAGCGGGCCCTGCACCGATTGGAGCGTGTAGCGTGACAGGAACAGCCCCGCGACCACGAGAGCGACCACGAACGCCCACAGTTTGCGCTCCCGGTCGGCGGCGTCCGCCGTCAGCCGGTCGGCGGCTCGCGCCGCCTTCTGGGCCTGGCGCTGCGACAGGTCGCGCACCAGGCGCGTCAGCTCCGTCGCCGGGGACCGCACCGCGGCGGCCCGCGCCACCGCCTCCTGATCGCGCCCCAAGTCCTTCAACGCGTGGGCAATCGAGTATTCGGTCTGGATCATGGCGTGCAGCTGCTTCAGGCGGTTGACCGTGACGCGGTCTTCGGCGGTGAGGCCGCCCAGGGCATCGAGCCGCCGCTCGTACTGGAACGCGTCGTCGGCGGTCGTCTGAAACTGCCGCCGCGCATCGGCGCCGGGTGACGCGAGGTACTGCTCCGCCGCGCGGATCTCCTCGAGCACGCTCGTCACGAGCCCGCTCCCTACCTCCATCGACGTCCGCAGCCCGGCCAGCTCGTCCGCGACGGCGTAGCGCATGTGGCGCAGCGTGGCCGCGCCGGCGATCGCCGTGACCAGCAGGCCCACCATGAGCAGCCCCAGCCCCACCAGAATCCGGTTGCGGATCGTGGCGAGCGGACTCCGCATCAGCGCTCCGCCTGGGTCACCAGCGCGCCGTCGTGCACCACGCCGATCACCACCGACTTCCCCCGCACGTCGCCCTTGGCGTCGAACGCAATCGGGCCGGTCACGCCCTCGAACTGCGCCCGGCCCTGGCCGACGTGCGCGACATAATCGCGCACCGCCGCGCGGTCGGCTCCGGCGCGCTCCACCGCCCGTGCCACGAGCTGCACGGCGTCGTAGGCCCCGGCTCCGCGATGGTCGGGCCGCATTCCCGGAAAGGCACGGGCGTAATCCGCCACGAACGCCGCGTTGCGCTCGTCACGCCGGTCGGGAAGATAGGCCGACGAGATGTGCACCCCCTCCGCGAGCGTCCCCCCCCCGGCGGCTTCGATGCCCGTGAGCGCGTCGCCCCCGAGCACCGGCCAGCGCACGCCCAGCGCGGCCATCTCCCGCAGCACGAGTTCCGCCCCTGGCGGCTCACCGGCGACGAGCAGCACGTCGATCCCCGCCCCCCGCCGCAGGCGGGACAGGTACGGTTCGAGCGAGGGCGTCGCCGCGACGTACGGGTCCGTCTCCACCACGTCGCCGCCCAGCCGTGTGAACTCCGCCGCGAAGGTGCCGCGCACACCGCGCCCGTAGTCGTTGTTGAGATAGATGATGCCCGCCCGTCGTGCGCCCAGCGTCTGCCAGGCGAAGCGCGCCAGCTCGGGCCCGTGCTGCAGGTCGCTCGGGCACACCCGAAACACCCAGGGGCTGACCCCGGACAGATCGGGACTGGACGCCGAGGGCGAGATCATCGCCACGGGATTGGGACCGGCGCCGTATACTCGCGCGGCGGCGATCGTCGGACCGGACGAGAGGTGCCCCACCACGGCCACGACCGTCGGATCGGCGTACAGCCGCTCGGCTGCGCGCACCGCGGTGTCTTCGCTCCCCGAGTCATCGACGATCCGCAACTCGAGCGGGAGGCCGCGTATCCCGTGCCTGGCGTTGATCTGGTTCACGGCCAGCTGCGCGGCCCGCAACATGGAGGCGCCGCGCGGCTGGGAGAACGGGCCTGCCAGCCCGATCGCGACCGGGCCAGCGGGGCGGGAAGAGCACGCCGCGAGTACGGCGCCGAAGCCGACGACCAGTGACGTTCGCACAAGCCTTCTCCCCACCAGGTGCGGGGCAAGGTTAAGCCCGGCTGGGGGCAAGCGCAACATTCCCCCACGGTTTCCACGCGGTTTTCCAGATCGATGTGGACAAGTGCCGTTTGCCGCCGTGGCGCGGCGGGATAGCTTGGTGCAGATGGAACCGTCCCGCGCGCTGTATCGGTTTGCCGGTGCTCTGGAGCCTCTCCTGGCCGCCCCCGATGCCGCCGGCTTCGAGCGGTCGTGGGACGCGGCGCACCTCGATCGCGTCGCATGGGAGGCGCTCGCCCTCGCCCGACGGGAAAACAGTGCGGCACTCGAGCCCGCCCTCCACGCGGTGGACCGCCGGCTCCTCGCCGTGCTGGAGCGCTGTCGCTCCTTCCTGGATCCGCACCTCGTGACCTTCCGCGTTCCCGAGCTGGAGCGCTGGCAGCACGCGGCCGCGGCGGCGCTGGCCGGGGCGCGCTGGGGCGTGGCGGGGCTGCGGACCGTCATCGCCGACACCGCGGCTCCGCTGGGCCGCCGCTACTTCGCGTTCCTCGCGCTCGCCGAGCGCCATCCCGAAGGAGCCTGGCCGCTGTTCGAGCGCTATCTCGTGACTCCGGGAGCGCATCACGCGTTCGTCGCCGCGGCGGTGGAGGCGGCGCGCTTCTATGCCGGGCACGCCGAAGTGCTGGAGCGCCTGTTTCAACGCATCCGCGGCGACCAGCTGCTGCGCCGCTTCCTCGGTCCCAAGATCCTCGAGTCGCTGTACGTCCTCGGCGAGGAGCGCACGCTCCCCCTGTTCGAGGAGCTGCTCGTCACGGGCCACACCGACCCCGACATGGACCGCTGCGAGGTGACCCGGGCCCTGGTGGCCGTGCGCCGGCTCACGGGACGGGTGGGGCGGAGCTCCAAGTTCGCCGACGGCGACGATCCGGCGGTGCTGCGTACGCTGGACGACGCGGCGCGGTACTTCGACGAGCAGCGGGATCGTCTCGTGCCGGTAGTGGTGATCTGATGCGGTAGAAGACGGTAGAGGGCGCTAGAGGGCGGTAGAGGGCGGTAGAGGTTTAAGCGGGTAACCTCTCCCGTCTTCTACCGTCCTCTACCGCCCTTTCCTACCACGAACTCCCAGAGCTTGTCCCGATACTGGCGACCACCCCGATCGTACGTCTCGTTGTGCCCAGCGCCGTGGATCAGCACCAGCTCGACCGGTCCGGCCGCGGCCGCCGCGACCTCCCTCCCCATCGCCGTCGGCACGAGACGGTCGGCGTCGCCGTGAAACACGAGCACCGGACAGCGGATCTGCCGCATGCGACCGAGGTTGTCGAGTGACAGGCGGACGATAAAGCGCGGCAGCAGGGCATACAGTTGGCGCGCCATCGCGCCGGCGCTGGTGAACGGGGATTCGAGGATCAGGCCGGCCACGGGATGGCGCGCGGCCACCCAGGTCGCGGCGGCGCTGCCGAGCGAGCGGCCGTACACGTAAATGCGATCCGGGTCGATTCCGGGCCGCGCGACCAGCGCCGCGTACGCGGCGTCGGCCGCCGCGTACAGTCCAGCCTCGTTCGCCCGGCCCGCGCTCCCGCCGTAGCCCGGATAGTCGACGACCAGGACGGCCGTGCCGGGCGGCTGAAACTCCCGCACGATGGGCCAGATCGCGGCGATGGTCTCGCCGTTGCCGTAGAACCAGAGAAGGCC
>WNGC01004064.1_pt1 | contig 11368 bp, 12 predicted proteins | sample 5400051 | NCBI WGS metagenome assembly WNGC01 (sample SAMN13153368, study PRJNA577476) | soil metagenome | isolation source: 20 cm soil or saprolite under grassland replicate 2 | place: USA:California | collected 2016-06-15 | reverse complement strand
AGGTCCCGACGATGACGAAGTAGCTGAGTGTGATGAAGCCGAAAACGCCGAGCGAGTAGGCGACGTTCTTCGAGAACGGCACGATCAGGTCGGCATTGGGCGGCAGACCCATGGAAAATCCGCTTCCCACCCAAGCCATGAAGAGATCCAAGACCTTCGCGGTACTCGGGGCCGACACGGCGAAGGCGAGATAGGTTGCCGCCACGAGGCCGACCAGCGATTGCCAGAAAAACTTCGCCCTCGGCGAAAGGCCCTTCGGATTGTTCTTGACGACCTTGCGGTAGTCGTCGACCCAGCCGATCGCGCCGAAGCCGAAGGTGACTACGAGCACGGCCCAGACGAAGCGGTTGGTGAGGTCTCCCCACAAGAGCGTGGTGATCAGGATGGAGAGCAGCACGAGCGCCCCGCCCATGGTCGGCGTGCCCGCCTTGGTGAGATGGGACTGAGGACCGTCGTCGCGCACCGCCTGGCCGATCTTGTAGGCGGTGAGCTTGCGGATCACCACCGGACCGGCGAGCAGTGAGATCGCGAGAGCGGTGAGGGTCGCGAGCACCGCGCGCAGCGTGATGTACTGGAACACGTTGAACGCGCGCACGTCCTGGGCAAGCCACTGGGTCAGAGCGAGGAGCATCTAGTGCGTCTCCCCCGCCGGCGGCTTGAGCGCCAGAGCCTGGACGACCCGCTCCATGCGCATGAAGCGCGAGCCCTTTACAAGCATCGTGGTCTGCGGCCGCAGTTCGCCTTGAGCCGCAGTGATCAAGTCCTCCACGGTGGCGAAGTGTCGGGCCCCTTCTCCAAAAACCACGACGCAGGCGCGGGACTGCTCGCCCGCGGCATACAGACGGTCTATGCCGCGCTCGCGCGCGTAGCGGCCGATCTCCTCGTGGAATTCCACTCCGCGCTCGCCCACCTCGCCCATGTCCCCGAGCAGGAGCACCTTTGCGCCGCCTTCGGCTGCGAGCACGTCGATCGCGGCACGCACCGAATCCGGATTGGCGTTGTAGCTGTCGTCGATGAGCTTCGCCCCCGAGCGGGCGCTCAGGCGCTGCATGCGCCCGCCGACCGGACGGAACGCCGCCAGGCCCCGCGCCACCGCTTCGAGGCCGGCGCCCGCCGCCAGGGCGCACGCCGCAGCGGCGAAGGCGTTCAGAACGTTGTGCCGGCCGTCGGCATGGAGCTCGACCCGGGCCGCGCCCTCCGGGCTGCGCAGCTCGATCTCGCTTCCGAAATGAGTGAAGCGGTGGCGGCCGCCCACCTGCGCAGGCTTGTCGAGTCCGAAGTCTCGAACTCGCCTGCCTGCGAGAAGTCCGCGCCAATAGCCGGAGAATTCGTCGTCCGCATTGATCACGCCCGTGCCCTCCGGCTGCATGCCCGCGAAGACTGCCCCATGCTCGCGGGCGACCTCTGCGACCCCCTTCATGAACTCCTGGNCGCTGAGCGTTGTTCACCAGGGCCACCGTCGGACTCGCGATAGATGCGAGGGCGGCGGTTTCCCCCGGATGGTTGATCCCCAGCTCGACCACCGCCGCGCGGTGGCTCAGTCGCAGTCTCAGCAGGGTCAGCGGCAGGCCTATATCGTTGTTGAGGTTTCCCTCGGTCGCGAGCGTGCGCGACTCGCCGAAATGCGCGCGCAGGATCGCCGCGATCATCTCCTTGACCGTCGTCTTGCCGTTGGAGCCGGTGACCGCGACGAGCGGAATGTGAAAGCGTCCGCGCCAATGCGCAGCGAGTCGCCCGAGCGCAAGGCGCGTGTCGTTCACCACGACGAACGGCAATTCTTGATCCGCAGTCTCCGACCCCGGGTCGTCCGTGACCATCGCCGCGGCGGCGCCGCGTTCTTTCGCGGACTGGATGAACCTGCGCCCATCGAAGCGCTCGCCGCGCAGGGCGACGAACAGCGCACCGCGAGCGAGCGTGCGGCTGTCGGTCGACACGGAGTCGAAGCGGACATCCTCACCGACGAGGCGCGCCCCGATCGCGGTCGCGGCCTCGCGCAGGCTCATCATCGACTCCATCGCGCGAGCGCTTCTTCGGCTTCGAACGCATCGGAGAAAGGCAGTCGCCGGCCGGCGATCTCCTGGTAGGTCTCATGCCCTTTCCCGGCGACGAGCACGATGTCGTCGCCGCTCGCCTGAGCGATGGCGCGCGCGATCGCCGTGCGTCGATCTTCGATGGCTTCGTACGCAACGGGGATAGCCGCGGTGATTTCGGCGATGATGGCGGCGGGTTTCTCGCCACGCGGGTTGTCGCTCGTCACCACGATTGAATCGGCATGCCGCGAGGCGACCGCTCCCATCAGCGGCCGCTTGCCGCGGTCGCGTTCGCCTCCGCAACCGAACACCGCGACCAGACGCCCGCCGCTCACCCGGGCAAGGTCCTTCAGCGCGACCAGGGTCTTCTCCAGCGCGTCGGGCGTGTGGGCGTAATCCTCGATCGCGTGCGCCTCCGCGTAGCGGTCGAGTCCCGCCCGGGCAGCGACTCCCGCGGAGCAACTGTAGCCGGCGCGGTTCAGGTCGCGCCCGGCGAGCACGCGAGCTATGTGCACCCCTTGCACGTCGTCCAGATTGAGCACGGCGTGCTTGAGCTCCGGCGCCTCGAACAGGCGCTGCTTCGCGCGCGCGTAGTTCGCCATGTCACCGTGATAATCGAGGTGATCGCGAGAGAGATTGGTGAACAGAGCCACCCCGAAAGCGACGCCGTTGACGCGCCCCTGCTCCAGGCCGATCGAGGTGACTTCCATCGCCACGCCCTGCGCCCCTTGAGCAAGGAGCTTCGCGAGCGAACGATGCAGCGCAACGGCGTCGGGTGTCGTGTTGGGTCCGGCATCGAGTTTTCCCCGCTCCCTGCTTCCGGACGGAGACGGGAAACCCGTGCCCAGAGTGCCGATCACGGCGGTGCGCGCGCCGCAGGCGCCGCACGCCTGGGCAATCCAGTGGGTGCACGAGGTCTTGCCGTTGGTCCCGGTCACGCCCATCGTCCACAGCTTCTCCGAGGGACGTCCGTAGACTTCATGCGCGAGAAGGCCGGAGAGCCCGCGCAAGTCCTCGACTCCGAGGTTGGGTACCTTCCAGGTGCTGTTCCATTCGAAGCCTTTGCGCTCCCACAGTACGGCGGCGGCGCCGCGCTCGAGCGCGCTCGGAATGAAATCGCGCCCGTCGCGGCGCGCGCCGGGATAGGCGAGGAACACTTCCCCCGACGCGAGGTTGCGGCTGTCGACAGCGAGACCCGTCATGCGCGCCCCTTGCGCGGCGAGCCGTTGCTGGACGTGTTCGACTCGATCACGCACACCTAGACGCTTTCCTTCACTTCCTCGCCTTCGGGGGGCAGCTCGATCGGCCGAATCGGTCCGTCGAGCGGCACGTCGAGCACCCGCAGCGCCCCCGCCATCACCTGGGCGAACACCGGCGCCGCCACGGTTCCGCCGTAGTACCGGCCGGCCGAGGGCTCGTCGATCATCACCGCGATCAGGAGGCGCGGGCGCGATGCGGGTGCGAATCCGACGAACGAGGACACGTACTTGTCGGAGGCATAGACGCCGTTTTCCTGCTTGTGGGCGGTGCCCGTCTTTCCGGCGACGCGATAGCCCATGATCTGCGCGCGGGGCGCGGTGCCGCTCCGGTTGACCGCCATCTCGAGCATCGCGCGAACCGCGGCGGCGGTCCTAGGGGTAATCACGCGCTGCCCGGCGGGAGGTACGTCCACGCGGAGAAGGGAGAGCGGCACCAGCTCCCCGTCGCGTGCGAATACGCTGTAGGCGTGCGCGAGCTGTACCAGCGATACCGAAATGCCGTGCCCGTAGGACATGGTCGCCTGCTCGATCGGTCGCCAGCTCCGATAAGGCCGCAGCTTCCCTGCGGCTTCGCCCGGAAAGCCCAGGCCGGGGACGGAGCCGAAGCCCACGTCCCGGAACATTTCCCACATCGACTCCGCGGGGAGGGCGAGCGCGATTTTCGCGGCACCGACGTTGGAGGACTTCTGGATGATCTGCGCCACCGTAAGCGAGCGCTCCACGTGAGCGTCGTGGATGGTGGCCGCGCCGATGCTGAAGCTTCCCGGCGCGATCTGGATCACGGAATCCGGCCTCACCCGCCCCCCTTCCAGAGCGAGCGCGACGGTGAAGGGCTTGAGCGTCGAACCAGGTTCGAAAGTATCGGTGAGGCTGCGGTTTCGAAGCTGTGCACCGGCTAGTTTGTTGCGATTGTTCGGGTTGTACGTCGGAAAATTCGCCAGTGCGAGCACCTCGCCCGTGTCGACATCGAGCACGACGACCCCGCCCGCCTTCGCCCGGTGCTGAGCGACGGCGGCTTTCAGCTGGCTGAAAGCGAGGTTCTGGATGCGGGCATCCAAGGCAAGCGCGAGGTCGTGCCCATCCTGGGCGGCCTTGATCGACTCGACGTCCTCGACCGTCTGGCCGAGCCGGTCCTTGATCACCCGGCGGCTGCCGGGCTTGCCGGCGAGCCCGTCCTGAAACGCGAGCTCGGCGCCCTCCTGGCCGATGTCGTCCGCGCCGGTGAAGCCGAGCACGTGCGCGGTGACTTCGCCGTTCGGGTAATAGCGCCGGTACTCGCGGTTCTCGAATAGTCCGGCGATGTGCAGGCCCGCAATGCGTTCGGCCACTTCGGGTGGGATCTGTCGTTTGAGGAAAACGAAGTCCCGACCCGTGTCGGCGAGTCGCCTTTCGATTTCCCTCGGAGACGTCTCGAGGAGCGCCCCGAGACGCGCAAGCTGCCGTTCGCTCAGGTGAGCTTCGCCAGGAATCGCCCAGATCGATTTCACCGGAGTGCTGATGGCGAGCGCCTCGCCGTTGCGGTCGAGGACGCGGCCGCGATTTGCCGGGATTTCGATAACCCGGCTGTAGCGCGACTCGCCCTTTGCCTGCAGAAAATCGTTATTCAGGCCCTGCAGGTACACGGCTCGCCCGAGCAGCAGGGCGAAGCATGCGATGAAGATGTAGAGCAGGAATCTCGAGCGCCAAGTGGGCAGAGTGAGCGCGAGAACCGGGCTGGCGGCGAAATTCATTTCGCCGCCTCCTGCGGGCGTACGATCTGTAGGCGTTTCGTGTCGGGGACACGCATGTGCAGCTGGCGGCTGGCGATGCGTTCGACGCGTGCGCGCACCGCCCACGTGCTTGCTTCGAGCTGCAGCTGACCGTATTCGACTCCAAGCTGGCGTGAACGTTCCTGCTCCTGCTCGAGCTCGCCGAATAGCTTGCGTGCCTGATGCTGCGAGGTCACCAGGCCCAGCGCGCATGCGGTCAGCACAGCTACAAGAAGCAAGTTCAAGCGGGTCATGGCGGGCTTGGGGGAAGTTTCTCGGCGACGCGCAGTACCGCGCTCCTCGCCCGGGGGTTGCTCTTGATTTCGTGGGCGGGCGGCCTTGCCGGCCGCCCGATGATGCGCAGCTTCGGAGGCGGCAACTCCCGGGCTCTCACCGGCAGACGCTCGGGCAAGGTTGGCCGCGACGCGCCGCGCATGAAGTTCTTCACGATGCGGTCCTCGAGCGAATGGAAACTGATCACGACCAGGCGTCCACGGGCATTGAGCGCGGTGAGCGCTTGCGGCAGCGCTAGCGACAATTCCTCAAGCTCCTGATTGACGTGAATCCGTAGAGCCTGAAACGTCCGCGTCGCCGGATCCTGCCCCGGTTCACGCGTCCGGACGGATGCAGCCACGAGAGCGGCAAGTTCCCCGGTCCGCCGGACAGGCCCTCTTCGCCTAGCAGCAACAATCTTCTTTGCAATCTGTTTAGCAAACCGTTCTTCGCCATAGCCGCTCAACACCTCTCTGATCTCGGCCTCTTCCGCCCCCTCCAGCCACTGCGCCGCGCTTACACCCCGCGTCGGGTCCATGCGCATGTCCAAGACCGCATCGACCCGGAAGCTGAAACCGCGCTGCGGGTCGTCGAGCTGGGGCGACGAAACCCCTAGGTCGAACAACACTCCGTCGACACCATCCGCGTGCAGCGCAGCTAGCGTCGCCTGCAGCTTGCCGAAGCGCGCGTGGACCGGCGTGAGCCGCGGGTCGCGTATCTCGCGCGCTGCCGCGACCGCCGCAGGGTCCCGGTCGATCGCGATCAGCCGGCCGTGCGGGCCCAGCCGCTCCAGAATCAGGCGGCTGTGACCGCCTTTGCCGAAGGTCGAATCCACGAACGTGCCGTCGCGCCTTGATTCGATAGCGAGCGCATCGACTGCCGGATGGAGGAGGACGGGGAGGTGCGCATCGGCGCTCACAGGGAGAAGTTTTCGGTGCCAGGGGGCGGGTTAGTGCCCACTTGCGTGAGACCCCGCGCGAGTCGCTCGTCCCACGCGGCAATGTCCCAGATCTCGAAGTGGCTCCCCTGCCCCACCAGCATCACGTCCTTCTTTAGCCCGGCAAATTTGCGCAGTGCGGGGGACACCAGGATGCGCCCTTGAGCGTCGAGTTCCAGCTCTTCGGCGAAACCGACCAGCAGCCTCTGCCACCAACGCGCTTGCTCGTTGAAGCTGGAGAGCGCCTGGACTTTGGCGCCGATCGGTTCCCAGGCGACGCGCGGATAAAGAAGCAGACAGCTATCGGGGTGAGCGGTGAGAACCACCGCGCGCCCTCCCGATAACAAGACGTCGCGATGCCGGGTAGGCACAGCAAGCCTTCCCTTGGCGTCGAGACTCAGCTCTGTCGCCCCTTGAAACAAACGTCCCCCTTCGAGTGGCGAAATGGAACGCCACAGTTCCCCACTAAAATCTACTTCCCACCACTCTAGAGGAAACAGAGGAGACGGTCAAGCCTGAAAATCGATGGAATTTTTAGCTACAACAGGGACTTAAGATAGCTTTTCTAGAAACTATGTTATATAAAATAAGGGTATAAGAATTAGCATGTTAAAGCGTAAAGTGAATGTAATACATTAGAAAAACAAAGGGTTCCAATGAAAATGCAGGGAGCCACCCTGCAACGAGGGTGGACCCACTTCCGCCGGCAGTTTCTAATGTAGGTGCCTTTTCCCGGAGACACCGCCGGGACGGACCTGAGTCCGGTCCTGCGGAGCGTCGGAGGCGCGGCGGGCGAACATTTGATTGACGAGGGCGGTCACCTCGCCGATTTCGGCGTCGCCGAAGTGGCGCGCGAGAAGCGCCGAAAGATCGTCGATCATGCGCCGCCTTTGCATATCGCGGATCGAGTCGGCCGTTGGGCCGACGAACACCCAGCTGTGCTCGTCCTGGCCGTCCTCCTGGTAGTAGCTCACCTCGACCGCCGCCGCCTCTTCGGAGTAGGGCGACAGCGATTCGAATGCCCCCTCGAGCGAATGCTGGAAATTGCGCCCGACGTACCCCGTCCAGCAGATGTCGAGCGAGCGCCGCCGCCTGTCGAACACGATTCCGGGCTCGTCCTGATGGGCGCTGCGCGCATCGGCGAGACCGTCGACGTCGACGTAGTCGAACCAGTGTCTGAGCGCCAGCTCGATGTCGGTTTGGCTGACGCCGCTTTTCAACAACACCGTTCCGTGAACGTGAACTTCAGTATGCATTGCTTGCCCCCAAACGCTGATGCTAGTCCGAGAAAGCCGGGACTTCAACCCTTTCGGGCATAGCCTGACGGGGGAATGGGATAATAGCGCCTCCGCCATGTCCGAGGACCCGAAATGAGCGCATCGAGCGACACCGTGAGCATGGCGCTTTTCTGCGACTTCGAGAACGTCGCGCTCGGCGTGCGCGACGCAAAATACGCCAAGTTCGACATCAACAAGGTCCTCGAGCGCCTGCTCCTGAAGGGGAGCATCGTGTTGAAGAAGGCCTATTGCGACTGGGAAAGGTACAAGGAGTTCAAATCCGACATGCACGAGGCGTCGTTCGAGCTCATCGAAATCCCGCACGTTCGCATGTCGGGAAAGAATTCGGCCGACATCCGCATGGTGGTGGATGCGCTGGACCTCTGCTACACCAAGTCGCACGTCGACACTTTCGTCATCATCAGCGGCGATTCCGATTTCTCGCCGCTCGTCTCCAAGCTGCGCGAAAACGACAAGACCGTGATCGGCGTGGGCGTGAAGAACTCCAGCTCCGATCTGCTGGTGGCGAACTGCGACGAGTTCATCTTCTACGACGACCTGGTGCGGGAAAAACCAGGCCACCGGCAGCCGAAGAAGAAACCGCAGGCGAAGCCCGCCGCAAGCGGAGAAGGTGCTCCGAAAGACGGCGAGGACAAGACCGAGAAGGCGCTGGACCTGGTGATGCAGACCGTCGAGGCGCTGATTGCCGAGCGCGGCGCCGAAGAGAAGATCTGGGGCTCGATGGTGAAGCAGGCGTTGAAGCGCCGCAACCCCGGCTTCAACGAGTCCTATTACGGCTTCTCGTCGTTCTCAAAGCTGCTCGACGAAGCCGAGTCGCGCAAGATGTTGCAGCTCGAGCGCGACGAAAAATCGGGCGGCTACATCGTCAAGAGCGTCGCGCACTAGGAGGTCAAACCCGTTCGATGACCAGAGCGATCCCCTGCCCCACGCCGATGCACATGGTGCACAAGGCATAGCGGCCGCTGATCGACTGGAGCTGGTACATCGCTGTGGTAACCAGGCGCGCACCGGACGCTCCAAGCGGATGACCGATCGCGATCGCACCGCCATTGGGGTTGACATGCGCAGCGTCGTCGGGGAGCCCCAAGTCGCGTGTCACGGCAAGCGCCTGCGCGGCGAACGCCTCGTTCAGTTCGATCACTTCCATTTGCGATAGCTTCAGCCCGATTTTCTCCAGCACTTTCCTGGTCGCGGGCGCGGGACCCACACCCATGATGCGCGGCGCGACGCCCGCCGTGGCCATCGCGAGGACGCGAGCCCTGGGCGTCAGCTTGTGCTTTTTCGCCGCCGCCTCCGAAGCGAGAATCATCGCGCAAGCCCCGTCGTTGACGCCTGACGCGTTCCCTGCAGTCACCGTTCCCTCCGGCTTGACGACACCCTTGAGCTTCGCAAGTCCATCGGGTGTCGCGTCCGGGCGCGGGTGCTCGTCGCGTTCGATGATCGTCGCCGCGCTTTTTTTCCCGGGAATGGAAACCGCAACGATCTCGCTGCGGTAAAAACCTTTGGCCTGCGCCGCCGCCCAGCGCTGCTGGCTCCGCAGCGCAAACGCGTCCTGTTCGGTTCGCCCTACCTTGAACTCCGCGGCGACGTTCTCGGCGGTTTCAGGCATCGAATCGATACCGTACTTCGTTTTCATAAGGGGGTTGACGAACCTCCAGCCGATGGTGGTGTCCTCGATTTTCGCCGCCCGCGAGAACGCGCTGTCCGACTTTGGAATCACGAAGGGCGCGCGCGACATGCTCTCGACCCCCCCGGCGATCATCAATTGGGTCTCGCCGCAGCGGATCGCCCGCGCGGCGGTGCCGACCGCATCCAGGCTCGAGCCGCACAAGCGGTTCACGGTGGCGCCCGGCACCGTCTGCGGCAGCCCGGCGAGCAGCAGCGCCATGCGCGCCACGTTGCGGTTGTCCTCTCCCGCCTGGTTGACGCAGCCGTAGATCACGTCGTCGATTGCGTCCCAGTCGACCGCAGGGTTGCGCTCCATCAGCGCCTTGATCGGGAGCGTCGCGAGATCGTCCGTGCGGATTGAAGAGAGCGCGCCGCCATAGCGCCCGAAGGGCGTGCGAACCGCGTCGCAAATGAAGACTTCGGTCATGCCCCGGGAGTCCATCAGACGAGGCCGGTGACGGGGATCGCCGCACCGTGGATTGCACGCGCGGCGTCGGAGGCCAGAAACAAAATCACGTCGGCGAGCGCCTCCGGCGCCACCCAGCGCCGCGGATCGGCGCCGGGCATGTCGGCGCGATTCTGTGGCGTGTCGATGACGCTGGGCAAGATACAATTGACGTTGATCCCCCTGTCGCGCAGTTCCGCCGACATGCTCTCGGTCAGCCGGATCACCGCGCTTTTCGCTGCACTGTAGGCGCCCATGTTCGCCTTGCCGGCGAGACCCGCGACGGCTCCGACGTTGACGATTTTTCCGCGCCCAGCGGCGAGCATTTTCGGAACGACCGCCCGCGCGACGTTGATCACCGATTTCGCGTTGAGATCGAGCATGAGCTCCCAGATGTTTTCGGGAGTCTGATGTACCGGGTGCCCCATGCGGAAGCCTCCGGCGATATTGCACAGAACGTCGATCCCGGGGAACCGAACGGCCGCCACCGCCTGCGCCACGGACACCGCGTCGAGGAGGTCGGCGCGCACCAGGAGCTTGCGCTCATCGTCGCGCCCAAAGGCGGACCGCAGGACCTTGTCGTCGAGATCGACGAGGACCAGGTAGGCGCCCGCCGACGCGAAGGCCGCAGCGAGCGCGCGGCCTAGATTGCCGGCGGCGCCGGTGATGAGACACACCTTGCCTTCGAAGGTCACCTGCTTGCTCCGATTCTGCGCGAGATCGGGCCGGAGATCCCGCGGGGAGCCTAAGCGGCTTTTTCCTATTTGCCGGGTTTCGCCCAGTATTCGGGTGCAGCCTTCGTTTCGGCGAGCGTCTCCGCGTCTTCAAAGCCGGGCGCCATGGAAGCCGAGGTGCCTGCAAGTACCTGGTGGTGGTCGATGTTGAGCAGCCTCAGCCAGCTCTGCTGCCCCATGGTGAGCGCGATGAAGCAGCCCAGCTCGACCAGCTCGGGCTCGCTGAAATGCTTGTGCATGCGCTCCCAGAACGCGTCGTCCGTATTCAGGTGCCAGGTGATCGCCTCGGCATACGCAAGCGCCGCCTTCTGGCGCTCGTCGTAATTGCCGGACTTCTCGAAGTTCAGCAGGTCCTTGACGTGATCCTCCATGACGGCGCCGCTCGAGGCCGCCTTGATCGAGCGCTGATTGCCGCAGTATTCGCATTGAACGGAGCGCGATACGTAGAGCCGGCACAGCTCCTTGATGGAGTGATCACACACGCCGTTCTTGAAGATGTCGCGCCAGGAGTTGGCGAAGGCCCAGAAGCAGGCGGGAACGTGGGCGCGTACCGCGGAGCTCTCGGGCCGCGGCGTGCCTTCGCGCTGGCAGCGTTCCATTTCCTTGCGTATCTCCGCGTCCATCTTCTCCAGCGGAACATAGCTGATTCTCTGCTTTGCCATGACATGTCCTCGCCGGCCGCATTCGGCCGGTCTCTCAAATCCGGTGGTTTCGAAGTCTGCCTCTTCGGAGACGGGGTTGCAAGGTCGACGGGATCCATCGGGCGGGCCGAGCCTACTGGGCTCGCGCAACCCGCTGAAGCGTCACTGCGGTTGGATGCCGGCCGCCTTGACCACCCGCGCGTATTCCTGGACTTCGCTCCGCACGAATATCTTGCATTCCTCTGGCGACATGTCCATGGTGTCGTTGCCCAGGCCGACGAGCCGGTCCCGCACCGCCGGATCCTTCAGCGCCTTGCGCGTGTCGGCCGAGATCT
>WNGC01002441.1_pt1 | contig 11369 bp, 9 predicted proteins | sample 5400051 | NCBI WGS metagenome assembly WNGC01 (sample SAMN13153368, study PRJNA577476) | soil metagenome | isolation source: 20 cm soil or saprolite under grassland replicate 2 | place: USA:California | collected 2016-06-15 | reverse complement strand
TGAGCATTGTTCCCGCGCCTGCGTACTCCATGACGGCTTGCTGCGGGAATTCGCCGATGTCGATGCGGCCTACTCTGATTACAACCGCACGTGAGCTCGCCATGAAGGACACAGTGAATCCGAGTCGCAAGCCGCGCGTGCTGCTGGAGCTGCGCCCCGCGTTCGACGGCTACGCAGGCATCCCGCAGGAAACCCGCCTGTTGTTTCGTGGCCTGCGCATGCTGGAATCATGCGAAGTCGCCGGCATGCTGCAGACGTCGCACCGCATTCTGGCGAAGGGCACTTACGATCACGGCCTGTTCTTCAATTCCGCGTGGCTGTCCCCAGCCGCGAGGATCAACCGGTATTCCCGCGTGGCACTGTCCGCCGCCGAGCATCCCTATGCCACGGTCCTGGAGCGCGTTCTCGATGCCTGTACGCGCCGGTTCATGTCGGCAACTCTGACGGTACAGACACTGCTCGAATTAAACAGCGTCAAGCTGTGGTCGTTCCGTGGCAAGCACTTCGAAGACTTCATCTGGCGCACGCTGTTTTCCAAGTCGCTGCCCGCCGCGGATTTCGACCTGGTCACCAGCGCCCCCCAGATGATCTGTCGCGTGCCGTGGCACACGATGCAAATGGCGGGGCTGAATTCGCTGACTTTCCGGCGAACGGCAAAGTACCCGAAGCTGCGCACGCGGGGCGTGGACATTTTCATCGCCCAAACCCCCTATCCGGGTCGCGTACTGCGCGGCACGTCGCTGATCGTGCGTTATCACGATGCGTTGCCCATATTCATGCCACATACCATTGGCGACAAGTCGCTCCACCAGGCGGCCCATTTTCACGCGCTGGCGGCCAACGTGAGGGCCGGAGCACGCTTCGCCTGCGTCTCGCAGGCGACCCGCAACGATCTGCTGCGCATGTTCCCCAAAGCCGAGCAACAGGCGGTGGTCATCCCCAACATGGTGTCGCATCACTACTTCAATGAAAGATCCGCCCCCGAGCTGGTGCCCGGCATCGTCAGATCGCGCCTGCACGAGGGGGATTCGGCCAAAGGAGTCGATCTGCAGCCGAAGTTTCTGACCCTGCGGGAGCAGGAGAGTTTTTACGCCCGCTGCCTGCAGAGAAAGCCCTTCAGGTACCTGTTGTCGGTTGCAACCATAGAACCGCGCAAGAATCACGCACGGCTGCTTGCCGCATGGGAAGTCCTCAAGGCGGAGACGGATCCGGACCTCAAGCTGGTCCTGGTGGGCGGTCTCGGGTGGGACTACGCACTGACGGTGCGGGGCTTTCGTCCGTGGATCGAACGCGGTCAGCTGTTCATGCTGAACGCGGTGCCGGCACCCGATCTGCGGGTACTGTACCAGCACGCCGCCGCCACGGTGTGCCCGAGCCTCGGCGAGGGCTTCGACTTCTCCGGCGTCGAGTCGATGCGCAGCGGGGGCGTGGTCATCGCCTCCGGCATCGCGGTACACCGGGAGGTCTACGGCGACGCAGCCGCATACTTCGATCCCTATTCGACTGCCGAGCTGGTTGCGGCCCTGAAGCAGGTGCTGTACGGGGACCAGGCGGCCCGCATGCAGGAGCATCTGCGCAGCCGCGGCGAGGACGTCTCGGCGCGCTATCTGCCGGCGCAGATCCTGCCGCAATGGGACCGATTTCTGTCGCAAGTCTTCGCCGGACGCAAAGCAGCCATTGCCGAGGCTGTCGCAAGACCGGCGACAGCGCCCGTTGGCGCAACCGAGGAGATCTGATATGGGCGTCTCGGCGGATGCAGTCACCTGGGGCTATCGCTTCTTTCTGGGCCGGGACCCGGAGTCGAAGGAAGTGGTAGCAACGCATCTCGGCGCCAAAGACGAGATGCATCTTGCACGGGCGCTGATGAGCTCGGCGGAATTTGCCGCCCGGCAGCGCCATTTCCTCGTGCGGCCTGCCGAGGTACGGGAACTCGCCCATCTGGAAATCGAAAGCGACGCGACGCCGGCCGAAATCAATGCGTGTCTGGAGAAGATAAAGGCGGCGTGGTCGCATCTCGGGATCGTAGCTCCGCATTTCTCGGTCCTCACCGACAAGAAGTTTCTGCCCGACAGCCTCCCGGAAGCGATTGATGATTTCTGGGAGAGCGGGCGACTCGAAGCTGAGCGGACGCTGCGGACTCTTGCGCGCCACGGCTTCGAGTTTTCCGGTAAGACATGCGTCGAGTACGGATGCGGCGTGGGTAGAGTCACGACCGGCTTAAGTCGCAAATTCGCACGCGTCGATGCGTATGACATATCCCCTGCGCATCTCGAACTCGCCCGCGAGCGCGCCCGAGAGCTGGGAGTCGGCAACGTGCGCTTCCACGAGTGTTCGGCCAATATGCTCGGCGATCTCGAGCCGTGCGACGTCTTTTATTCGCGCATCGTATTTCAGCACAACCCCCCGCCGGTCATAGCGGAGCTGATCCGTAACGCGCTCAGGGCGCTGCGGCCCGGCGGGATCGCCATCTTCCAGGTTCCCTCGTACATATCTGGTTACAGCTTCAAGCTGCGCGAGTGGCTCGCGAAGGATCATCCCCTGGATATGCAGATGCACTGCCTGCCACAGCACAGGATTTTCGCGTTGATCGCCGAGCAGCGCGGCGCGGTTCTCGAGGTGAGGGAGGACGGCGCGGCGGGCGCGCGGGACAGGATCGTCTCGAACAACTTCGTGGTCCGGAAGGTATAGAGCGAGCGCCGGCGATGGTAGGACTCACAAAGCCGCCCAGGGATTCTCGGACTTTCCGCCTCTTCGCCCAGCTCTTTTCCAGAGAGCTGGCCGTGAGTCTTTATCAGGGCCTTCTGGAGCGGGCCCCGGATTCCGAAGGCCTGGCCGCATATTCCAGAAGCATACGTAACGCCCGCAGGCTTGCCGATATCCTCGCCGATTTCACCGACTCGGAGGAGTTTACCGGGCGGATATTCCGCAAGTCCGCGCCCCAGCTGGTGCGAGCGATGTTCCGCGGAATACTCGACCGGGGCGTGGAAGACGAAGCCCTGGATCTTTATCGCCGCATGCTGGAAGCGCCGGACAACGTCGCAGAGCTGACGGCGATGATGGTGGGCTCCGAAGAGTTCCGCAGGAAATTCCTGCGCACGATTGCGCCCGAGCTCACCCGCTCCATTTTCACGGGTCTGCTGGGGACGGCCGGCAGTGCCCAAGCGATGGCAGCGTGTGCAGAGAGGCTCGAGAGTCCGGACGTCACCAGTGTCATCGAGCAGATCACCAACTCCGAAGAGTTCCGCGAGCGGGCTTTCGCGGCGCTGATTCCCGACCTGTTGAAAGCGATATATCAGGGTTTGCTCGACCGCCCCCCCGACCTCTCAGGCTCGCGGGAATACTCGGCGCTGCTCGCGCACAGGCGCAATCTCGCGGACGTATTGCGGAGACTGGTGAATTCGGATGAGTTCGCGAGTTTGCGCGCCAATCCAAAGACCATACCGGACCCCGGGGCGACCTACGATCAGCCGACTGTGGTCTTCCTGCATATTCAGAAGACTGCGGGCAGCTCGCTCAATCATCTTCTGGCGACCGCCTATGGCAGCAGGAACATCTGCTTCCGCAACAGTGATGGCATCTACAAGCTTTCGGCCGGCGAGCTCTCCAGATACAGCGTTTTCGCCGGGCATTTGAACTACGACTCCCTCTCATACATCCCGCGAAGGAATCTGTCGGTACTGTGCTTCGTGAGAGAGCCGAAGAAGAGACTGTTGTCGATCTATTACTACTGGAGAGCTCACGAGCCGACTCACCCTGGTTACAGCCATGGTCCGACGACGGCAAACGAGCTGGCGTTGCTGCCGTTCCTGCAAGACCGGCGGATCGGTTCCCGACCGGAGGTCTGGAATCACATGACCTGGGCCTTGATGGGCGAGCGGAAGTGGCGCGAATGGCGAGAGCTGCTGCTCAGCGGGCAGCAGACTGAGCAGGTGCTGGACGAGGCGCGTACCGCGATAGCGAAGCGGCTCGGAGAGCTGTCCTTTGTCGGCCTGCAGGAGGATTTTGACAGGTCCGTGGATCTTCTGTTTGCCGCTCTGGGAAAGAGCAGGCCGGAGGTCGTCCCGACGCTGAACAACCTCAGCGATCGCATGAACAGCGATCCCCACTTCAAGAAAGAAATGAAGAGGCAGGAAACCGGGCCAGCAGTGGAGGCAGCGCTCGATCAACTGCTTCAGCTCGACGCGATTCTGTACGACGAAGCGAAACGGCTGTTCGAAGAGCGCGTCTCGAAGCAGCACGCCATGCCTGCCCGGGCGGCGATGGAGTTACGTCATGCGTAGATGGACGAAGAACGGCTCCTTGTTCCTCCTGGCGGCCGTAGAATGTCTGCCCGTTCTATTGCAACCTGGCGCCTGTCGGGCCGCAGAGCCGATCCAGGGTCTCAAAGGGCGACTGTTCGTCGGCTATCAGGGTTGGTTCGCCTGCCCCGGGGACTATGAGGGCAATACCAAACAGTGGTCACACTGGTTTCTCAACAACGCGCAGGACGCGAATCACCTGACAGTCGATTTCCTGCCTTCGCTGCGGCTGATGGATCCGAAGGATCTTTGTGAAACGACCCTGCAGCGGCCCGACGGAACGCATGTCCCCTTGTACTCGGCACAGAATCCTCACGTGGTGGCTACTCATTTCAAGTGGATGGAGGATCACGGTATCGACGGCGCCGCGATGCAACGCTTCGTCGTAAACCTCCCGAATCGCAACGAGGTCAGGCGCTTCGATCACGTGCTGCAGAATGCACTCGCAGCCGCCGAATCCCATGGCCGCGGCCTCTTCATTACTTATGACGTGTCGGGAGCCAATCCGCAGACTGTAGTCAACGACGTCCGCAGAGACTGGAAGCATCTGGTCGAGGACTCGAAGATAACGGACAGCCCCGCCTATGTTCACGCGAAAACAAAGCCGGTTCTTGAACTGTGGGGCTTCGGGTTCGCAACCCGCCCGGGCGAAGCAGCCGAGGTGCTGGCGCTCATCCGCGATCTCAAGGACGGTGCGGCCGGTCTCCGCGCTGTGACTCTCATCGGCGGGGTGCCGACGAACTGGCGGGCCCTCACCAAGGATTCCAAGAGTGACCCTGCCTGGGCTCAGGTGTACCGCTCCTACGACGTGATCAGTCCGTGGGCGGTCGGTCGGTTCACTGACGACGCCGGCGCTGACAGTTTCCTGAAGACGTACGTGCTGCCTGACATGGCAGAGACGGCCCGGCTGGGTATCGACTACATGCCGGTGATATTCGCCGGTTTTTCGGCCTCCAATCGGGAGCGGGCCCACGGACGACAAGGCATCCTGAATCAGATACCCAGACGCTGCGGCAATTTCATGTGGCACCAGGTATGGAATCTGTTGCGATCCCATGCAGACATGCTCTACGCCGCGATGTTTGACGAAGTGGACGAAGGAACAGCGCTTCTGCCCGTGGAAACGCGCGGCGACAGGCTGCCGGTGGGCTCGCAGATGGCCTATCTCGATCAGGATGGCTGCTCATTGCCCGACGACTGGTACCTGCGCGTGACCGGAGCGGCTGCCGGATTCGTGCGTCGGGGGCAGGTGCCCCCGCCAGACCTCAGAGCAGTCATCGGGCCGTAGCGGCCGCTCGCCCGAACCTGCCTGAATTCGCGCCGGTAATCCTTTGCCTTCTCACAAAGACCCGCAGGACATGAGTACAAGGCTGCGGTCCTTGACGTTTCGATTGTTCGCGCGCCTGTGTGCGGCGGACATCCTGGACTCCGTATACCTCGGGATCCTGGAGCGGGCCCCGGATTCCGCGGGTCGCGACGCCTACGCGGAGAAGCTGCGGAAGGCATCCGACCTGACCAATGTCCTCTCGGAGATCATCCGTTCGGACGAGTTCCGCGAGAAGAGCATTGCGGCTCTGGCTCCGGAGCTGGTGCGCGCGGCCTTTCAGGGTGTGCTCGGGCGGGTGCCGGAACCCAGGGCGCTCACCTTCTACGCTCAGAGCCTCGCGGCCAAGAGGGACCTGGGTGCCTTACTCAGCGAGATCATCCACTCGCAAGAGTTTCGCGAGAAAAGCATGGTCGCTTTGGCGCCGCAGCTGGTGCGGGCCGCTTTTGTGGGTACGTTCGAACGTGAGCCCGAAGCCGAAGAGCTCACGTTCTACGCCCAGAGCCTCGTAGCCCGAAAGGATCTGGGGAGACTCCTCGCCGAGATCCTTCACTCGCAGGAGTTCCGCGAGAGAGCCCTGGCGGCCTTGGCGCCGCAACTGGTTCGCGCCACGTATCAAGGACTGCTCGAGCGCGAGCCCGAGCCTGAAGCGCTTGCATCCTACGCCCAAACCCTGGCGGCGAAAAAGGACGTGAGCGCGCTGATCAGCGAGATCCTCCGCTCGCAGGACTTTCGCGAGAAAAGCCTGGCGGCTTTGGCGCCGCAGCTCGTGCAGGCCACTTACCGTGGACTGCTCGAGCGTGAGCCCGAAGCCCAGGCGCTCGCCTCCCTTGCCCAGAGCGTTGCGGCAGGGAAGGACCTCGCTGCGCTGCTCAGCGATACCATCCATTCCGATGAGTTCCGTGAGAGAAGCCTGGCGGCTCTGGCGCCGCAACTGGTTCGGGCTGCGTATCAAGGCCTGCTCGAGCGCGAGCCCGAGCCTGAAGCGCTTGCTTCCTACGTCGAAAGCCTGGCAGCGAAAAAGGACGTGAGCGCGCTGCTCAACGAAATCCTCCGCTCGCAGGAGTTTCGCCAGAAGAGTCTGGCGGCCTTGGCGCCCCAGCTCGTGCAGGCCACTTATCAGGGGCTGCTCGAGCGTGCGCCCGAGCCGAAAGCCCTCACTTCTTACTCTCAGAGTCTTGCCGCCGGAAGGAATCTCGGTGCGCTGCTGAGCGAAATCATTCACTCGCAGGAGTTTCACGAGAAAACCCTGGCGGCCCTGGCCCCCGAGCTGGTGCGCGCAGCCTTTCAGGGCGTCCTCGAGCGCGAGCCGGAGCCGAAGGCGCTCGCCTCCTGTGCCGAGAGCCTGACAGCGAGGAAGGATCTGGGCGGGTTGCTCCGCGAGCTGGTCCACTCGGAAGAGTTCCGCGGGAAGAGCCTGGCGGCGCTGGCCCCCGAGCTGGTACGCGCAGCCTTTCAGGGCGTCCTCGAGCGGGAGCCGGAGCCGAAGGCGCTTGCCTCCTATGCCGAAAGCCTGGCGGCGAAAAAGGATCTCCGGGCGCTGTTGCGCGAGCTCATTCGCTCCAAGGAGTTCGCTGCCAAGCATTGGTCACGGGCCCGACACAGATGGCCTCATCCGAGCGCCGCTTATGACTCACCGGCGGTGATCTTCCTGCACGTTCAGAAGACAGCCGGAACCAGTGTGCAGAACATGCTGCGGGCCGTCTACGATCCCCGAGAGGTGTTTTCCGAACACACCGATTCGCTCCACCTGCGATCGCCTGCGGAGTTAGCCCAATACCGGGTTTTCGCTGGGCACTTCAACTACGACTCAGTCGACTATATCCACCGAAGGAAGGTGTCAGTATTCACGTTCGTTCGTGAACCGAGAAAGCGTCTCCTGTCGCTCTACCATTTCTGGCGTGCTCATGAGCCAGGTCATCCCAGCTATCACCCAGGCATGGCCGCAGCGAATGACATGGAGATGCGCGACTTCTTTGCCAAAGCGGATGACAGTGGCGAACCCACACTCTGGAATCACATGACATGGGTCATCATGGGAGACAGGCAATGGCGGGCGTGGCGGGCGGAGCTCGCCGCCGCACGCAATGCGGCCTCAACGGGTGCTCTCCTGTCCACCCGCATCTGTCCGGCGGTACGTGAACGCCTCGGGGCTTTCCTCTTCGTGGGCATTCAGGAGGACTTCCAACGTTCGGCGGGCATGCTTTTTCAAATTCTGAACCGACCAACTCCGGACGTACAGCACGACCATTCTCTGGAGGAGCTCATGCGGATACACCGTTCATTCAAGAAGGAGATGCCCATGCAGCGAGTCACTCCAGAGGTGACTGCTGCTCTCGATCGCCTCGTGCAGATCGACGATATAATTTACAGTGAAGCGAAAGCTCTCTACGAGGGATTTCTGAAGCAATATCCGGAACGTGCGCGGACCGGCGATAATCTCTCCGGGATGCATTCGGCAAACGGGCGGAAACGCCGCACGCGGCGGCCTGCCATGGCCCGAGAGTGACTGACCTGATGCCATCGGGCGGCTGCATGTTGAAGCGATACATCAATCGGGCATCTCCTGCCCTGGCCATCCTGGCTGTCAGCGCCTGCGCTTTCCTACCAACAAGCGGGCCTTCGCGAAACCAGGTTCAAACGGGGGCCGGTGCCGGAATTCAGATTGTTGACGTTAACGACGGCGTTGCGCGTCGGTTGCTGGAGAGCCATGCGTCACGGCTGCTGTCGGACGCGCTCAGCGGTACGCCGGGTAACAGCGACGTCGTTGGAGCCGGTGACGTTCTGGAGGTATTCATCTGGGAGGCGCCACCAGCGACGTTGTTTTCCTTGAGCACCGCGAGCAGTGCACCGAGTGTGGGCACGCCCTCGAGTGTGGCCAACCCGAGCGTGGTTCCTTCGAACGCCGCCACACTCCCGGCGCAGACGATTGCCAGTGACGGGACCATCTACGTTCCATTTGCGGGCAATACGCTCGTGACAGGCAAATCACTTCGCGAAATCGAAGCAGAGATCACCCGGAAACTTCGGGGCCGGGCGCATGAGCCTCAGGTGCTGGTGCGACTGATTGCCAACAACACAGCGTACGTCACCGTTGTCGGTGACGTGAACAACAGCGTACGCATGCCACTGACGCCGCGCGGCGAGCACCTGCTCGATGCTCTTGCCGTTGCCGGCGGAACCAAGAACCCTGTCGAGAAGATGACTCTTCAGGTGACGCGTGGTGACGGCGTGTACTCGCTTCCGCTCGAGACCGTGATTCGCGATCCACGACAGAATATTCCTCTGCGTGCCGGCGATGTGGTGACGGCATTGTTCCAGCCGCTCAGCTTCACGGCACTGGGGGCGACTGGCAAGAGCGACGAAATCAACTTTGAGGCGCGGGGCATTTCGCTCGCGCAGGCGCTGGCGCGGGCGGGCGGTCTCATCGACAACAGATCCAACGCTGAAGGAGTGTTCATCTTCCGGTTCGAATCGAAGCAAACGCTGGGGTTCTCTGCCGACGTGCCTGCGACGCCGGACGGAAGGGTTCCGGTCATCTATCGTGTTGACCTGAAGGATCCAAGATCATTCTTCGTAGCGCAGAGCTTTCCGATGGAGAACAAGGATGTGCTCTACATCGCCAATGCACCGGGTTCGGAGCTTCAGAAATTCCTGAACCTGCTCCTCTCCACGATCTATCCCATAGACCGGGTCATCACCCTTTCAAAGTGACGACCAGCCCCAAACTCACGCCGATCGCTTTGCGAAAGCGCTCTCGGGCGGTACTGCGTTCCGATGTCGAGTCGTCACCGACCGGCTTCTGCGAAGGTGCTCCGGGGCGAAGTCTGGGAGTTGGAAACCATTGAGTTCATGCGGCAGCACATCGGTGATCGCGAGATAGTCCACGCCGGTATGTTCTTCGGAGATTTCCTGCCCGGCCTGGCTCAGACGATGGCGCCAGGCCGAAGCATCTACGGCTTTGAGCCTAACCCGGAGAATTATGCGTGTGCGCGGTGGACCGTTCTCTTGAACGGGCTGAGCAACGTCAGGATGCACCATTCAGGGCCTGGTGCTCGATCGAGCAAAGCATTCATGCGCGTCGCCTCAGGGGAAGGATTGGCAATGGGAGGTGGCTCTCACATTGTTGACGTTGCCTCGATCCCGGTTGGTGACGCCGGATCACCGCCGTTGAGCTCATAGCTCTGGACGACGTACTGCCCAGTACCGCCGACATTGGAATAGTCCAGTTGGATCTCGAAGGCTACGAGCGCACCGCGCTTACGGGCGCCATGAGAACGATAAGACGATGCCGTCCGATGCTGATTCTCGAGACTCTGCCCGCTGATTTCGTCGGCGCGCATCTGCAACCGCTGGGCTACGCCCAGACGACGACGGTCTGTTCAAACGCAGTCCTGGTCGCGAACTGACGTCCGCAGGCGCCGCCGCCCGCTCCCCCGCCGCAACCGCAGCGCTCACTGACCAAACCCGCAGGCCCTCAACGCCCGCGCTTCGGGCGTGCGGCGCCGCGGCCTGTGCGTTTCACGCGCGGCGCCGCCCGGGTGGGTTTCGCGGCCTTGGCGGCCGGCTTCACCGCGGCCATCGCCGCGGCCACCGAGCGGCGCGCCCACGTCACGAGCTGCGCCGCATCCTCGAGCACATCCGCCGGGGTCTCGTAATAGCTCATGCTGAGCTCGGGCCGATCGGCGTAGGGCCGGAACTGACCCATGCCGCGGGTGGTGAAGTCCGCGCGGTTGGCATCGTTGACGCGCAGATACAGGGTGTCGTTGTCGATGAGTGCGAAGAAGAACTCATCGCAGTACAGACCCGCGCCGCCGAACATGCGCCGCGAGCTCACCCCGCCCAGGCCGCTGAGCTGGTCGTGAACGTAGTCGAGGTACTCGCTGCTGACGGTCACGGCTCACGCACGCAGGATGTCCGCGAGCTTTCCACTATCCCGCAGCGTCTTGACCAACTCGTGCCCGCCGGTATCGACTTCGTGGATCACGATGTTACCGAAGGTCGCAAGCATCCCCGCATGAATCATATCCATGGCATCGTCTCTTGCGACGTACAGTTGCGCTGGCAGCGAGGGCCGTACCTTCGCCAGGTAGCTCTTCAGGTCCATGATCTCGCTGCCCGTCAGCTTTGCATGCAAGCGAGCGATTTGCTCGGGCCAACGCGTGTCTCCGTGCGCAGCCCTGAGGCTTGCACTGATGAAGGACTGTGGAGCAAAGGCTGTCGCGCTTCCCTGCCCTATTCGCGCACAGAACAGCAATGCGGCAAATCCACCCATGGAGTTCCCAACCCACCGGATCTTGGCAGCGTCGACACGCCGGATGATCGAAAGAAGATGCGCATCGATGTCCTCGAGACTCGAGCCGACACCCGAGAGTCCCCGTTGATACCAGGCCTGCGCCAGGTCTCTGACAAACACCCGATTGGCATTGAGCACCTGAGCTGCGCGATAGAACTCATACGGCGGCATGCCGAGGGCGCCTTGAATCCCACCGAAGAAGAAGTACAGGCTCGTGGAGCCTGGCACAAGGTCGGTGACTATCGAGTCCTCGGGCAGTCGCCTCACTCCTCGCTGATGTTCCTGAAGTCCACGCCGAGGGAGCGGAGCTTGCGGTACAGGTGCGTGCGCTCCATGCCGACGCGCTTGGCGAGCTGTCCCACCTTGCCGTTACATAGCAGCAGCTGCTGCTGCAGGTAGGCGCGCTCGAACTGCTCGCGCGCCTCGCGCAGCGGCAGCGCCAGCAGGTCCT
>WNGC01003797.1_pt1 | contig 11370 bp, 8 predicted proteins | sample 5400051 | NCBI WGS metagenome assembly WNGC01 (sample SAMN13153368, study PRJNA577476) | soil metagenome | isolation source: 20 cm soil or saprolite under grassland replicate 2 | place: USA:California | collected 2016-06-15 | reverse complement strand
GGAGTGCTCGTGATTGGGCAAAACGGAAATGGTGAGGTGATAACCCAGAGCGAAGATGGCTTGGGCTGCGGCGCGGTCGCTGCCGAGATCGTCGATAATGATCGCGAGCCGCGCTCCCGCAGCCTTTCCGCCGGAATTCTTCGCTCCCGCACTCGACGGGGGTGTTACCCGCGTCACGATTTCGATTTCCAGTGTCGACACGCCTGAATGGCGAAGCTTGAAGTGCAGCAGATCCCCGGTCTGGGTGGGCGGGTCCTGCGTCAGCTGATTTTTGGTCGCGACGGTATTGAGATTCTGCATGAGCTTTGCGACTACGGCATGCTGGGCGTCTGCCGTGGAGTCATTCTTCAACACGATACGCAGGTAATCATTGTTTCCGGGTGGCCGGCTGGAAGCGCCTTGCCGGAGTTTGATGGGCGTCCCGGGAGGTACCGCAGCAGAGGCCGCCGCCGCCAGATCGCGCGTGATTTGGTGAACTTGTGCGGGGGTGAGGCGGTTTTCCTCACTCTTCTTGCAACCACCGGAAAGAACCGCGAGAAGAAAAGAAATCCCCAACAGCGCGAAATCGCTTATCTTGATTCGACAGCAATAGGAGTTTGGTTGAACCGAGCCAGGCTGTCGGCCCACGGAAAACTAAGCAGCCTTTTTCGCGGGAACCTTCAACAGGTCAAGAGCTCGATGAAAGATGGCGTCTTCCGGAGAAAGCGGGCGCGGTCCGAGCCCGGGTTCTTTCTGGGTTTGCGGCGCCGGCGCAGCCTCTTCATCGGCGGCATCCGACTCATCCTCCGGGACGGCGCGCACCACTTCCGTTGGGACGACCCCTTCTTCCATGATCGACTTTCCGCCGGGATTATAGTAGTTCGCGACCGTGAGGAGCAGTGCCGCGCCATCATCCAGCGTGATGAGCTTCTGCTCAGAGGCGAGACCAAACGTACGCTCTCCAACGACGTCCCCGCGATGGTTCGCTACAACGGCGGAAGCCAGAACTTCTGCAGCCCCCGACGTCGTGGCGTCGATCAAAACGGAGACGGGGTTCTTCCAAATAACCTGTTTTGGCTCGGCTGAAAAAACCTGTGTCGAGACCGTCTGGCCACGCAAGGTTGTCAGCGTGCCCGCAGGGATGAAAAAGCGAGCGGTCGAAATCGCCTCGGACACCAGCCCGCGGCCGCATTCCCGCATATCCAGTATGACCTTGCGAATGCCCTGCTTTTCCGCATCGAGGAGGCGATTGCGAATTTCATCCGCGCGGCCGGCGTCCAGCGAAGGGATACGCAGTACCAGAATGTCAGGATCCACTCGCTGGCCGATGATCTTCGGCGTAGCCAGCTTCTCGCGAACGAGGTCGACTTCTTCGGGCGTAGCCTTACCGCGCCGGATCACCCCCACCTTGATAGCCGTGCCCGGCTGGCCATTGAGAAGATTTATGGCCTGGCCTACGGACATATCACGTGTGGTGAATCCGCTGACGGACTCGAAAATGTCGCCGCTGCGAATTCCCGCCTTGGTTCCCGGACTATCCGGAAGCACGGAGAGAACGATGATGTAGCCGTAGCGCTTGCTGAGCGTTAGCCCGGTCTCCGCCGTGCCGGTATTGGCGAGCTTCTTCTTGTACTCTTCGTATTCGCGGGGCGTGAGGTAGCTGGACTGGGCGTCCAGGGATTCCAGCATCCCGTGCAAGGAACCAGCGGTCACCGTTCGCATGTTCGGATCGTCGACGTAATCCTGCTGGATCTTCTGCAGCACCTCACCGTACACGGTGAGCGACTTGTAGGCTTTGTCGTCCGTGGTGCCGCCCAGGACGTGTCCAATGCCGGCGTAACAAAAGATGGCTACCGAAACGCAAAGAATCCCGATACGAGCCGATCGATTCATGCCCCACCCTTCCAAGAAAAAGCTGCCATGCCAGTATACCACTTCAAAGGATGGGGACGCGCTGCCGATCAAAAAAGGAAGTCTGGACGGAGATGCGGCACATCTTTCGAATCAGACACGGCGAAATTGATAAATGTTGCTAAAATACCACACTAGCCGTTTTCTTGGCTTCAGAGTGGCTTATAACGTATTGATAACAAAGCATCAAATTGCAAAGCGTTGGCGAGCAAACTGCTAGTATACGCGGGGGGATATGTTCCAAACTACCGTTAGTTATGCCACCAGCCTCATGAAACAAGGCGTTTTGCTCTCCACCACCGAGCATTTGCTCGCCGCCATTTATTCCTGTGGCATCGACAACATTTACATCGACATCGACTCTATCGAAGTGCCCATCCTGGACGGCTCGGCAGAGCCCTTCATGCAGATGCTGGAGCAGTCCGGCGTTCGCAAACTGCGCCGCAAGCGGCGCTATCTGAAGATAGTGAAGCCCCTGGAGGTCACCGAAGGAGACCGCCGGATCGGCATCTATCCTGCCGATGAGTTTCGCGTGCGCTGCTACGTGGATTTTCCGCATCCCCTGGTAGGTCAACAGGAAGTGGAGATGTTGGTTGGGCCGGACACTTTTCGCCACCTTCTGGCGCGCGCCAGAACTTTCTGTTTCCAACGCGACATTGCGCCGCTCAAGGCCATGGGCCTGATTCGCGGCGGCTCGCTGGAGAACGCCATCGTGCTCACCAATGACGGCGTCATGAACGGGCCGTTGCGCTTCCCCGACGAGTTTGGACGACACAAAGCGCTGGATCTGATTGGCGATCTCGCGCTGGCGGGCTTGCCCCTTCTGGCGCGCGTCGAAGCCCACAAAGCGGGCCATGCCCTGCACACCCAACTCGTCAGCCGCCTCTTGACCGATCCCTCGCTTTGGACCATAACCACTGACCAAGTCCCGCGCCCCGAAAGCCACGCCTACCTGACTGCCCTTTCTCCCGCCTCTGCTGCTGATTAGTGATTCGCCGCGTTCGGAACAACCCTCCGTTGCGAAATAGCCGCTGCTCCCGCAGAATGGGCTCAAAACCATGTCCAACAACGATCTAGCCATTGTGATTCTCGCGGCCGGCAAAGGCACGCGGCTGAAGTCGAGCCTGGCGAAAGTGCTGCACCGCGCCGGTGGGCGCACCCTCGTCGAACAAGTGATGTGCGCCTGCGAGCCGCTGAAGGCGCGCCAGACGGTGGTCGTTGTGGGCCACCAGGCGGAACGGGTCGCCGCAGTGGTCGAGCCTCTCGCGGCACTTACCGTGTTGCAGCAGCCGCAAAACGGCACCGGCCACGCCATGCAAGTCGCCAAGCGTGCGCTAGGCCGTGCCAAGATTGCCGTGGTGCTCCCGGGCGATGCTCCCCTGGTGCGTACGGAAACCTTGAAGGCGCTCATTGCCGCGCATCACCAGGGGAAAGCCGCGGCCACAATTCTCTCTGCGGTGCTGGCTGATCCTTCCGGCTACGGCCGCGTGGTGCGGAAATCGGAAACGACCGTCGCTGCCATCGTTGAAGAATCACAACTCACCGCCGACCAGCGCGATATCAACGAAGTCAATTCCGCCATCTATTGCTTCACGCTCGAAAAGCTCTGGCCCGCCCTGGGGCAGGTCAGACCCAATAACAAACATCGCGAGCTTTATCTGACGGACGCCATTGCCGCGCTCAGCGACAAGGGCGAAACCGTGCTCGCCGAAGTCGCACCCGATTCCCGCGAAGTTCTCGGCTGCAACACCCGTGCCGATCTGGCGGAGGTCGACCGCGTCTTCCGCGAGTGGAAGCGCAATGCACTCATGGACGCCGGCGTGACGATTCAACTTCCGGAAACGGTGTTAATTGATCCGGACGTCGTTGCGGGTGAAGATACGGTCATCGAACCCGGCGTGCAATTGCTGGGCAAAACCAAAATCGGCGCGCGCTGCACCATTCGAACGGGAAGCGTCCTGACCGATGCCATCCTCGGCGACGAGGTGACCGTCGAGCCGCATTGCGTCGTGGCGCAGAGCCGCCTGGATGACCGCGTCGTCATCGGCCCGTTCGCGCGATTGCGGCCGGACAATCACCTCAAAGCCGGTGCGCGCGTCGGCAATTTTGTCGAACTCAAGAAAAGCACCATCGGCGAGGGCACCAAAGCCATGCATCTCTCGTATCTGGGCGACGCAAAGATCGGAACGAAGAGCAACATCGGCGCTGGCACGATCACATGCAATTATGATGGCTTCCACAAGCATCCGACTTCGATCGGAAACAAAGTTTTCATCGGCAGCGATGCCACGCTAGTGGCGCCGGTGCGTGTCGGGGACGGCGCTTACATCGCCGCAGGTTCCACCATTACGGAAACCGTGCCTGCTGACGGATTGGGAATTGCCCGCGGCCGCCAGGTTAACAAGCCCGGCTGGGCCGCGAAGAAACGCCGTGAACTGGCAGCCACAGAAAAACCAAAAAAGACCACGAAGAAATCGAAGCGACCCAAAGCAATCAAGAAGCGCAAGTAGCGTTCCTTTGAGGAGCCGAGCGATGAGCGGAAAGGTATTGGACTTTCTTTCTCGGATCGCTCCTCGGCCACTGCGCATTCTCGAGCCGTCGATGCCGCGCTGATTTCCGCGCGTCTCACCCTGGTAATCGTTCTACCCTTGCTGGTGGTGCGTGAGCGCTCCCAAGAAACCGCCTAGCCCGCGCTGCCCGCCGCTGGCCTCGAAGCGAACAAGAAAAAACCAGACTCGGAGGGTTGGTGTAATAGCCCGCTTCTGCGGTGTACATTTTTTTTCTTCGCTGCGAATCCTCCGTGCCCTCTGCGGTGTCTTTATTCCTGTTTCATCCTCACCGCCTGAACTCGCGCGTGTGTGCTAAACTAGCGGTTCCCGCAATGTTATGAGGGAGCTGCCACCGCATGAAATTTGGAGTCGTCGTTTTTCCCGGGTCCAATTGCGACCACGACACGTTTTACGCCATCGGCAAGGTCCTCGGGAAACCCGTCGAATTCATCTGGCACCAATCGGAAGATCTCGCCAATTGCGACGCCATCATCTTGCCGGGCGGATTTTCCTACGGCGATTACCTCCGCACGGGCGCCATCGCGCGGTTTTCTCCGGTGATGAAGTCCGTGGAGAAATTCGCGAAGAGCGGAGGCGCGGTCCTGGGCATCTGCAACGGCTTCCAGATTCTGTGCGAAGCCGGCCTGCTTCCCGGCGCGATGATGCGCAATAGTGGACTGCGATTCATCTGCCGCCACGTGTACATCCGTGTCGAGCAAACGGACACGCCGTCGACCAACGCCGCCCAGCAGGGCCAGATTCTTAAAATTCCCATCGCGCACTCGGACGGCAATTACCATTGCGACCAAGCTACGCTCACGGAGCTTGAGAAAAACCACCAGGTGATTTTCCGCTACACCACTCCCGACGGTTCCGACGATAACGCCGGTAATCCCAACGGAGCAGTCGACAATATCGCTGGAGTCTGCAACCGCGAGCGCAACGTTGCCGGTCTCATGCCCCATCCCGAACGCGCCGTCGAGTCCGCCCTAGGCTCCTCCGATGGCCTGGTTATCTTCCGCTCCATGGTGGAGACGCTTGTCGGCGCGGCCAAGGCCACCGCATGATCCGTGGCGCCCCGACCTTGGTCGAGGCGGTTTTGGTTCTTACCAGGGCGCTATATCGTGCCCTGTGGTTTCCGCTCTCCTCTGAAGAATTGAGATATGGCCACCGCTAGCAACGAAATTCGAGTCACTCCAGAGATCGCTGCGGAGCACGGCGTAACGCGCGAAGAATACGCACGCATTCAGCAAATTCTCGGGCGAGACCCAAACATCACTGAGCTGGGCATTTTCAGTGTGATGTGGAGCGAACATTGCTCCTACAAATCAAGCAAGGTGCATCTCAAGCGTCTACCCACTCGCGGCAAGCTCGTCGTACAAGGGCCGGGAGAAAACGCCGGGGTCATCGATATCGGCGACGGGTTGGTGGCCGCCTTCAAAATCGAATCGCATAATCATCCGAGTTATGTCGAGCCCTTCCAGGGCGCCACGACCGGCGTCGGCGGCATTTTGCGTGACATTTTCACCATGGGCGCACGCCCCATCGCGGTCTTGGATTCATTGCGATTCGGCGAGATCACTGCAGGCAAATACACAAGTGCAGAGGCCGCCGCAAAAAACCGCCGCATCCTCGACGGCGTAATTCGTGGAATCGGGAGTTACGGAAATTGTTTCGGCGTTCCCACCATCGGCGGCGAGGTCGGCTTTGAGCCGTGCTACTCGCAAAATCCGCTGGTCAATGCGCTCGCGCTGGGCATCGCCAAAAAGGAAGAAATTTTCCTCGCCAAAGCGAAAGGCATCGGCAATCCGGTGATCTACGTCGGCGCAAAAACAGGTCGCGACGGGATTCACGGCGCATCCCTGCTGGCCTCCGCCGAGTTCACCGAAGAGTCCAAGCAAAAGCGCCCCAATGTACAAGTCGGCGACCCCTTCATGGAGAAACTGTTGCTCGAAGCCTGCCTCGAAGCCATGCACACCGGGGCGGTCGTCGCGATTCAGGACATGGGCGCTGCCGGCCTCACCTGCTCCACTATGGAAATGGCCTCGCGCGGCGGCACGGGCATCGAGATCGAACTCGCCAGAGTTCCTCAGCGCGAGACCGGCATGACGCCCTACGAGATCATGCTTAGCGAATCCCAGGAACGCATGCTGCTGGTGGCGGAGAAGGGCCGCGAGCATGAAATCCTGGCGGTCTTCAAGAAGTGGGGCCTCGATGCCGTCGTCGTCGGCCAGGTTACCGAAGGCGGCATCGCCCGCATCAACCACAACGGCAGAGCCGCCGCGGAAATTCCCGCGCATCCCTTGGCAGAAGAAGGTCCGGTCTATCAGCGGCCCATGGCCGCGCCCGCACCGAGGCAAGAGAACGCCGCGAACTGGTTTGCCTTCGCGGCCGAAGGCACGAACCTCACCGAGAACTTCTTGAAGTTGCTGGCGTCGCCTGCGATTGCCTCCAAGCGCTGGATCACCGAGCAGTACGACACTTCCGTGCGCACCAACACTTTGGCGGGTCCCGGCGCGAGCGACGCGGCAGTGGTGCGTATCAAGGATCCGAAAACGGGAGCCGTGAAGCGCGCGCTGGCCCTCTCGACCGACGGCAACGGTCGCTGGTGTCAGTTGCATCCCCGCAGGGGAGCCATGCACGCGGTCGCCGAAGCGGCCCGCAATGTGGCTTGCAGCGGCGCGCGGCCCGTCGCCGCCACGAATTGCCTGAATTTCGGCAGCCCCGAAAAGCCCGAAGTGATGTGGCAATTCAGCGAAACCATCGAGGGCCTGGTCGAAGCGTGCACCGCCCTCAACACTCCCATCACTGGAGGCAACGTCAGCTTCTACAACGAAACTCTCGGCAAATCGATCTACCCCACCCCGGTCATCGGCGTCGTCGGCGTGATCGAAGACGCCTCGCAGGTCCTGAAAATCGCCTTCCGCGAACCCGGCGACGCCGTGGTCCTGTTGGACGGATCGAATTCGTCTGTGGGCGTGCAGCACGCCGGACCCCAGCGTGGCAATCCGTCTCCCCTTGTCGCCTGCGAGTTCTCCTCCTCCGAATACTCCAAGACCATCGCCGGGATCGTCGCTGGCGAACCGCCCGCCATCGAGCTCACCGCTGAGAAGCGCCTGATTGATTGTCTTGTTGCTCTCGGCGCCGAAGGCGCCATCCAGTCCGCACACGATATCTCCGACGGCGGCCTCGCCGTCACCCTCGCGGAGTCCTGCTTCGCCCTTTACCCCCCGGTAGGGGCCTCCGCCATGGCGGATGGCGCTCGTCTTGGCGCACACGTCAAATTGGAAGAAGCAGGCCCTGCCGAGGCCGCCGCATTCGCCGAACGCGGCGCCCGCGCTGTCGTGTCAGTCAAGCCCTCTTCGCTTGCCCGCGTTCGCGATACTGCGAGACAATATGGTGTGGCGGCGCAGCCCATCGGCCAGGTCACCCGCGACGATGCCTTCCGCATCGAACATAAGGGGCACGCGGTGATCAGCAGTTCCGTTGAAACGCTACGCGACGCCTGGGCCCATTCGCTCGAACCTGCGCTGACCACAAAATGAGTCAAAAACTCGCCTTCGCCGATGATCATTTCCATGACGAGTGCGGTGTGTGCGGTGTCTTCGGCCACCCCGAAGCGTCGAACCTTGCCTATCTCGGTCTTTACGCCCTGCAGCATCGCGGTCAGGAATCAGCGGGCATCGTCTCGAGCGACGGCAAAGAGTTGTATGTGCACCGCGCCATGGGCGAAGTTGAAGAAATCTTTCAGCCGAGCGTGCTCGCCCAACTTCCCGGCAGCTTGGCCATCGGCCACACACGCTATTCAACGGCGGGCGACAAAGCCCTGCTCAACGCCCAGCCCATCATGATCGATTGCAACAAGGGTAAAGTCGCTCTTGGCCACAATGGCAACCTCACCAACGCCGCCGAGTGGCGCCGCAGGCTCGAGCATCGCGGTTCCATCTTTCAGACCAACAGCGACACTGAAGTCATCGTGCATCTCATCGCTCGTTCGCAGGCGCGCAATCTTTCCGGCGCGATCGGCGATGCCCTCAATCAAGTGGAAGGCGCCTACTCTCTCCTGCTCCTGACGCAAGATGAATTGTACGCGGTGCGCGATCCGCGCGGCTTTCGCCCACTGGCGCTTGGAAAATTGACTACCCCCGGCGGCTTCGTTTCGTGGCTGGTGGCGTCAGAAACCTGCGCATTCGACCTGCTCAATGCGCAATACATCCGCGAGATCGAGCCCGGCGAGATGGTGCGCATTTCCAAATCAGGCATCGAGTCCATCCACTTCGCTCCGGAAAAACCGCACCAGCAGTGCATTTTCGAGCACGTCTATTTCTCTCGTCCCGATAGCATCATTTTTGGCCGCTCCGTGAACGAGAGCCGCGAGATGCTCGGACGCCTCCTGGCCCAGGAACATCCTGTGGACGCGGACATCGTCGTCCCGGTGCCGGACTCCGGCGTGCCAGCGGCGGTCGGCTATGCCCTCGAATCCAAGATCCCCTTCCGCATGGGCCTGATCCGCAATCACTACATTGGACGTACCTTCATCGAGCCGTCGCAGGCCATCCGTAATTTCGGTGTGAAGCTCAAGCTGAATCCCATCCGCGGCTTGATCGAAGGCCAACGCGTGATTCTTGTCGATGATTCCATCGTGCGCGGCACTACCAGCCGCAAAATCGTCCGCATGGTCCGCGAAGTGGGCGCGAAAGAAGTCCACGTGCGTATCAGTTGCCCGCCGACGATTTCTCCGTGCTACTACGGCGTGGACACGCCCACGCGTGAGGAACTGATTGCCTCTTCGAACACTCCGGAGGAAATTTGCAAATTCCTCGGTGCGGACTCGCTGGGCTACGTTTCCCTCCCAGCGCTCCGCCGGGCGGTCAGTGATACCGAAGGCAGGTTCTGCACGTCTTGTTATACGGGTGTGTATCCGACGGACCTAGTGCAGCTGGAGGTACGCGAAAGCGCGCCCAACGCCAAATCTGGCGAAACTACTCCTGGCAACGACAGTGAACCCGGGCCCGCAGAGCGGCCGGTGGTGGTGGAACGTGAAAGCTGAAAAGAAGAATAAACAAGAAGAAGCAAACGTGCCGGTGAAAACAAAGATTCAGCGCGAGATCATCGCGTGGTTCTGGGTGGGGCTGGCCTTTCTGCTCATCAACGGCACAATCGGCCAGGCGCGCGTCATTCCCTCTGGCTCCATGGAAAACACGCTGCTCATCGGCGATCACCTCATCATGAGCCGCATCGGTTACGACGCCGGCGTGCCCTTCACCAACTGGCACGTACCGCTCTGGCGTACTCCTAAGCGCCAGCAAGTGATCATCTTCAAACCGCCGTTTGCGCCGGACACACCCGACTATGTAAAGCGCGTCATCGGGCTGCCCGGAGACACCATCGACATTCACGATGGCGCGGTCTGGATCAACGGCCAAAAACTCGTTGAAAAATACACCAGTGGCGCCAGCGAGCCCTACGAGCTGCGCATACCGTACAAGGTTCCAGGGGATTGTTATTTCGTGATGGGAGACAATCGCGGAAATTCCTACGATAGCCGCTTCTGGGGCTGCGTCCCTCGAAAGGACATCATCGGGACGCCCGTCATGATTTACATGTCGCTGAATGTTTCGCCGGAGGCTTGGGAGCCGGGACAGATTCGCGAGCGTTTTTTTGCCTACGCGAATGCCCTCCTGCATCCCAGCATCGTACGGTGGAACAGGATTTTCCGGACGTTTTAAGCTGCCTTGCTGAACCGTCGTTGTCTGCCGTTGCCGCCGCAGCCCTCCACGGCGCTCCAATGAATTCCAATCAGTGCCCGGCGCGCGGCACGGTGCGCCCCCGATCAGAAAAGGATCAGAAACGGAAGCGAACAACGCTCTCATGAAATATGCCGACGCCGGGGTGAACATCGCCGTCGCGGATGACGCGAAGCAGAGAATCCGCCACCATGCCAGCCGCACCTTCACTCCCGGCGTGCTCGGCGGCATTGGCGGCTTCGGCGCGCTCTTTGCCCTCGACCCGAAAAAGTGGAAGGAGCCGGTGCTGGTCTCCAGCGCGGACGGCGTCGGCACAAAACTCAAAGTCGCCATGGCTATGGGCGTACACTCCACCGTCGGCGGCGACCTCGTCAATCACTGCATCAATGACATTCTCGTCCAGGGCGCAGAGCCGCTGTTTTTTCTCGACTATCTGGCGATGGGAAAGCTCGATCCCCAGGTCGTCGAACAGATCGTTGAAGGAATGAGCCGCTCCTGCCGCAAAGCCGGGTGCGCCCTCATTGGCGGTGAAACCGCGGAGATGCCTGGATTCTATCCGTCCGGCGAGTACGATCTCGCGGGCTTTATCGTCGGGGTCGTCGAGCGCAGAAATCTACTGACCGGCAAGAACGTCCAGCCCGGAGACACTCTGCTGGCGCTCCCTTCCGCCGGTCTGCACACTAACGGATACTCGTTGGCGCGAAAACTGGTTTTCGAAGTTGCGAAATTGAAGCCGGATGTCTACGTCGCCGAAGTCGGAAATAAAATTGGCGCGGAATTGCTGAAGCCTCATCTGTGTTACGCGCCGGCGCTGAAAAATATTGTCGCGCGCGGCTGGGTTTCCGCCCTCGCGCACATCACCGGTGGCGGCATTCCAGGAAATCTGCCTCGCGTGCTCCCCAGTGGGGTGAAAGCGGAAATTGACCTGGCATCCTGGCCGGTGCCGGCGATCTTCAAATATCTCGCCAAACTGGGAACGATCGACACCGGGGAAATGCTGCAATCCTTCAATATGGGTGTCGGAATGATTCTCCTCGTCCCGCCCAAAAACGTGAAGTCCGTCGAAGCCCACTTGAAAAAACGCCGTGAAAAATTCTTCCGCATCGGCCGCATCGATCGCAGCGAATCCGGAAAGGCCCGCGTCGCCTACTCCGGCTCCCTCCAGATGCAGTAGACTTGTAGCC
>WNGC01002440.1_pt1 | contig 11370 bp, 8 predicted proteins | sample 5400051 | NCBI WGS metagenome assembly WNGC01 (sample SAMN13153368, study PRJNA577476) | soil metagenome | isolation source: 20 cm soil or saprolite under grassland replicate 2 | place: USA:California | collected 2016-06-15 | reverse complement strand
TAGCTTCTCGATAATTGCTTCCGGGTCATTTTCATCCGCAACCTCGGCGTCGATCATGTTGTAATCTGCATCATAAGCGCGGAACGCGCGGCCAGCTCGAAAATCGGCCGGATATTCTGCGGTGGCGCCGTAACGTTCGCACGGCTTAGCGTGAACAAAGATCGGCCCGGTCTCGGAATACGGGTGACCGGACGGGATCGAAGCGTAGGTGAATAGAATGACACGCTCATCAGGTTGTGCCCAACGCAAACAGTGCCGGCACGGATAGCTTGTTGCCGAATCTGCAATTACGATGGCGTGGTCAGCAGCGCCGGCCTTCGCTGCGCGCCGAGCAGTCTCTGCCACTTCAGTGGGAAGAGGAACAATACGAAACGTTGACCTTTTCATGAGCCGAAGCTAAACGCCCTTCTGCGAATTGCGCATCGACGAAAATCAGGCACCGAATTTTCAGGGAGCTCGAATTTTCGGCGACGAACCGGGAAGGATCGGCACTTGCCGCAGATCGATGTGCTTCGCAAGCCAACCATAACGATCTTCAAAGGCCTGGGGATCGTTCAGGTCGTGTCCTGTGTCGTAATACAGCACCTTCTTCGGATCAGTTGCGGCAGCAGCGTAATGCTCCATGGAAGTCTTATCGAAATACTGTTCAAAATTAGCGAACTGAAACAGGAGAGAAATTGGCGCCGCATGGCCGACAAAATGAATGGCATCGATGTCGCTCATGACCTGTGCGTATTGCTCGAACTGACCTGGCGGCCGACTTTTTCTTAAACCAACGATGCCAGGGTCATTACTTCGCAGAAAAATGTCCCCGGTCTCTGCGACGCCTGCCATTAGGACCGCGGTTTTCATGCGCTTATCGACAGCGGATAGAATTGAGCCCCATTGCGCACCGTAACTGTGCCCGACATAGGCTAGCCGTTCGGGGTCGACGTCAGGACGGGCTAGGAGCAGATCGATTCCGCGGCGAACGTCCAGAACCGCTTGAATTTCGATCTCATGGTCCAACTCTGGTTTGTCGTAATGGTTTGGAGTTTTATGCCATGGATCCGGGCGGTCCCAAGGATAATCAGGTAGGAGCGATACTGCGCCCGCTCTCGCGTAGAGCTTGGCTTCGGGAACAAATTCTGCGCGCGTGCCGTTTCCCCAATGACTGAAAAGAATGGCCGCGAACGGTCCTTTGCCTTTCGGAACGACCAGATACGCCGCGACCGGCCCGCCCTTGGGACTAGTGTATGTAATATCGTGAAGAGTCCCTCCGTCGAACTCCTCAATTATCGTGTCGTGGATATCGAGAGGCGCCTTGGCGTCATAATCGAAAAGGTGCGATGCGGTTTCGTAGTCGGATGTGTCCTTCGCTGCGTTTTGGGCAGCAGACACAAATGTTTCGGCCACGATTTTTGCCGCCTCAGCGATGGCTTTCTCTCGATCGTTCGCGGTTGCCGTTGATCCTACGGAATAGATGGCCAGGAGAATGGGCGCTCTGTCAGGCGGACGCATAATCGCAATATCATTCGTTGCCCCGTTTGACCCGCGGCCTGTCTTGTCGCCAATAATCCAGTTATTTGGAACTCCGGCGCGGATCATCTGTTCTCCGGTTTCGTTGTGCTGCAACCAATCTTCGAGCTGACGACGCGATGCTTCCGATAAAGCGTCGCCGAGCAATAGCCTCTGCATGTCCGAACAAATTGCCCCGGGCGTTGTTGTATCGCGCTCGTCACCGGGAATGGCGCTATTTAACTCCGGTTCTTTGCGGTCGAGCCGCGTCACGTTATCACCGAGGTTGCGCGCAAAATTCGTTAAACCCGCGGGCCCGCCAATGGCATCTAAGAGGAGATTCGCGGCAGTATTGTCGCTCTGTTCGATCGCAGCTGCACATAACCCGCCCAATGTCATCCCGCCCTCTTTGAGATGTTCTTTTGTTACCGGCGCATGTTCCAGAATGTCTTTCGCGCTGTAAGACACAAAGCGATCCAATTTCTCCTTTTTCTCATCGACGCGTTTCAACACGGCCGCAGCCGCGAGAAATTTGAACGTGCTGCACATCGGAAATCGATCATCCGCGCGGTAATCAATGCGTTTGCTGTTACTGATATCGAGCGCGACCACACCGATTCGGCCGCCGATACGTGTCTCTATCGCTGCAAACCGGGTTGCCGCATCATTTTCCCCAGACGCCGCACTAACCGCCAGGAAGGTTAGCAACAAAAAACTTCTTACCATCGGTGATAGGCGGGATGGCCTTCTTTCACCGCGACAAAAACTCCGCGGCAAGTCGCGCAAACTTTTCCATTTGCGGTCAGTGTCCCTTCGATGGTGGCGCGGTCGTCCGTCAGATCGACAACCTTCGCGGAAAGAAATACTGAACTGTTGGTTGGCGTTGGCCGGAGCAATTTGATTGAGTACTCGGCAGTGACAGTGCACGGTGGGTGATCTTCTTTCGCATGCGTCATCAGATGATAAGCGGCCGTCCAATTACAATGACAATCCAGCAACGTGCCGATGACGCCACCATTCAGAACCCCGTCGAAGGCTTCGTATTTCTTCTCCGGTTTCCATTCCGCGATAACTTTCCTGTCTTTTGGGAAACTCCGGATATGTAGTCCGTGAGGATTCGCGGGGCCACAGCCCCAGCAGGCATTATTCGGCGCGTATTTTTCCTGGAGAGACTGAGATTCTTTCATTGTAGCGGCGCTCTATGAGCGCCGAGGTGTAATAAGTTCGGCGGACATAGACCGCCGCTACAGTTTCGAACACTACGCGCCGCGTGCAGATGAGCCCGGATACGGCCGCAATTCATGGCCAACGTACAGTGAGCGTGGCCTGATCAGACGATTGTGATCGTGTTGCTCGGTGACGTGCGCGCACCAGCCTGCCACACGCGATGCGGCGAACAGTGGTGTGTTTAACTCCGCTGGAAAGCCGAGCATCCAAAACACCGGCGCCGCGTAAAGATCGACATTGGCGCAAAGATGTTTTTCGCGATCCATCACTTCCTCGAGCTTTTCGCAGATTGGAACCCAGTTTTCCTTGCCGGTGCGCTGTCCGAGATCTCGCGCGATCTCTCGCATCACTGGCACCCGTGAATCGCCTTCTTTGTAAACGCGATGGCCGAATCCCATGATCTTCTCTTTCGTTCCTAGTTTTTTCATCAACCAGCTCTCGGCACGGTCCGGTGTCCCGATTTCCTCGAGCATCTTCATCGATTCCTCATTCGCGCCGCCGTGCAACGGTCCTTTGAGTGTTGCGACCGCTGACGTCACTGCAGCGTAGATTCCAGCGAGCGTCGAAGCGGTCACGCGCGCTGCGAAAGTGGAGGCGTTAAATTCATGGTCGGCGTACAGGTTGAAAATCGTGTCCAGCATTCGGATCTGCCAATCCTGCGGAACTTTCCCCTCTAATTTATAAAAGAAATTGCCGGCCTGGGTAAGATCGGGCTTCTCCGGCAGCGGTCGTTCTCCATGGGAGATGCGCCAGCCGTCGGTAATTAGAGTGGAAACGCGCGCGATCAAGCGGATCGACTTGCGGATGTTGGCGTCATGTGAATTGTCGCTCAAGTCTTTATCGAAGGCGCTCAGCATGGAAACACCGGTGCGCAACATGTCCATTGGATGCGTCTTGTTCGGCAGGAGCCGCAGCATTTCGATCACTGGACTCGGCAGCGCGCGTTCCGAGGCAATTTGTTGTGTAAACTCCACCAATTGTTTGCCATTAGGCAGCTCGCCATTGAGCAACAGGTAAGCGACTTCTTCAAAGCTCGCCTTCCGCGCCATGTCGTGAATGTCGTAGCCGCGGTACATCAACCCGGCATTTGGATCGACCCAGCAAATTGCCGTTTCACCCGCAATCACGCCCGCTAATCCCGGGCTGTATTCTGGTTTCTTTTCAGTAGGCATTGATTCCTCTTTACTTGCGAATCGGAATCGTTCAACTCGCCGGATTCAACTACTTCAGACTCAACATCCACCCTTCCAGCTTTCCGCCGCCGGATCGTAGTCCAGCAACTTGTAAAGCTGCTCCCGAGTTTGCATTTTCTTTATCCAACCAGATTGGGTGCCGGCCTTTTTCAACTCGTGCAGAAATTCCTCGGTCGCTTTCATTGAAACCCGAAACGCGCTCTGCGGAAAAATCACCATTTTGTACCCAAAACCAGCCAGCTCATCGAAACTAAGCAGCGGACTTTTGCCAAACTCCGTCATGTTTGCGAGCAGCGGCGCTTTCACTTCGCCTGCGAATGCCTTGAATTCGTCCGCATTTTGCAGCGCCTCGGGAAAAATCGCATCCGCGCCTGCCTTGAGATAACGCTGAGCGCGTTCCACGGCCCGATCGAAATCTTCAACCGCGCGCGCATCGGTACGCGCGATGATCATGAAATCCTGGTCGCGACGCGCATTGACCGCCGCCTGGATTCTTCCCGACATCTCCTTGATGTCGACCACTGATTTTCCTGCGAGATGTCCACAGCGCTTGGGAAATTCCTGATCCTCAATGTGGCAGCCGGCCAGGCCAGTATTTTCCAACTCGCGAATCGTTCGCGCGACGTTTTCCGCACCGCCGAAACCAGTGTCCGCATCGACAATTGCCGGAATTCCTACGGCATTCGCACCATAGCCGGCGAGCCTGACGATCTCCGTCATCGACAGCAACCCGATGTCCGGCACGCCGGCGGTAGCGTTCGCCATTCCCGCGCCGCTGATATACACGGCGTCAAAACCCGCGCGTTCCACCTGCCGCGCTATTGCAGCGTTCGGCACGCCGGGCAGCATCACGCAACCTTTCGCGATTAACTCCCGTAATCGCGCGGCTTTGCCTTTCTTTGTCATTCCGAACGATCTTTTTTCATGTCGAGCGAAGTCGAGACGTCGCTAATTATTTCTCCGGCATCACCAACGCCTTCATCAGTTCGTCAACATTCTCGGCTTCATCCAGTTTCCACGTCAGATCGACAATGTTCTTGGCACGCTTTTGAGCAATCGCCGGCTCGACGAGCGCAAAGAACTTCTCCTCCACCTCTGAGTCTTTCAGCCGGTTTTTCGCGTGTCCTTTTGGATAATCCACGCGTTTTGTCAGCCGTTTGCCGTCGGCGAGATCGACATGAACGATATTTGCGACCGCCTCTGGATACATACCACTCAGCTCACCGTGGCGTGCGACTTTCACGTTCTCCAGAAATTCCCAAACCTTCGGATGGGTGAAGCGCTCGCGATCGAATTGTTTCTCCGTTATCTCGCCATCGATCAGCGCTATCGCCGTAATGTAAGGCAAGCTGTGGTCTGCCGTTTCGCGCGTCTCGGGTTTCCATTTCTCAGGCTCGCTGCCGATGATGTCCACTGAAGCATCGTGGCTTTCGATCGTCATGGATTTTACCTTTGCAGGATCCCCAATGTCTTTTCGCAAAGTGAGCGCAGCTTCGATGGCGCTTTGGCTATGATATTCTGCCGGCCAGAACTTGATGCTCGTTTTCAAAATCATTTCCGGTGCGCCGTTGAATTTCTCACCCACGTTGCCTAACGAAACGCCAAGTTCCTTTTCGAACCCCATTTGTCCCTCGAAAATCGGTGCGGGACCAGTCATGCCAGCGCGTGCAAGCAAGGCCGAATAAACGCCGCGCCGCGCCGCGTCTGCGAATGCCACGCCCTTCCAGTGCGATAGTTCGCCTACGCGCGCCTGTCGCATCGCCGCACACGCGACCCCGGCAATATTCACTGCGTGCCGCGTTTTTTCAGGATCAAGCTTCATCAGCCGCGCGCACGCAAGCGCGGTGGAGAACGCGCCGTAGGTCACATGGTCCCACCCACGCGCGCGAATACTTGCTGCATCGCAGAGTCTGCATTGCACTTCATAAGCAAGCGCAATTGCAGCGATCAATTCGCGGCCAGTTGCGTTGACACTTTCCGCCGCGGCCAGCGCCGCGGAAATATTATCGCTCGGATGCGCTGGCTCTTTTGAAAGATAAGTATCGTTGTAATCGAAATAGCGAATGCAACAGCCGTTCGCGAATGCGGTCCAGTCAGGCGGGGCCTTGTGAGTTGTGCCAATGATCGTCGCCCCGTGTTTCGCCGAAAAATCGGAAGCGACTTTTCGCGCGATTGCGCACGGTTCTTCATCCCACGCGCCCAGCGCGCAGCCCAGCGAGTCAGTGACGCGCCGTTTTACTTCGTGCACGACTTCTTTGGAAAGGTCCTCAAACCCAAACGAGGTGGAATAATTAGCGAGTTGATGAGCCAGTGTTGTCTTCATGGAAAGTTGCAATTTCAATCTGCCGATGAATTCGTCGCCAGCAAGGAATGACATTGTAGGGCAGGCGCTCCGCCTGCCAGTCATGCTCGGCTACCGAAGCGGTTGCTCTACAATTGAAAAACGCGCACAATCTTTCCGTGAGCGAATTTCAGTTTGGCGGAGAATTTGTCTGGCATCCGACGCCGGAGATAGTCGCGCAATCAAATCTTCAGCGATTTATCGAGAAACATGAGCTCGGTTCGTACGACGCGCTAATGCAACGATCGACGACCGATATTGCATGGTTCTGGGACACCGTGTTGGGCGATCTCGATATCCAGTTTTACAAGCCGTATTCGCGCGTGGTCGATCTTAGCGAGGGCAAACCCTGGGCGCGCTGGTGCGTCGACGGCGAAATGAACATCGTTCACAACATGCTCGATAAATACGCCGGCACCGAGATTGATAATCGCCTTGCGATCAAGTCCGAGACCGAAGACGGCACTGCGCGCACCCTCACCTACAAATCGTTGCGCGAGCAAACCAACAGAATGGCCGCCGCGTTGCGCAGCCTGGGGCTTGCCGAAGGCGACGCTATCGGCGTGTTCATGCCAATGGTTCCCGAGATTGTGATTGCGATGCTCGCGATTATTAAGATCGGCGGGATTTTTCTCCCGCTCTTCTCGGGCTTCGGCGCAGCGGCGATTGTCTCACGACTCAACGATGCCAATGCGAAAGCTCTTTTCACCGCCGACGGAACTGATCGGCGCGGGAAATTTTGCGCGATGAAACCGATCGCGCACGAGGCAGCATCACAGATCTCTACACTGAAACATTTGATTGTTTTGGAAACTAAAGAAGATCCGCAAGCGGAGCGCTTGCCCTACAAAACGCATTCGTGGAGCGAAGTGATAAATCTATCAACTCCCTGCTCTCAACAACCAACTGCGCGCACATCGGCGGAAGCGCCGATGATGATCATCTACACCTCGGGCACGACCGGCCGACCAAAAGGTGCGGTGCATACACATTGTGGGTTCCCGATCAAATCTGCGCAGGACATGTGGCATGGGCTTGATCTGCACCCGGACGAAACACTTTTCTGGATGACCGACATGGGTTGGATGATGGGACCATGGGAAGTTTTTGGCGCATTACTGCTCGGCGCGACCATGATGCTTTACGACGGCGCGCCCGATTTTCCGGAACCAGATCGCGTGTGGCAGTTAGTAGATCGACATAAAGTGACGGCGCTCGGTGTCTCTCCGACGTTGATTCGCGCGTTGCGGCGCCATGGTGACGAAATCGTGCATCAGCACGATCTCTCATCGCTCCGCAAGTTTGCTTCCACCGGTGAACCGTGGAATCCCGACCCGTGGATGTGGCTGTTCCAAAATGTGGGGCGCGGAAAACTTCCAATCATCAACTATTCCGGCGGTACGGAAATCTCCGGCGGAATCGTGATGGGTGACGTCCTTACACCAATGAAACCGTGTGCGTTCTCTGGGCCGCTTCCCGGAATGGCCGCGGATGTTGTTGATGAAAATGGAAAGTCTGTCCGCGGACAAGTAGGCGAACTGGTGATCCGCGAGCCCTGGATGGGGATGACGCGCGGCTTTTGGAAAGATCGCGAGCGCTATATCGAGACATATTGGTCCCGTTTCCCAGATGTTTGGGTACACGGCGACTGGGCGGCAGTCGATAACGACGGGCTCTGGTACATTCTGGGGCGTTCCGACGATACAATTAAAGTTGGCGGCAAACGCGTTGGACCAGCGGAAGTGGAATCGATCTTGGTTGCGCATCCACAAGTGAGCGAAGCCGCGGCGATTGGCGTTCCTGATTCCATCAAGGGCGAAGCGCTGGTCTGCTTTTGCGTTTTGAAGAAAGGTGCCAATGGGGATGTTGCCCTTGCAGCCGAATTAAAAAAGGATGTCGGACGCGACTTGGGAAAAGCGCTCGCCCCGCGTGAGGTACTCTTCGTGGCCGATATTCCAAAAACACGGAACGCGAAAGTGATGCGCCGAATAGTCCGTGCTGCGTACCTCGGCGAAAAACTCGGCGACACATCTGCTTTGGAAAACCCGACGTCGTTAGATGAAATCAAGCGCGCTGCCGGCTAAGGCGCATGATCAGCAGGTCGTATGAAAGAGCCCGCCCACCGGCTCGGTTTCGGCGAGTTTATTATAAAGAGCGACCGCTTCTTTGGTTGGTAAGACGTGAGCAGCGATCTGACGTTCCTTCAAAAAATCCAGCGTCTCGCGCGGCACGTGAAGACATTCGGCCATTCCGCGCGAAAGCACGACCACTCTGGCGCCGTGATCCAGCAATTCCTGCACATCACTGACTTGAATTCCAGGATCGTGACCGGTCCCAGTCTCCCGCCAGTTCCAGTCACGTGAGCCACCGGGGAAAAGTTTTGCGTCTTTGTAAGGCTCGACTCTTCCCTCGACTTCGAGTCGGCCCCAGGAAACGTGTTCGATCCGCGGTGAACGCTCTTCGTGCTTCACAATAGAGACATCGCTCCGAGACAGGCCGACAGTCGTCTGCTTCCTGCCGTGCACGACACTGTGCTTCCAACGTAGCCGCGTCCTCGCCAACATCCTGAGCCGATTCCGTTTATAGAGTGTCATCGGTATTCGACAAAATTTTCGGTCGCGCCCTGAAATCATCGGAGAGACGCAAGCAAGAATTAAGTGTCGTGACCGGCGTGCCCGTGCTGGGCTTGGATGCGTTGGCATCAGTGGCCTACGGTCCGGAGGCGGCACTCACAATTCTGGTACCAGCAGGGTTGGTTGGCTTGCGCTTCATGCCACTGATCACGGTAAGCATTCTTATCTTGCTCACCATTCTGTACGTTTCGTATCGGCAAACCATCGCTGCGTACCCAAATGGCGGCGGCGCTTATGTCGTCGCGAAAGAAAACCTCGGCGCGCGATTTGGCCTGGTCGCCGGCGCAGCACTGCTACTCGATTATATGCTGAATGTTGCGGTTGGAATTTCAGCGGGCGTCGCGGCAGTCATTTCGGCTGTTCCTTGGCTTCATCATTACCAGCTGGCTCTTTGTCTGTTCGTGCTGGTGTTTCTCACCTTGCTGAATCTGCGGGGGGTTCGCGAATCGGGTTTGGTTTTCACTTTCCCGGTGTTTGCGTTCGTTGGCTGCGTCGGGGGAGCGCTAATCATCGGACTTACGCGCGCCTGGTTAAGTGGGGGGCATCCCGCGCCGGTCGAACCATTGCCGAAAGTCCCTCAAGCCACGCAGGCGATAAGCGCGTGGTTGCTCCTGCGCGGATTTGCCAGCGGCTGCACGGCTATGACGGGCATCGAGGCAGTGAGCAATGGTGTACCGTTGTTTGCAAAGCCACGTGTCATCAATGCGCGCTGGACATTGACCGTGATCGTGATCGTGCTCGGCGCGCTGTTGCTCGCTGTTGCGTGGCTCTGTCCGATGTATCACGTCAGCGCAATGGACCAAAGACAGCCCGGCTATCAAAGCATCCTCTCGCAGTTAATCATCGCTGCCACAGGTAGCGGCGTTTTTTATTACGTGTCTATCGTCAGTATCCTCGTCATCCTCACGTTTTCAGCGAACACGAGTTTTGCCGGGTTCCCACGCGTCTGCCGGTTGCTCGCCGAAAACGAATATTTGCCAGCATCATTCGCCAATCGGGGACGGCGTCTCGTTTTCACCCAAGGGATCACCGCGCTCGCGGTGATTTCCGGGTTGATCCTGATCGGCTTTGGAGGAATAACCGAAAAACTCATTCCGCTGTTTGCCATCGGCGCATTCAGCGCATTCACGTTGTCGCAAGCAGGCATGGTCGGCCACTGGCTGCGCAAACGCGGTCGGGGCGCGCACGTGTCGATGTTCATCAACGGGGCTGGCGCGGTTTGCACCGGCATTGCGCTGGCGATCATCGTCGTCGCGAAATTTATCGAGGGCGCGTGGGTTACTTTGCTCATCGTGCCTGGACTGGTGTTGTTGCTTCAGCAAATTCACAAACGTTACCGCGAGATCACAAGAGAAGTGGGCAGATCGGTCGAACTCAAAACAGCGGCGGTGCAGCCCCCCATCGTGATCATTCCAATCGGCGGCTGGGACTGCATCGCGGAGCGCGCGTTGCGCTTTGGAATGGAAATGTCCGACGACGTGATTGCACTGCACGTTACGACCGAGAACGAAGAGAGGAACAGTCTTCGCGAACTTTGGACCAAAAAGGTTGAACAACCTGCAAAAGAAGCGAAGGCAGCTGTGCCGCGCCTGGAACTCCTCACTTCGCCGTACCGGCAGATCTACGATCCCATTTTGGATTTTGTAAGAAAGACCAGAAAAGAAAAAACGGATCGATTGATTGCGGTGATCATCCCGGAGCTGGTGGAGCCGCATTGGTATGAGTATCTGCTGCATAACCATCATGGCGCGGTGCTACGTTCGCGGCTGTTTCGGGAACGCGATCAACGCACGATCGTGATCACTACGCCGTGGTATCTGCGCGATTAAAGCGTGGTCGTCGCGGCGTGCCGATGGAAGGTCGTAGCGGGACGTCTTACTCCAAAGAAAAGCCAACTTCCCCTAATGAAATTGAAGTTCCTCGGCACGCGCGGTGAAATAGAGAAGCGGACGCGACGCCATCGCATGCATACCTCACTGATGGTCTCGTATCGCGCCGCGAATGTGATGATCGATTGCGGTCTTGATTGGCTGGGAAAATTTGGGCGGCTGCATCCGAAGGCGATCGTGCTCACGCACGCGCATCCTGATCACGCGTGGGGCTTGAGAGACGGCGCGCCTTGCCCGGTGCATGCGCCGCAAAAAACCTGGCAAACGCTAACAAGATGCCGCGTCGAAGATCGGCATGTGATTAACGAGCGTTCACCCACGAAGATTTGCGGCATCACATTTGAGGCGTTTCCGCTTGAACATTCCATTCTTGCGCCGGCTGTCGGATACCGCGTGAGCGCCGGTCGTGCGTCTATCTTTTACGTTCCAGATCTCGTGTTTATCCATGAGCGCGCTGAGGCGCTGAAAAACGTGCAAATTTACATTGGCGACGGCGCCACTGTGACGCGTTCGTTCATTCGAAGACGCGGCAAGACGCTGATTGGCCATTCGCCAGTTCGCACCCAGTTGACGTGGTGCGAAAAAGAAGG
>WNGC01007846.1_pt1 | contig 11378 bp, 13 predicted proteins | sample 5400051 | NCBI WGS metagenome assembly WNGC01 (sample SAMN13153368, study PRJNA577476) | soil metagenome | isolation source: 20 cm soil or saprolite under grassland replicate 2 | place: USA:California | collected 2016-06-15 | reverse complement strand
AAGCGACTGCAGTGCTGTGCCTCGCATAATCCAAAATATTTCTAAAATGAGCAACATGTGGAGAGGTCGGCAACATTAGTTACGCGAACTAAATTTATGGTCTTGGATGGTTGGGAGAGCAAAAACTGCGGATGTAAATATTGGAAGGGTCTTTGACGGTTGGTGACAGGGCAGCGTTCTAACCAACTGAACTACGTCCCCAGCCGTGGAATCAACAACTTACCGTAAAGCCTTAAGGAATAAGGCTGTTGCAAGTTTCGCATATAGCGCACGTTTTGCTTGCGGTGCATACGGGTAGCAGCTGTCCCTGCCAAAACCGCCAGAATTTTTGCGCAGCACAGCCATCTGGAGAAACATCAATGGGGTTTTAGGCCGTGGCTGCGCGAATTCAACTGCTCTTGCAAGTGCGCAATGATATCGACGTACTTGTTGAATACTTGTCCGTCCTCATCCCTTTTGAAAACCAGGCCTTTCGTTGTTTGGGAATACCGCCCCCGCCGGTCAATCAGGAACCCTGTCAGCTGCTCGATCTGAGTGAAGTAGTCCTGCATCAGCTTCATCGTTTCATCTGATTCGGGCCGGGTGCTCTCCACGCCGCGCTGGAAATCGCGAGCCGCTCCAGAGCTTACCGCCGCGATGCGGCTTTCTGCGTCTGCAATCGCGCGCATCGTCTCGGACTGCAGTTCACTTAGCTTTGCCTTCGCGGCCCGTGCGCGAGTCTGGAGTTCCCGAAGTTCCTCAACGCTCAGCTGGCGCTTTCCTGAAGTCATCTCGAAAAGAGTATCCATGCGGAACTGCTCCATCTGAGACGCCCACTCGATTCGTTTCATCGCAAACTCGCTCAGGATCGGTCGGAGCGCCGTGTCCTCAGCCTGGAAATGCAGCCCCACCAATGCCATGAAGCCGGCTTGCACAAGCGCGAGGATGCAGTACAGCAAGATTCCTCTGCGGGTCTTTACGGAGCACAAAAGCCACCACAGGAAAATGCTGCTAAAGAGCAGAACGGAACCGGTGTATTCGCCGAGCTCAAAGAAATACCCTGGTGGGGTTAACGACATTGCTGCTGCCAGAGTGGCGATGTGAAGAACGAATAGGGCGATCCGGATCCACCAGCGGCCCCGGAAATCAAGTGGAGGCGCGACAACGGAATCCGGCGGCGATAGGGTCTCCGAATCTGGCGATTGCATGATCCATTTTGGAACGATCAATCCGAAGCCGGTGCAAGTACAGCAAGGCCTGCACAAAATCTCGCAAGCAGCCAACGGTATCGAGCCGAACCGAAGCAACGGAGAGTGTTCGGGGCACATTATAGCGAATATCGTCGTCCGATTCGAGAACAGGGAACCGGGATTGAGGGTCGTGCCCGATAAACGGACTTTGACATTTCCGTCGTGTGCCGCACCCTTCGGTTTCAAGGCTGCTGGTTTTTGATTTTTCCCAGAGCTTCTCAACCGCGCTACACTCCTCCCCCGAGGCCCCCCAATGGAATACCTGATCGGCTTGCTGCTCTCTCTCGCCGTCGCCGGCCTCGCCGCCCTCATCGGCTTGGACCGCGACCGCTCCTTCTATTCCACCCTCCTCATCGTCATCGCCTCCTACTACGTCTTGTTTGCCATGATGGGCGCTTCGCAGCGCACCCTCTGGATCGAAATCGCTATCGCCTTCGGATTCTCCCTGTTCGCCATTCTCGGCTTCAAACGAAATCCCTGGTTCGTAGTCGCTGCCCTGATGGGCCACGGCGTCTTTGACTTCGTCCACCACCTCTTCATTGCAAACCCCGGCGTCCCCTCTTGGTGGCCCGGCTTCTGCCTTGCATTCGACGCAGTTCTCGGCACGTTCTTGGCTCTGCGCTTGATGACGCGCCCTAACGTTCTCCCCAACCCGAGCGCGCCAAAATGAGGAAGTTCTTGATAAAACCACTTGAGCGGGCGGGAGAAGCAGATTCATTTTCTAAGTATGCTTGGAGGTTCTTCGGGATCGGCCCGAATCCTGTTCACAACCTTGCGTAACGCGAACCCCGCATACGAGGCGAGAACACCGACGACGCCCGCAAGAAAAGCGAGCAATCGCGCCAAAGGCCTTGTCCCGTTTTAAGCGGCGAATCCGGGAGATCACACGACGTGCAAAGGGCGTCAGCATCGAAACGACGATGGAGGAACTGGCTCCATACATGCGGGGCTGGCGCAGCTATTTCGGCTTCTGCGAAACTCCTCGCGTCCTCGTGTCTCTTACTTGCTGGGTCCGTGCGCGGGTTCGTGTGGCACTCTGGCGACAATGGAAAACACCCCGTCGTCGTCGGGCAGCTCTCTTGGCAGTGGGCGTACGTCCAAAACTGGCGAGCAAAACGGCCTGTATCGGACTCGGCCCCTGGTACCTCGCCCACGCCAAGGCCTTATCCGTCGCGCTTTCTAATGCCTATTTCCAAACGCTCGGGCTCCCGACTTTGGAGGATGAGAGCTAGCGTAACCATCTCGAACCGCCGTGTACGGACCTGTACGCACGGTGGTGTGGCAGGGGTCAGCGGGCAACCGCTGCCCCTATCCCGATCTAACGCGGTTACCGTAGAAGTGAAATCGTCAAAAAACCAGTTGTCCGGTTTTGCGACTTATAATTAGCTCCTAGGTCGCGACCGAACTCCGTAAGCGACGCGGCAAAAATGCCGGAATTCAGCATCGCAAGCGCGCCTAGCTATTGGTGCCCGGATCGTTCAACCGAAGTCAATCGTCTATATGGGCCCTTAGGGAAGCCGTTCGCCTCGATCACTCCTCGTCATCGCCATCATTGTGATCGTCGTGATCGTCGTCGTCGACCGAGCGCAGGAAATGAGAGAAGACCCAATGGGCCACGTGGCGCCCCTGCTTCCGCGCCTGCACGTCCGCAAAGCGGAAGTGGATGCCTTCGAAGATACGCGTTGACCACGTCATGGGCCGCATCCGAGAAACGGTTATACGTGCGTGTTCGCTGGACGGCGAGTGGGTACGTCGTCGCCACCGTGAAGGTCATTTCGTCGGTCCCGAAGAAGAGGGCCAGGGCACGGGTCATGGCGCCGGTGACGTTGTTGTCCCCGGAAGTGTAGTCGGGATAGTTCGGATTGTTGACCAGGGGCTGCCAATTCCCGTCACTGATCGTCTCCGGGTTGCCGTCGTTGTCGGCTTCGTGAATGGCCGCCAAAAGACGTAGCGGAATTTGGTGTTCCAAGCGGTGATCACCGCGTCGCGCCCATCGCGAGATTGGTCAGCGCGAAGAGGCGTGCGCTGTCATCGATGTTGTGCACATTCGCGGCAGCGAGGTAATTCAAATGGAATCTTCCGCTATCCTCCCTCGTGGTGCACTTCTTCCCGTTCCCGTATGTTTGGGGATGACATTCGCAACTGAGGTCGCCGTGGCTCAATGCCCAGACAGGGGCGCTGTTGTTGACGACGAAGTCTCAAACACGCAAGGAAAGCCATATCAGGCTAAGGAAGTTCGGACGGTTGTGACCTATGGCAGCGATCCCGGCCGATCCTCATCGGGTGTAAATGCTCTCCCAAGGATTGTCGATATCCCGTCCAAAGCGAAAATGTTGCTGGTCACACGAAGGACCACCACGCGTTCAGGATTTTCCGACCGCTCCAGGTTTTCGGAAAGAGTCGCCGTCCAATAGTGCATTGCAAAGAAGCCATCGAAGGACTGATGCAGGCGGGCGATATCGAAGTACTCTGGGGCCGAGAATCGCCAGAGTTCTGCTTGTTTCGTGGATTGTTGGGCCAAAAGCACGGTCTCGTCAACCGGGTGGGTCACCGCAGGCCCGGTATGGAGATAGGTGCTGTCGAAAATGCTGTACAGCGACGCGATGGATCCGATTCCAAGTGCCAGCGTGGAGACGGCGACCAGCGTAAAGCTGCGATTCTTTAGCGGTAGCCGAAATCCGTAGCGCAAGTCCTGCGCGACTTGGTCGAGCCATATCCAGCCCCATGTGTCGCGGGTCTCTAAGTGGCGCACCCTTGAACGCAATGATGGATGAGGCCGACGCTGAGTCACTTCTGCGAGATCCTCAGCCCCCGCGCCGGACCATTCGCGCCAGGGCCATTTTGATAGCTGAATAGCGCGTCGCGCTCACCATCAGCAAGGATCCCAGAATCAGCAGCAGGATCGGCCAGCGCGACCGCTGCTTGAAAATGTCTTGTTGCAGCCGCACCAGCCCGATCGCCAGAAATATCATCCCCACAACGAAATAATTCTTCATCTGCTTCCGGATGCTTCCATAGACAAATACCAGCGCTGCCGCCGGCAGGAGCATCTCAAAAACGCGCGCCTCCCTCTTCATCGAGAGATCGTTCAGGTGGCCTTCCCATCTATCCGTCGCCTCCAGACCCAAAAAGAACAAGGAGGTCAGCACATGTCCAGGTATTGCAAATCGGAATGCTTTGCCCGCTGCGCGCATTTGCGACACGGAGAACCGCTCGCAAATGACTTCCAGCAGCAAATAAATCCCCGCATTGATAATAAAAAGATACTCGATCTGCCCACGCGTCCAGGGCAACCTCGCTGTCAGCCATTCCTGATACGGTTTATGATCGCTCGCCAGCCCGCTCAACGCTGCGAAGGTGAAAACCACCGCGATCGGGTAGAAGTACCGCGAGTCGTTCGGAAAATGACGCCGCTCCACCGCAAACGCCGTCGCGAAAAACAGCAGCGCGGCCGGGATCAGCCGGAAATAGAATTTTCCTGGGTCAGTGTCTATCCATTCCAGCAGCCCCATTCGCATCAGTGTGACCATCCATAACCACGCCCCCATGACCGCGAATACTAGCGAGAATATCGAAGATTTCGTAAACCGCCTGAGCCACACGTACGCCGGCAGCGATAAAACCACTGCCCACCACACCTGCGCATTCGTTGTTTGCTTGAACGTCTTCGAGATGCGCCCCAGCAACTCCCAATCCAGATTTGCCGCAGCCTTCGCAAAAAGGTGATAGGCCCCAAACGCGACGAGCAACGCAATCGGAAGCAACAGGCAAAACGCCAGCAGGTAGGCAATCCCAACCCGTAACTGTCCGGATCTCCAAAGCCGCAGTCCGCGGTCCGCCAGCAATGCCGCGACTCCAGCCACCACGATGACCCCGAGCGTTCCCGAAAGATCCACAAACTGGAACAGGAACAACAACGCCGCGCCCACCGTGAGGATCCAGGCACCGAGATACAAACTCACTTGCGGCAGCGACAGCCTTCGCGCATTCAAGATCCACGCGTCTTCTCGCTCCACCAGCCGCCCGTAGCCTTTGCGTAACGCCTCGTACTCATGCTCAGAAACGATTTCCTCCTCTCGCCAACCCTCCAGCTCGCGCAGATGTTGTTCGATCTTCCCGGACATCAGATTCGAATACGCGGTCGGCACCGCATGCACCTTTTCTCCCGCTAGGAATCGTTCCAGGTCATCCGCCATTTCCCGCGCTGACGCGTAGCGGTTCTCCGGTTTTTTTTCCAGTGCCTTCAGGCAGACGTCTTGCAAATCCCCCGGTATTTCTGGATTCCGCCGCCGCGGCAATGTTGGATCTTGTTCACGGATCCGCCGCATCTGCTCGCCTAACGTTTCCCCGTGAAACGGCGGGCTTCCAGTCAGCAGCTCGTACACTATCGTGCCCAGCGAAAAAACATCGCTTCGCCGATCAAATCGCGACCCCGGCATGGTATGTTCCGGCGAAAAATAATCCGGCGTGCCCATGATCTCGCCGGGCCGCGTCACTCGTCTGCTGTCGCTCTCCAGATGCTGCGCTAGCCCGAAATCCAGGATCTTTGGTTCCAGGTCCGCGCTCACCAAAATGTTCGTCGGCTTGAGGTCGCGATGTACGATCTTGTGCTCGTGAAGAAAATCCACCGCCAGCGCCACCTTGCGCATCAGGTCCGCTTTTTGCCTCAGCGTTAGCGCTCGCCCCGCTTCCACGAGCGATACTCCGTCGACGAATTCCATCACGAAATGAGGAAGTTCTTCCTGCGAGCCCAGGCTGAAGATATGCACGATGTTGGGATGGCTGATCTGCGCGAGTGCGCGTGCTTCGTGCATGAAGCGCGTCTTGACGGATTCTTCCGCGCGGTACCGTCCCCCGAGTAATTTGATCGCGACTTTCCGGTTCAATCGCTCGTCATATCCAAGCAGAACCCGCCCCATGCCCCCCGCGCCAATCTCCCCAAGAATCTTGTGTCCAGACAACCTCTCGGGCAGTTGTTCTCCTTCCTCGGACTTTGGCGCAGCTCCCGCTCCGCAGATTCTTCAGCGGGGGGCGGCGGATTCTGAGGATTTCTTGGGGATTTTTCGACGCTCATCGTTATCTAGCCGCCGCTTCCAGCTCGCGGAATCGTTTCAGCGCGCGGTGCAACGTGAGGGCCACGCTCTCCCGCGATCTTTCCACCCGTTCGGAGATCTCTTTTGTCGTCAGTCCCTCGAATTTTGCTAGCAGGATCATTTCCCTATATTCGGCTGGGAGGTCATCCAGTTTCTTGAGTAGGATCTGCACGCCCTCCCTCCGGGCAAACACCCGGCTGGGGGTTTCGGGGTCCACCGGATCCGGTCCCGCCGGATTGCTCGCCGACCGGAACCTTAGCATCTCTTCTGCGTGGCGCTTTCCCCGGTTCTGGTAGCGGGCTGCATCCACGATCACGTGGTCCGAGATCCGCGACAGCCAAGCCATCAAGCTGCCTGGAGACTGATATGTGAAATTGCTTATATCTTGAGCCGCCGCCAGGAACACCTCTTGCAAGATGTCGTCCACCTCTATCGTCCCGCGCAGCTCCGGGCTCATCTTGTAGTGCACCAGCACCGCCAGCCTCCGACGGTACTTACGGAAGATCAAGCTGAATGCCTCCGTCTCGCCTTTCTTGAAGCGCTCCACCAACCCAAATGTAGATGTTGCGGAGTCCATCTTTCCCCCCGGCATCCCCTCCTCGATTCCCAGTACTCTATCTACACATCCAAGTGCTGGGCAAGCATCCCAACTGATCCCGCAAGGCAGGTTCGCCATCCTGTGCAAAGAGTCAAGATATACTCCAGGGCGATAAATGTCTCCTTCTGCTTCGCGAACTGCGTGCCCTCCGCGATCGGCGCTGTTGTGAGCTCTGAGCAGGACCCGAAGCACTGCAATTCCCATCTTTTTTTGTCGCTATTTCTTACTGAGGGAAAGTAAAGGCCCGTCGGCGTACGGCAGGGTTGTCGCGAGACAGGGGCGGCCTTCGAAGGAGTGCGACCATGATTGAACAAAGAGGTGAAGCGTCTCGGCGCTGGACTTGGCTAATCGGAGCTACGCTGGCGCTGGTGAGTATTGTTCCGACCGGGTGCGACAGCGACGGGAATCCGTTTGTTATGTCACTTCAGCCGTTTTACACACAGGTAGATTTGGAAGCTGATTCCAGATTGAACGAGACGTGGACCGACAAAGAAGGGGACGTGACGTTTGCATTCGAACAAGGAAGGGCGAAGGGGAAAGAGAAAGAGTACGAGTTGGTTGTAAAGGAAAAAGACGGAGAACAACAGGTGTCGGAGAAGTTCGACGCGCGTCTCGTCCAGTTGGGAGCGTTCTGGTTTCTGGATATTTATCCCAAGAGTAGCGAAGGGATAAGCGAGTTTTATCGCATGCATCTCATCCGCGCTCATACGATCGCGCGCGTGGAGATCAAACCGGATTCGATCCAGATGGCATTTCTGAGCGCAAGCTGGTTGAAGGCGAAGATTACGGAGAATCGCGTCGATATTCCGTACGTAAAGACGGATGATGCGCTGATGCTGACAGGAACGACGGAAGAACTGCAAGAGCTGGTGTTTTGCTATGCGAACGACGATCAGGCGTTTGCCGATCCGCTGTTGCTGGAGAAGCAGCGCCTTGAGGAAGAAAAATGAATGCCGCGGAGATTCAGCAAGCTGAGATGCAATCGACAGTGGGGCCAGACTGCCGGGAGAGCCTCCTGTCAAGCACGTGCGAGCGACTGGATAGCTGGAAAGAGATCGCGTGTTATCTGCGGCGCTCGATCCGGTGCGTGCAGAGATGGGAGAAGAACGAAGGGCTGCCCATCCTGCGTCGCCAGCACGCCCGTGGTGCCACGGTATACGCGTACCGGGAGAAACTGGATGAGTGGTGGCGAGGGGGCGCGAGCGACACATAGCATCATGTCGCTTTCCCGAAGACGGGGAAGTACGTTTGGGCGCCTACAAGGCAGAACTACGGAAAATTTGTGTTCAGAAAAGGTAGTCTGGTGGCTAAACCAAGGTGGGCGATGCGCAAAGCTCTGTTAGTTGGCGCTCTGAGCATAATCACATTTGCCGTGGCGACTCGTGCGACAGCGAAAGAGTCGGGCCTTGTTCCGCCCGCACAATCCACTCGTGAGAGCCGCCAAGAGGACGTCCAAACCTGCATCTCGCAGGCAAGGGCTGACGTCTCCTTCGGCAAGCCTCTTGATGATGATGCCATGCTTCTATTACAGGACCATCATACCGAAGGATTCATCCGGAAGGGGCGGCCCAGCGTGAGCCGCGACTATGTTCCGACACCGAGCGCGTCGCTCTTCGTGGGGAGGTCGGGGATGTACGGCCCCCCCGCTCTCTCCGACCGGTATGTCGTCTGCCTGTTGAAGCGAGGGTATAAGTGGCCGGAGAACTCCGGCAATTCCCCTGAGGCCACTCCGACGGACCACACGGAGGCGAAAACGAAGTCAATTCACCATCCTGAAATAACTAAAATCACCCTCGGATACTACACGCAAGGTATTGCGTTCACTCCAGGAGCAATCTGGGTGGCCTATAACGACGAGAGGAAAAACCAGAACTTCGGCGTCTTCCGAGTGGACCCGAACACGAAACAGATGGTGACCTCCGTACGGACAGGTAAGGAAGCCGCAGGGGTTGCGGCGGGTGAGGGTGCGATATGGATCAGTAATTTTGGCGAAAATTCGGTGAGCCGTGTTGACCCAGAAACAAATCGTGTCACTGCAACGATTGCTGTCGGGAAGAATCCCTTCGAGTTGGATGTCGGTGAAGGGTCGGTTTGGGTGACCGACGCGAGCAGCAACGCCGTTTCAAGGATTGATCCCAAAGCGAACGCAGTCATTGCCACTATCCCGGTTGGGAAGCGGCCGACCGGGATCGCAGTTGGGGGCGGCTTTGTTTGGGTCGCCAATGGGAAGGGCAAGTCGGTTTCTCGTATTGACCCCAAGACCAATGCCGTGGTGGCGACCATCGAAGTTGATGGGGAACCGGCGACCGTGACTGCCCGAGGAAGCGACGTTTGGATCTCCTGTCAACTTCGTTCTGGGTTATCTGTCCAGCGCATCGACGCGAACTCGAACAGCGTCGTCGCGAGAACTGCGATTGGCACGCGGGGACAAGTGGGCGGGACCGCTCTCTTGGATGACGTGTTGTGGGTTGCAGATCGGGCCCACGGCGCTCTTTGGCAAATTGACATTCGGACCAATGCTGTCGTTGGTGGGCCGCTTCCAGTGGGCTACGACGCGACGATTTTAGGGGTGGGAACGGACGGAAACGGAGCAATTTGGCTTAGCAACTCTGGCGATGGCACGGCCAGGAAGGTGAAGCCCTGATGGCCTTATGCTGGTCGGCGCCATGTTGGAAATGACTCTTGAGGTCTTTTGCAGATGCTCGCGGTTGCGTTGGGTCAGCAGGTTCAGCATTTCGCGGCGAAACAGCAGGCAAAGGTAATTGAATGGTGCCCGTGTATTGGACTCGCTGAATTTCCAGATCGAGGGGAAACTCGGAAAAGAGGAGATTTTAAGATGAAAGCGCACCTGCTCGTGGCACTGCTGATAGTCTGCATTCTTCCCTCAATTGCGTCGCCTCAGACTGCCGAGGAGATCATTGAGCGGAACATTGCCGCGCGTGGTGGGGCCGAAAAGTTTCGCGCGATCCATTCAATGAAGGTGACCACAGTTGAAGAGGCGAATTGGGGCGGCAGAGGATCATCTGTACTCCGCACTATGCGCCCGGACCGGATGCGGTTCGATTACACCTGGCAGGGCGGCCCGAAAGCACCAATAATCCCGACGACCAGCGCCTTCGACGGCAAAGCCGGTTGGTGGGCCGATCAACATAAGGGCTTGCAGACGCCGCATACAGTAACAGGCGACACATTGGAAGAACTTCGGGAGCAAGCCCAGAAGCAATTTGCGCAGTCCCTTAGTGAGCTCCAGGCGAACGGGAACAAAGTCGAGTTCGTCGGGAAGGATGCCGCGCAGGGAAAGTCCTGCTACAAGATCCGTTTCACGACTCATACCGGTCACGTCCGGTACGCATACTACGACGCGGAGTCGTTCCTTATAGTGCAGACCGAGCAAGAAGTGTTCATGAAGAATAAAAAGGAGGAGCTTCTCACCACAACCATTAGTGACTACCGAAGTGTAAACGGCATCCCGTTCCCGCACACTTTCAAAATCGATTCCTGGCTAACAAGTGCATTCGCTTCCGCCGAATGGCTTCCATTGCCGATGGCTTTCTTTGAGAGGAAGAAATACTTTACCACCTCTTTCATCCAAACAATCGAAATAAATCCAGATATGGACGAGGGCTTATTCCAAATCCCTGGTGCGAGTGGGGTGGAACCGACGAAGCGCTAGCTTCTCGATTTCTAGCGGCGCGTGGCCCAGAAGTAAGTCTGAGCACAGCGACACCATTGCGAGAATTGCCCCTGCGGATCTGAAAATTGCGGACTTGAGCGGAAGGAAAAATGCGGAAGCCTGTCACTAAGGCTACAATTTCTGCCGAGCTAAAACACAAGATCTCGCAGTCGCTGCTCATGTTTACTGGAGACTGGAGGGGCGAAGATCTTCTTCAGAATCCTGCTCCTCGCATCTGACCACAACGGATTTCGGTTTCTGGTCGGAGGCTGGATTTGTCCGAGCGGTGTGGCAACCAGGTTTTCACCCTTCATCAGTGCGCAACGGACGCGTGATTCTGGACGAGTTGTCGGTTATTACCGGCCACCTGTCCACAATCGTGGAGACTTCTGCGTCTAGCAGGTCCACTTGAGTCTGGATACCGTGGGTAGGTTTCCCGACGTTATAATCACGGCCACCCGTTACGCTGGCTTCGGGTACAAAACTCGGGCCTTATGACCTAAATCCGGCGCATTTGCAGCCCTGAATATGCAATAATAGGCCCCTCTGATGGGCATTCCGTGCATGTTCTGGTTTTGCGGCTTGTCCTAACTGATGGTTAGCATATGCCGCAAGTTCGTCGGTCACCGCGAAACGTTAGAATCATCTGTAATCATCGGGGTCTGAGCCACTTTGGTGGAAGTTACTTCTTTCATGAATTCCTGCGAGTGCTGCATTTTCGAAACTATGTGGCAGGACAGATTCATTATCCTCGGCGCAACCGGGACTATAGCGTTTCGCAAATG
>WNGC01007827.1_pt1 | contig 11383 bp, 13 predicted proteins | sample 5400051 | NCBI WGS metagenome assembly WNGC01 (sample SAMN13153368, study PRJNA577476) | soil metagenome | isolation source: 20 cm soil or saprolite under grassland replicate 2 | place: USA:California | collected 2016-06-15 | reverse complement strand
CTATCCTTCGAAGAAAGCGCTCGACGCTGCCGGCACCGGAGCGGCCGATGCAATGGTCGAGACGTTCGATCAGCTGGACGAGCTTCTCGTCGCCCTGGGTGAGAGCTCGGGACAGTAACAGAGACGTGGATCTCGCGGTCGGTCGTCCGATAGTCCCGGCTCACACTCGCCGGGGCTATCGGGTCCCACGGTACGTAGTCTCATCTGTCCCGACAATGAGTGCGTGGGCGCCATCTAACGCCTTAGTTCAGCTACAAGCACATCTAATAATTGCGCGCGCAGCGTGCATCGAAAGGTGCTTGTCAGCTGCAACGTTCGTTAGGCCGTGCGCGCGAGACTTTTGCAAATGTGCGGACCAACGGTCTACTCGAGAAACTCGCCGCCAGTCAACAGGGCCGACGCCGCTTCATTGCCTCCGTGACGATTTCCTGGGGCGGCCTGTGTACTCGAAGATCTTGCCATGGTTGCGGACGTTGTGCGCCTGACCTAGAGCGCTAAGCGCGTCGTATAGCAGAACCTGATTCGCCGACAGTACGGGAATCCCAAGGCGGATCTCCAATGCGCTAATCGCGCCAACGGCTCGCATTCCGTTGCCGCCAATGAATACTGCCTCTGCAATCCGAGGTGTATGCGACGTCACAAAGTCGAACAATTCAGCGGGAGCTATTTCTACTTCGGATGGACGCGCAGGTAGGAGACGCGTGCACTGTACGACATCGAATCCTTGCTCACGGAAATACGTTTTACCCTGTTCATTGACTGACTCGCTGAACCAAGGTGGATGTATGAGACTGACCCTGCGCACGCCAAGCAAGTGAAGTGCGGAGGTCGCCGCCCGGCATGTGAGAATTATTGGGATTCCTTTTGCCCGTTGCTCAAGACGACCACGAACGGCAATCTCCCCTTCGGCGCCCAGCACGTAACTACTGCTCGTGTAAGCAAACATGATAGCTCGTGGGGCAAGTTCTACGAGTTGATCAGTCGCGAGGTCCACGTTGGGTGGCTCGGCAAAGGCCCTCGGGTCACGGCGGCCTCGCGTAACGCGGGCGGAATGAATAGACACTCCTGCCGGAGCCATCGCCCACATTTCGGATTCCGGCGTAGGGTCGAAATCCGGCGTCAGGACCCCGAGTCGCAAGCCGTCTAACGCCTTAGTTCAGCTACAAGCGCATCTAATAATTGCGCGCGCAGCGCACATCGAAAAGTGCTTGTCAGCTGCAACGTTCGTTAGATGGCACGGCACCGAGATCAATCGTCCGAGCGATTGGAGACGCGTCGGCTCGCTATCCCCGATAGGCCGAGGATGCTCACTAGTAAGAGAGTCGCGATTATCGGTAGCGCGAGTGAAAGCGGTGCAGCGCCTCGCGAAGCGGCTGGCGCCGTCCAGACTAGCATTGCGATGTTAACCAGTGCCGCTGTGGGAATCCAAGTCCGGTCACGTGGTTGAAATTGGTAGGCGCTTTCAAGAGCGCAGAGATTTACCCAGGCAATCAAAGCCAACGGGAGGACCTCACGAATAACGACTCGTCGTCCGGCTACGGTGCTAAAGGGATACTCTCCGTTCATCGCCGCGAGCGACACCGCGGCGGCTGCCAGACAGAAAAGGATGGTAATCCGGAGGAGTGTGCGAAATAATTGCACGTCAACGAAGGGGCGGTGCCATCTAACGCCTTAGTTCAGTTGCGAGCGACCGACTGAACGGCCGCGCCGAAATGGATTCCTCGATGAATCGACCCGGGACCATCATTGTTCATTAACGCGCGCGCTCGTCTGCTGCAACGTTCGTAGGTAGCACGCGGAATCGCCTCGTCACCGATCACCGTTTTTGGCGTGTACCGCAGACTTCGTTAATTGCAATTCTGCGTGTCTCTAGCGCCGCCAACGCGTCGATTCCCGAATCTGCGGGCACCGTAATCGATGCTGTGGCAGGCATGTAGCCGAAACCTCTCACCATCAGTTGGTAGGTGCCTTGGACGCCCGAGAACTGGAATTCGCCGTTGGGGCCGGACTGTTGCCAGGAATCGGCACCGGGAACCAGTCGAGCTCCCGGATTGTGTCCCGGATTGACCGGTTCACCGGTCCCTACAGTGAGGATGCGGCCGCGGACCATCCCTGGATGCTCGGAAGTGATTTGCCATGCGATTGATGAGCGCGAAGGAGGCTCGGGATCGCATGCGACTGTATAGTACTGCGGGCGATAGCACGCATTGAGCGAGCAAAATGCGGTGATGGCGAGCAGCACTATAGATCCGTTAATTCTCGATTCTCCTGCTAGGCAGCCCGTACTACCTAACGCCAAAAGTTCAGCTTCAAAGCATTTCAATAAGAGTGCGCGCGGAGCGCGCTCCATTCACAGCTCCGTTGGCAGCTGCAACGTTCGTTATGTGGCGGGTCGCGATGCTTGCTCAGCTTCGGCCACTACCCCCTCCATCACCCCGAGGCAATCGACGCAGACGGTCGCCGAGCCGACACTCGTGGCCTCATCCTTCGACCGGAGCTGATGACAGAATCGGCAGCGTACCGCGTCCACTGGCGGTCGACGCGGCGTCAGCGGTCGACGCGGCGTCAGCGGTCGACGCGGCGTCAGCTGTCGAGCCGCCTGCGCGACGCAGTGGTCGCACATATAGACATGCGGACCGGCGATCATGTACGTGACCTCGTCCTTGAGCCGACCGCAGCCGTTGCACCGGACGATCCGAATTACTCCCGACGCCTGTGGCATGGGTCACCTCGGTCGAGACTCCGATAAGTCTACGGGTCGAAAGCCTTTGCCGCCACGTAACGCCTTAATTCAGCTGCGAGCGCACGACTCAACACGCGCGAGAAATTCGTGTGACCCGAGATCCCGACAGGCGCACAACCCAACGACTGATGCGCGCTCATCTGCTGCAACGTCCGTTAGGCAGTGGCGGAACCGTTCGAAGACGTGACAGCGCTTTTGCCAGCCGAGTCTCACCTATTGATGAGCAATCGCGTAAAGATCAATTCCGAGAAACGCTGCTGCTATGGCACTCCCCAAAAGAAGGGTGCGTGAGCGGCTGTATTCCTGACTCTCGATTTGGGACACGTCCCGGATCGAGAATGCCACCCTTGCGCGGGAAGCGGGATCTGTACCGACCACACTGTCCTCTCTGATTCGCGTGTCGCTGAGGTCGGTACTAGTCCCATTAATTAGGCGGATCTTCGCTCGAGGCAGTCGATCCGCCGGATAGAAACCGCCAGCTGTGCGAGGGATCACGTGCCACTCCGTACACGCAGAGACGATCCCTACAGCCAGTATGGCTGCCACAACTCTCACACGAATCATCTGCCGCCCATTCATCTGCCTAACGTCTTAGTTCAGCTGCAAGCACACTACCACCATTTGCGGCGTAGCCGCATCCAAAAAGTGCTTGTCAGCTGCAACGTTCGTTAGACCGCAGCGGGCAGAGTGGCAGCTGACGTCATTCCCTTTGGCGAACCGAAGCAACAAATCACCAAGATGTTTTGTTCGAACCGTCGCCCTACAGCCACTTCATTGACTGATTGTTTGCCTCGAATCGCTCGTCTATCGTTTTAGCCGGCCGAATGTGGGTCAGTGCCTCGAAGCGGTCCACTCAGTTCAGGAATCCGTTCACAAAATCCAGGACATTCTTACGGTCCAAGCGGAAAACGCCCCCAGTCCCACCACAAGTCCCATTGAGCCCGAATGAGGTAACTCCGGCGATCACGTTGCTGGAACTAAGGTAGTTGGGACCGCCGGAGTCGCCGAAGCAGGTGCCACCCGTCGCGGCATTGTTCGACAGCAGGAGCGAGAAGTCCCCAGTGAAACCCGGGGTGTTGATCTGGATCAGGTGAGGTTCGGCGCTCATGCGGATCAACTCGGCCTCAACGAAGACGGGGTTGATTCTCTGCACGCCATAGCCCACGGCGGTGAACAGCGTGGCAGCGCTGGGTTGAAGCGCGTCGAGCTGGTTCACAGAGGGAAGCTTGCCGTACTGGTCGGCAGCGAGCTTGACGGCCTTAGTTAGCCTGATGACCCCAACATCATGCCGGAAGAATGCGGCCTCGGTGAAGAGAGGATGCGCCTGCCACGACGCGGCCTCGACGGTGTTGGGGCCAGCGAACGGGAAGTTGTTGTTACCGTTCTCGACATCGGATTCGGTGAAGATGCGCATGGCGCTGAACTCGCCGGGCTCTCCAGCACAATGTCCCGCGGTCAGCACGAGCTTCGGGGCGATAAGGGTGCCGGAGCAGCGGAACGCTGGTTGCCCGCCGACATCCATCACGATGAGGACGGCGGCGGGATGGGCATTCCCGTCGAGCACGCCATTAGTGATGAAAGAAGGGCGATCCGGGGGGCTAATGGGATCTGTGGAAACTCTGTCACAGCCGAGCGGGATAAGGCAAGCAACAGCAAGGGCTGTGATGAACATGCGCGCCGTCATTGGATCCTCCTCACGTATGAATGAATTCCTCGCCTGGCCGGACATGACTAGCAGCCCCACAACGGACCGCACCTAGGCTGCGACGCCAATACCGACAAAAGGCAAACTACCGTGAGGAAACGACACCGCCAGAAGGTGCTTGTCGAGTCCTCGCGATTGCTTGTCCCAAGGAGTATTCCGGCGACGTACCCGATCACGCGCCGCGTGTCACCGCAACAGAGTCCCAGTCCGGCCTAACGCCTTAGTTCAGCTGCAAGCACACTATAACCTTCGCGGCGAAGCCGCATCCGAAAAGTGCTTGTCTGCTGCAACGTTTGTTAGCCAGAACACGGAATGATCTTTCACGCCTTTTTCATTCGAGCGAGTAAGGATTCAGCCTCCGCGCGAAGACTGTCTCTCGTTGCGCGGGGTGTGGACGAGAGCGTCAAATCAACTCGTCGTGTCGTCGAGTCTACTACTTTACCGCTCATCGGCCGGTCGTATCGGTATTCGGAAGTTGTCACGAACACGAGACTTGAGTCGAAGTAGAAGGATTCGGTCGCGCGCCCGGATTCCCCCAGGTATTCCGCGCGTAAACGACGAAGTGCTGTTCCTTCATACGACGCCGTAACGGTCGCTCCCTCGGCGCTCAAGCCAAAAACAGTCGCGGTATCATGCCTGAGGCGCGGAAGTTTTTGCTCGATGAGCCTCGCCACTGAATCTCCTCGTACCGTGACGATGGGCGTATTATCCTGCCTGGCACAAGCGACAGCAATGATGGCGAGACCGATGACCAGACGAGTGCGCATTTAGTCCTTGGTTCTGGCTAACGCCTTAGCTCAGCTGCAAGGAGGTCCAATAAGAGCAGGCGGCGATGCCGCGTGCAACTCCACAGACTCCTTGTCAGCTGCAGCGTTCGTTATACAGCACGCGAATCGAGGCTAGTCGGGGAGCGCTTGATCCTGTTGTGATGCTCGCAATCGACGTCCACTCTATTTAGCGCCTCTCCAGGAACCCTCGTCCTTCGAATATCGCGGGCATCGCCTTGTCGATTCGCGCCGTCCGCGTCGCCGACTGCTTGGCCGCCGCAAAGTGGTACAGGTAACTCCTCTGCCGCCCCGGCGTCAGCGCCTCGAAGGCACGTTTGAAACGCGGGTGCTTTCGGAACCGCTCGCTCAGCTCCTCGGGAACCGGAAAATCTGAGGTCCTCCTCGGCTTCATCCGCAGCCCACCCTTTTCGACTGCGATGGCCTCGCGCACGTAGGCCTTGATGGTCGCTGCCTTCGCCGTGATGTCCTTCGCGCTGGTGAACTTCATCACGCGCCCGGCGTGCACCTGGCCGAGCTGCACCAGCATCTTCTTGGGATCCTTCAGTAGGGCGCCTTGAAAGAAGCCCAGCCCGAAATACTCTTTGAAGCCCTGCATGATGACGATGTTCTTTCCATCAACTGTGTAGGTCGGCTTACCCCACTTACACTCCTCCTTCATCGCAAAGCCTGCGAGCACCCGCCGCATCGCCGCGATCTCTGCCTTCCACCGCTCTCGATACGCCATTTCCATAGCAAGCACGACCCTCGGCAATCAGTTAACGCAACGTCCGCTTCCTCGACCTCGTTGCCCACGCGCTGCTCCGGTCGGCGCATGTTCGGTAAGCCATCATTTCCAGTTGGCCGCCTGTGTCCGACTTCGTTAGGCGGCAAGGGAAGCGATAGCAGACCGGCTGAATTAGAAATAGCCGCCTCGGGCATAAACTTCACCGTATCAAAGCGGGTTCTTCCAGACATGGTTTCCTGCGAAACTGCCCAAAAGCACGGAGCAAATCACAGTGGCTGCCCAGGCAGATTGGGTCCACCTCCATGGCATGCCTTGCGAAGCAACTCCTACTCCGAAGAATACCAAGAAAGCTGCGACCATCCCCACGAAGATTGCTATGAGTCGCGAGTCCGTGTACGGTCGCATTAAGCCTACGAAGGCACCCCCTGTTACTCCACCGGCGAAATAGATCGCAATGACGGTTAGAACGGTTGTATGGTGCTTATCAAATGGCTCGGTACCAACAACCAGGAAAAGAATAGCGACATAAAGCGAGTAGAGCGCCGCTAAAATGAGTCCGATCCCAACCCCCCACCTGACGTTACCAAGGAGAGTGTACGACGGTCGCATGCGATTCAATGCAGCTTGAATAACTCTCTCAGGAAGGCACGAACCGATTGCCGCGCTGCCTCTGTGGCGGCTGCATCGTAGCCGACATGTGGGTCGCGCTCGACGCATTCGTCCTGATAAGTGAAGGGGCGGTCAGTCGCAGCGTTTAGCAGCCGGCCCGCTTCGTCCTCGCGTATGCGACATCTGCGTACCGTTTGCGCGTTCTTCGACACAACCGGAGTAGGGCCCAAGAGCGCATTGTCAAACGCGTGAGGGGCATTGGGGTACTCCGTCAATGTTACGTCGCGACCTGCCACGCGCAGCCGTTCCACGTAAGCTTTGCACGCCGCAACCGGATTGTAGTCATCCGCTACGCCGCCAAAGATCCGGATCGGGCGGTCCGCGACGTCGGTATCGCCGCGATAGGTCGTCATGCAGTCCGGATAGAACGGGATATAGCCGGCAAAGTCGATCCCCGATCTGTTCCACATCTGCTGAAATCGCTTCACGCTCGCGAAGAGTGTCCCTTGGCCTCCACGCGAAAAGCCCATGAGTACGATACGCGAGGCATCGACACGTGGGTGTTTCGAGAGCACGTCCAACATCCTGTAGACGTCGAGAATCATGTTGAGGCGCCCAAGTGATGCCTGGTCCGGATTCACATTCGTGAGTCCGCGCCCTGTGAACCCGTCAAGCGCGAAAGTGGACACGCCCATTTCATTCAATTCGCGCGTCCAGAAATCGATGTTCGCTCCCATCTGGTTTGCCAGCCGCGCTATCGCCCTTAAGGAACTGTTCGTCGGACAGCGTTAGGCTTGGAATCGAATGCAGCTCTATCCTTACAGCGAGTTGCTTGGCGATTGAGTCCTGCCCGTTCGCCGGCATCGCGAGCGCAATTGCAGTCAAAGCGATTGCGGATGCCTTGTTCATGTCTCCTCCGACTTTGCCCATGGCGTCCTGTGAGTGCTGCCTAACGCCTTAGTTCAGCTGCGAGCGATTCTTCTGTAGGTGCGATCAACCTCTATTCCTTAAAGCGAGCGCTCGTCTGCTGCAACGCTCGTTAGACTGCAACGCGCGGAACCCATAGACTGCGACGTTGATACCCGAGCAACGTAAAATGATGCTCATTTTAGCTCATGCCAGATGACGACCAAAACGATGACACCGAGCACAGCAAAAGCGATTTCAAATATGTCGAGCGGCTCACGACTTAAAGCGGCGAATACGACTGGTAGGAGAACAAACCCAAGGGCGAGATAACCCCCAAGGCGGCTGCCGCGTGCGAGCAATAACCCGCTCCACACAATCCCAACAGCGGCCGTCGCGTCAATAAGAAGGCTGAAGACAACCAGAATCGTCGGTGCCGGCAGCTGATGGCTAAAGACGATTCGGACGACGGCTACGACGACAAGCAGCCCGTAAACAGCTCCGTTGAAAACCAACCACGCTGATGCGAAACGTAGTAGGCCTGATTGTGCGCTGCTGACCGGCGCGAATTTGAATCTCGGATTCATATTGCGTTGCTAAATCTTGGTTGCTGTCTAACGCCTTAGTTCAGCTGCGGGCGATTCTACTTTAATTAACACAACCCAACGACTTGGCCGCGACCGTCTGCTGCAACGTTCGTTAGACAGCCGTGGCGTAGAATGCTGAACAGACACGCTTAAGGTCAACTTCCTGTTGTGCAGTGAGAAAGAGAACGTCAAGGAAGACAGCCTTGTTGAACAACTCGGCGAAACGGGCACTGACACGTTTGACTATCGCCTCCTTGTTCCCGCCGGAGGATCTCACACAGAGGGCGACCGAGGTTTTGTTCTCTGGCTGAAACCCGACACGTGCGAGATAAGCCCTCGTGACTTCAGGAAACCCGGCCAGCTCCAGTGTAAGAGCCTCCTTCAGCTTGCCTTCGACAGGACCGTCCTGTTCGCCAAGAAATTCGACGCGTGGTTCGGATCTCACTTCGGTAGGGCGTCGGCCAAAGAATCCCATTGGATCCCAGCGCAATGAGTGGAGGCTGTCTAACTAGTATTTGTACTGCTTGCTTAGACTGCGGAGAAAAACGCAAAAGCTACAAGCCTTATCGAATGTGCATTTTCTCCGAATTGACGGCACAACCACAAAGTGCCGTGAACGATACAGTTATACGTCGGGAAGAGTCATAGGAAAATGCGAAACACTGCGAACCACCGCAGTCTAATAATGCGCTGATTAGCCGGAGAGGTATACGAGCCATCAAGGGACAGCGGTGGCCTCTATCCACTCAAGAATAGAGTCATAATTTGTCGGCGGGACTTTGGACCCCGAGACCGCCGCGATTCAGAACGTGAGTGTAGATCATCGTCGTCTGCAGACTTGTATGGCCGAGTAGCTCCTCAAGCGCACAGCGGCCGTGAACTGGAGCAGCATCGTGGGAATGCGCTGCCGAGTGGCATCAATCGAGCGCAGAGCTCGCTCAAATCTCACAAGGCGAGGGCGCCGTCCTCTGTCCACCGCAACGCCGACGCTGCAGATTGGCGTGACGCCGTCACCTCGTTGTCACGCTTGAGTCCTGGACCGCCCATGCACCGACTCGTTCCGCTCGCGCTGGTACTCGCTTCACTCTGCGTCCCCGTAACCGCACGCAGCCAGGAGCCTCGCGTACTCGTTTTCTCCAAAACGGCTGGTTTTCGCCACAGCTCCATTGGAGTAGGGCGCGCCGCTATCCGGAAGCTCGGACAGGAGAATGGGTTCTCCGTCGACACGACCGAAGACGCCGGCACGTTCACGTCGAAGAACCTCGCGCGATACCGCGCCGTCGTCTTCCTCAACACCACCGGCGACGTACTCGACGCCGCACAGCAGGACGATTTCGAGCGCTACATCCAGGCTGGCGGCGGATACGTGGGAATTCACTCGGCTACCGACACGGAGTACGACTGGCCGTGGTACGGCAGACTCGCCGGCGCCTGGTTCAACGGCCATCCGGGAAACCCCAACGTTCGCAAAGCCACTTACCGTGTTCTCGACAAGAGTCATCCGTCCACCGAGGGATTTCCCGACACGTTGGTCCGTGAAGACGAGTTCTACAACTTCAAGTCGATCGATCCGACCATTCACACACTCATCGAGATCGACGAAAAGAGCTACGAAGGCGGGACGAACGGCGATCACCATCCAATGAGCTGGTACCACGACTTCGATGGCGGGCGCGCGTGGTACACGAACATGGGTCACACCGAGGCGACCTACTCCGAGCCGCTTTTCCTGCGGCACCTCCTCGGCGGACTGCGCTACGCGATGGGCACGGGCCCGGTCAACTTCAGCCGCGCGCGGCCGGAGGAGAATCGGTTCACGAAAGTCGTTCTCACCGAGAAGCTGGACGAGCCTATCGAGCTCGCTGTCCTTCCCGACGAGCGGGTGCTGTTCATCGAGCGACACGGTTTCGTCAATCTGTACACGCCCGCGAACGGGCGCGTGAGGCGGATCGCCACGATTCCGGTGAGCACCAAATACGCGGATAGCAGTCAGGCGGAGGACGGCCTGCTCGGACTCGCCGCCGACCCAGGCTTCGCGAGCAACGGCTGGATCTACATGTACTACTCGCCCGCTGGCCCCGAACCGAAGAACGTGCTCGCTCGCTACCACATGGTGAGAGACTCGCTCGACCTCAGTTCGAAGAAGGTTCTCCTCGAGGTCGGAACACAGCGACTGAAGTGCTGTCACACCGGCGGCTCCATTGCTTTCGACGGCAAAGGCAATCTCTACATGTCGACTGGCGATAACTCGAATCCTTTCGCCACCGGCTACGCACCCATCGACGAACGGCCAGGGCGCATGCCATGGGACGCGCAGAAATCGTCCGCGAACACGAACGATCTGCGCGGCAAGATCATTCGCATCCACCCCGAGCCCGACGGAACGTATACCATCCCCGAGGGAAATCTCTTTCCGCCAGGCACGCCGAAGACGCGACCCGAGATTTACACGATGGGTCACCGCAATCCGTACCGCATCGAGGTGGATCGGCACACCGGTTTTCTTTATTGGGGCGAGGTTGGTCCCGACGCCAACGTAGACTCGGTCGGCCGCGGTCCGCGCGGCTACGACGAGATCGATCAGGCGCGAAGCGCCGGCAACTACGGCTGGCCGTACTTCGTCGCCAATAACCAGGCGTATTACCGGACGACGTTCATCGACTCGGTGACGGAAACGTCGGGAGCGCAGTTCGACCCGGCGCATCCTGTCAACACATCTCCCAACAACACCGGCCTCAATGATCTGCCGCCGGCACTCGGCGCCTTTATCTGGTATCCATACGCGCCGTCGCCCGAGTTCCCGATCGTCGGCACCGGCGGCCGGGCCGCGGCGGCAGGTCCCGTCTTCCACCGCGAAGATTTCCGCGGCGCGGCCAGACCATTTCCGCAGTACTACGACGGCAAGCTTTTCATTTACGAATTCATGCGCCACTGGATCATGGCGGTGACGATGGGCACAAATGGTGACCTTGTGTCCATAGAACGGTTCATGCCGACGGCGCAGTTCAGCGCTCCGATCGAGATGGAGTTCGCTCCGAGCGGCGATCTTTACCTGTTGGAGTACGGCACCGCCTGGTTCCAGGGCAATCCCGACGCTCGGCTCGTCCGCATCGAGTACAACGCCGGCAATCGGAAGCCGATAGTCGCAGCCGCAGTCGATAAGCCGTCTGGTGCGCTGCCGATGCGCGTGAAGCTTTCGTCGGCGGGCACCGTGGACCTCGACGAAGATTCGCTGCGCTACGTGTGGACCATCAGGCGCCGAGACAGCTCCGTCGTGCAGCGGCTGACAGAACCCAACCCATCGTTCACCTTTACCCGGCC
>WNGC01002433.1_pt1 | contig 11384 bp, 16 predicted proteins | sample 5400051 | NCBI WGS metagenome assembly WNGC01 (sample SAMN13153368, study PRJNA577476) | soil metagenome | isolation source: 20 cm soil or saprolite under grassland replicate 2 | place: USA:California | collected 2016-06-15 | reverse complement strand
GCGGGTTACCGCCATGACGGCACTAGGCCGTCCCGGGCAACCGGCGGATATCGCCGATGCGGTTGCCTTCTTCGCCTCGGACGATGCGCGGTGGATCACTGGGGAAACTGTTGAGGTCAACGGCGGTCTGTTTCTCGGACCAAGAGATCAGTAGAACTTGCTCCCACCGGAATGCACGTGATGCAGGATCGATATCGCGACAAGCAGCTGCAATGCCGCCGTTCAATCGCATCAGAGGTCGCCCGATATTGCCGTTTTCTTGCAACGGATGCGGCGCGTTGGGCGACTGGGCAAAACATCAACGCAGTTCCTTTCGTCGCGCGCGGCCAAAAAAATCTCCCTTTAAATGTCCTGACCTGCTTGTTCAGTTCGTCGTAGAAGAGGAGCGAAATAAAAGAATGAGCATGAAAATACCTTTCACCGGCGGCTGCTCATGCGGTGCGATTCGCTATGAATGCACGGCTGAGCCGATCATGATGTTCAAATGCCATTGTCGCGATTGCCAACAAACCACTGGGGTCGGATTCGCTCCCGGAATGTTAGTTCCGCGAGAGGCGTTTCGATTCACGCGCGGACAAGTGCGTTATCATTTTACGCCTAGTATCAGGCGGGGAAAACATAAACGCGGTTTTTGTCCCGAATGCGGTTCGCGAATCACCGGAGGCGAATTTGAGGGGATGGAATCCCCGTTTGTTGGATTCCTGGCTGGCACTCTCGATGACCCAAGCTGGTTTCAACCGCAGATGGATATTTTTGTCTCGGACGCGCAACCGTGGGATCAAATGGATCCCGCGATCCCGAAATTCGAGCAGTACCCACCGCTGCCGACGAACGAAGGTGGCGATTGAACCGATAATCAAGGGACGACGCTCATGGGTCGGATGCTCTGGATCATGACGATGCTGATCATTGTGCTGGCAAGCGTCCCTGCTGTCGCCCATGTGCTCGAGATGCCCGGCAAGAGGCGCCTTTCGAAGGACGAGTATGCAGTGATGCAGCGCGTGTACTATCCTGGCTTCACGATCGCGGGTCTCGCGGAACCAGCGGGAATCCTCATGACTCTGATCCTGCTGATTCGTGCACCAGTGGATCACACGGTGTGGTTCATCGTCGCACTCGCCGGCCCCGTCGGCATGCAGGTGATTTACTGGCTGGTCACACACCCGTTGAACAAGGTCTGGATTGAAAGACACCGACTCGGTACTGCCAGTGGACACTTCTTTGCGGCCGGGTCCGACCGCACAGAGAGACGGGATTGGGTAATGCTCCGGAACCGATGGGAGTACTCGCATGTAGCGCGCGCTGGCTGTTCGGTTTTGAGTTTGGTCGCGTTGCTCATCGTCAGCTGCAGCTACAAATGAAGCGACAAATATTATTCATTCAGGGCGGGGGATCGGGAGCCCACAAGGTGGACGGAGAACTGGTTGCGCATTTGAGGTCTACTCTTGGAGCTTCATACGAGGTGCGCTACCCGACGATGCCGAAAGAACGTGATCCCGATTATAAGCGTTGGAAGGGACAAATCAGAAAGGAACTGGCTGCGTTGGAAGGGGACGTGATTCTTGTAGGGCATTCTTTGGGTGGCTCCTTCCTTTTGAAGAATCTTTCTGAAGAAAAAACCGAAGCGACTATCGCCGGCCTATTTCTTATTGCGACTCCATATTGGGGTGGCGATGGATGGCGATATGAGGGATTCGAGGCAGTTGCCTTGCCGGAGGACTTTGCGTCAAGGTTGCCCAATGGCGTGCCAATCTTTTTTTTACCACAGCCGCGACGACGAAATCGCGCCTTTTGCGCATCTGGCTCTCTATGCAGCGAAACTTCCGCAGGCAACTATTCGAACCTTCGATGGGCGAGGACATCAGCTAAACAACGATTTGTCTGAAGTCGCCGCAGATATCAAAAGTTTATAATGATTCAACGTGAATCAGATTCGTGACGATTCGTGTAATTCGTGTCTTGAGATGAAAATTTAAGGAAAAAACAGTATGCCAAAAATTACGTCATTTTTGTGGTTCGATGATCAAGCCGAGGAGGCGGCGAAGTTTTACGCATCGATTTTCAAGAATTCGAATATCGACAAGATCACGCGGTATCCGAAAGAGGCCGCGCAAAAGATTGGGCGCGAGCCGGGATCGGTGATGACGGTGGAGTTTACGCTGGATGGCGTGGAGTTCGTTGCGCTCAATGGCGGGCCGCAGTTCAAGTTTAATGAATCGGTCTCGTTCGTGGTGAATTGCGAAACGCAGGAGGAGATCGATTATTACTGGGAAAAACTTCCCGCCGATGGCGGATCGACCGGCGCCTGCAGCTGGCTCAAAGACAAATTTGGCCTCTCCTGGCAGGTGCAACCAAGGCTACTTATTCAAATGCTGGCAGATCCGGACAAGGCCAAAGCCGAACGCGTCATGAATGCGATGATGGAGATGGAAAAGATCGACATCGACAGGTTGAAGACTGTTTACGCAGGGGAATGATCCTTCCGCATCGTTATGGCTTCAGCGACACGAAAGCCCAGGACGATTGACGAGTACCTTGCGGACGTGAAGCCCGATCAGCGGGCTGCGTTGGAGAAACTTCGGGAAGTGATTCATGCTGCCGCGCCAGGAGCGGATGAATGCATTAGTTACGGAATTCCCGCCTTTCGGTTGAATGATCGTTCGTTGGTTTTCTTCGGTGCATGGGCGAATCATTGCGCGCTTTATCCAGGGAGTTCGGCCACGTTGAAAAAATTTCGAAATGAGCTAAGGGATTTTCAGATAAGCAAGGGCACGATTCGCTTCTCTCCGGACAGACCGCTTCCGGTCGCCCTGCTCAGGAAGCTGGTCAAAGCACGAATCATTGAAAATAAAACGTAACACAAGCTTATGCCGAAGATCACTCCTCGCCGTTTAGCACAGCGATCGTACGATGCTTTTGCAGCGGGTGACCGGGATTTTTTTGAGCGACATCTCGCTGAGGATTTCACTTTCTCGAGCCCGCTCGATGTCGGACTCGATCGCGCCGGATACTTTGAGCGATGCTGGCCCGGAGCCGGGCAGGGCCAAAAATTTAACTTTTTGCGGCTAATCGAACATGACGATGAAGTTATTGTGACTTACGAAATGACAAAGCCGAACGGAGAGAAAGGGCGCAATACGGAAATCTTGCGGATCAGAGACAACAAGATTGCAAGTGTAGAAGTCTATTTTGGTTGGGACGTATCGCCTGATTCGTTGGATCAGAAAGGCATCTGATAATTGATAGCTGTCATGTTGGGCGAAGCGAAACATCTCTGGTCATTGCGGCGATTGACCAATTTAGAAAGAATCAGAGATTCTTCGCTTCGCTCAGAATGACAACATGAGATAGCTACGAGAAAAGTTATGAACAAAGTCCGAGTTTTAGTTGGCACAAGGAAAGGCGCGTTCGTTCTCACAGCGGATGGTGCGCGCAAACGATGGAAGGTTAGCGGCCCGCATTTTGCGGGTTGGGAGATCTATCATGTGAAGGGTTCGCCAGTCGATCCGAACCGTATTTACGCATCGCAAACCAGCGGGTGGTTCGGCCAAATCATCCAACGCTCCGATGATGGCGGAAAAAAGTGGAACACACCGGGAAGCAGCCCGGAGGAACTGAAGAGTCCCGACGGCATGCAGAAAGGCGAGAGCAACAAATTCGTTTATGACGGGATTCCGGGCACGCATCAATGGTATGACGGCACCCAGCATCCTTGGGAGTTCAAGCGCGTTTGGCATCTGGAGCCGTCACTGCACGATCCCGAGCATGTTTACGCCGGTGTGGAAGACGCAGCGCTGTTTGAATCGAAGGACGGCGGAAAATCGTGGGAGGAATTGTCCGGTCTTCGAAAACACGATACCGGCCCGAAATGGCAACCGGGCGCGGGCGGCATGTGTTTGCATACAATTCTCCTCGATCCGCAAGATCCACAACGAATATATGTGGCAATCTCGGCCGCAGGCGCATTCCGAACCGATGACGGTGGAGAAACGTGGAAACCGATCAATCACGGGCTGCATTCAGAATATATTCCCGAGCCGGGTGCGGAGGTCGGCCACTGCGTTCATCGCATCGCGATGCACCCGTCACGCCCCAAGACATTATTCATGCAAAAACACTGGGACGTCATGCGCAGCGATGATGCCGGCGATTCATGGCGTGAAGTAAGCGGGAATCTGCCGAGCGATTTCGGTTTTCCGATCGACGTGCACGCACATGAACCGGAGACAATCTATGTCGTACCGATTAAGAGCGATTCCGAGCATTATCCGCCCAGCCGCAGACTGCGCGTGTATCGCAGCCGAACGGGCGGGAACGAATGGGAAGCGCTCACCAAAGGCCTGCCTCAGCGCAACTGTTACGTGAACGTCTTGCGTGACGCCATGTCCGTGGATTCGCTCGAGCCGTGCGGGATTTATTTTGGAACGACTGGTGGCCAGGTCTACACATCGGCGGACTCGGGTGATAGCTGGAAGCCAATTGTGCGCGATCTGCCGGCGGTTCTTTCAGTGGAGGTGCAAACACTGCCGTGATTCGCGTTGTTCTGCCTCCGCACTTGCGCACGTTGGCGCGCGTCGACGGCGAGGTAGAACTCGAGGTTAACGGCACCGCGACTCAGCGATCCGTCCTCGACGAGCTCGAAGCTCGATATCCCATGCTGCGTGGGACGATGCGCGATCACGTCACTCACCTCCGCCGGCCACTGGTGCGATTTTTTGTCTGCGGAGAAGATTTATCCCACGAATCGCCTGATGCTCCGCTGCCGGAAGCCATCGCAAAGGGATCTGAGCCGTTTGTAATCATCGGTGCCATTGCAGGCGGTTAATCGAGGGCCCCATTGCTCTTTGCCTTCGCGGCTGACGGAACAAGTAACGATGATGTTACACAAATATCGGTTGAACAATTCTTAATCAAAAATAAGGAGAAGGAATGAACACTACAGAAGAAGTCGCAACAAAGTTGGCGGACTATTGTCGCAAAGGCGAATGGATGAAGGCAGTGGACGATCTCTATGCAAAAGATATCGTCAGCGTAGAGGCGCACGCGATGGAAAACATGCCAGCGGAAATGCGCGGCATTGATCAGGTGAAAGGTAAAACAGAGTGGTGGGAGAAGAACATGGAAGTGCACAGCGCGAAAGTCGGCGGGCCATTTGTAGCCGGAGATACTTTCGTCGTGCAGTTCGATGTGGACGTGACCGAGAAAGCTTCCAAGAAACGAACGCAGATGTCCGAGGTGGGAATCTATAAGGTCAAAGACGGCAAAGTGGCGCACGAAAAATTTCTGCCGCTCGCTCAAAAGAAAGAATAGAGCGAGCCCTTGGCTCGATAGAAGTAACTCGGGCATCCCTGCCTGATAAGTCGGCCGGGCTTCCAGCCTGCAAGCGTGCGGACAAGATGTCCGCTCGACGGATCAGGCAAGATGCCTGAGTTGCGTCGCTGATTGCAGGACGAGGGCAGACTCGCTATCCTCGCGCGCATGTCTCGAAAGGCGAAAACGAGCCACCAAGCGACACGGGCTCAGTCCTTCGGAGAGAGCGTGCGCAACGAATTCTCGCTGCTTATTGGGCTGGGAACCGTGGTCATTTTTTGGAGCACGGGCAGTCGACTGGTCGAAATCGTTGCCCATCCGGTGGCGCTGGTCGTTGTCTTCGTCTGGCTTTTTGCCGTTATCCTTTGGTCTGCGGTGTCCGTCGCCCGGCACGCCGACTGTCTTGCGATCAAATGGGGTGAACCGTACGGGACTTTAGTCTTAACGCTATCCGCGATCACGATCGAGGTGGTTATGATTTCCACAGCGATGTTGCATGGCGAAAATAATCCCGCCCTTGGTCGCGACGCGATTTTTTCCGTGGTCATGATTGCTCTCAACGGATTTGTTGGCCTGGTGCTGCTACTTGGTGGGTTACGTCATCGTGAGCAGTATTACAATCTGCAAGGCGTTAACTCCTATCTGAACGTGATCATGACTCTCAGTGTCTTGGGCCTGGTTCTGCCAAACTTCACCACCACAACGGGGGGACCAACATTTTCCACCGGTCAGCAAATCTTTCTCATTCTGGTGACGCTAATTCTTTACGTCATTTTTCTGCTGATTCAGACGATGCGGCATCGCGGCTATTTCATGGAATCAGAGCAGGCAAGCCTGGCAGGAAGTCCAGGTAATCACTCACCGCATGTTCAATCGACTGCTTTTCATGCGCTGATGCTGCTTCTTTATCTGGTCATCGTGATTTTGCTCGCGGAAAAGTTTGCCATCCCTTTGGACAACAGTATCGAGAAGTTTGGGCTGCCTCAGGAGTTTGGTGGCGCAATGATCGCCGCCCTGGTACTTACACCAGAAGGAATTGGCGCCGTCCAAGCCACTTTTCGCAACCAGTTGCAGCGTTCGATAAACATCCTGCTTGGTTCCGTGCTTGCGACTATCGGACTCACAATTCCCGCCGTGCTGACTATCAGTTTGATCACGAAACGACCAGTGATCCTCGGGGTACAAGGCGGCAACCTCCCGCTGTTGCTGTTAACGCTCGCAGTGTGCGTGGTTACGTTTACCAGCAGAAAGACGAACATCTTGCAGGGTTGCGTCCACTTGCTCCTCTTCGCCTTATTTGTCCTGTTGCTCTTTGCGCCTTGAGCTTCTCGTCAGGTGAAGTTGGAACTGCTACACGTGTCTTTGCATTACGATGGCGCCCGGCCCTTCTTGCGCGACCTTGAACCCAAATCGTTCATAAAGGCGTAGCACCGGTTTACCCGCAACGAGACTGACTGAAATTGTTGATTCATGAGGGTTCGCGCGGACTAATTGTGTTAGGAGGGCCGTGCCGATTCCATGTCGACGGTATTCCGGCTTCACCGCGAAGGCGAGTTCCGGCGGTGCATCAGGTTTGTTGATCGGCTTGCGTAACCAAACGGCGCCAACCACCGATCCGTCTTTCTTGTCGTGTGCTACGAAGCCGGTATCGCCCATGCGCCCCCAGCCGTCAGCATAATGCGAGAACTCCGGTCGTTGCAGGATCTCGCGCGAAGGCTGGTGATTACCAAGGGAGGATAGTCCTTGATAAAGCATCTCCCGGAGGATCGGCTCGTCCTCGCCAAGAAGTGGTCGAATCTCGTATTCCATCGATAAATGCGGCTTTCTATTGTCGGAGATAATGGGAAAGAACGCCAGTCCGACGTTGCGCGGAATCCATCATTTACGAGCCTTATGGGTGACAGCGTGAATTTCGTGCCTGAATTTCGCCGATGCGTCTATGCCTGTAAGCGATTAGTTTTTAACAATGGATCGCGATTACGTTTTAGGTACGCACGACGAGGAATTAGCGAGGCTCGGACTGCAACATCGTGTGTGGCGTCCGGTAGTTTTGGATTGCTGGCAGAGAGCCGGTGTCACGGTCGGCAAACGCGTCCTCGATGTAGGGGCAGGCCCCGGTTACGCAACAATCGATCTTGCGGAAATCGTCGGGCCCAGCGGCCAAGTCGTCGCGCTTGAGCGTTCCGAGAACTTCATCCGCGCAATGGAACAGACATGCCATTCGCGGTCGCTCGCGAATGTGAAGATTCACCAACTCGATTTAGTCACGGATGAGTTGCCCAAGCGAAATTACGATTTTTCCTGGTGCCGATGGGTCATGTCATTCGTAAATGATCCCGCGCTGTTGATCGGAAAGCTGGGCGACGTGATGCGGAGAGGCAGCGTCGCGATTTTCCATGAATACGGTCACTATGAGACGTGGCATTTCTTCCCGCGTTTGCCGAACCAGGAGCGTTTCCGCCAACACGTGATCGCCACGTGGCGTGAGTCAGGCGGCGAGCCCGACGGAGCGGTGGCACTGGCGGCGTTGCTTCCCGCGAACGGCTTCGTAATTCGCTCGGCCAGGCCCCATCTGTTTTGTGTGCGTCCGACCGAATACATGTGGCAATGGCCGGCAACCTTCATCGAAACTTATCTTCCCCGGCTCATTGAAATGGGACGGATCGATGAAGAATTCGCGGATCAAGTTCGTGATGATCTGGCCAGGGCGGAAAAGAATCCAAATGCGCTGATGATCACGCCGCTGGTATTGGAAATTGTTGCCGAAAAAATCTAGGGCACGGTCGTTCCTACAAGACCGAGACGCGCTGCATCAGCGTTCAGTGCCGTAATGACTTCCGCGATAACTGAATCAAGCGGCATGCCGAGCTGCTCGGCTCCACGAGCGATGTCCTCGCGATTCACGGCCCGGGCGAACGCTTTGTCTTTCATCTTCTTTTTTACAGCTCGAACATCGACGTCGTGAATGCTTTTCGTAGGTCGAACGAGTGCGACGGCCATAATGAAGCTGCTCAGTTCATCGACGGCGTACAGGGTTTTTTCGAGAGACGTGTCTCGCGAGACGTTTGCGTAATCCGCATGCGAAAGAACCGCGCGACAGACGTCTTCGCTCCATCCATGATCGCGAAGCCACGTGACGCCGACGAATGGATGGCCTTCAGTCGGGCTACGTTCAAGGTTTGGATGGCGCTCGTAATCCATGTCGTGCAAGAGGCCGACGGCCTCCCAAAGATCGGCGTCTTCGCTGCGCAATCTGGCGAAATGCTTCATCGAATCGGCAACGGCATAGCAATGTTTCCGCAGACTCTCGGACTGGACCCACTCGTGCAGGATCTCGGATGCTCTGGTAGCAAGTGTTTCACTCATCCTTGCTACTCTAGTGAATGGAAACGACGTCGCCGCTTCTTATTTTCGTTGCGAGACGCACGACGTCCCAGTTGGCCAAACGAATACAGCCATGACTGGCGGCCCGGCCAATCGAGTCAGGTGCGTCCGTTCCGTGAATACCAATACCTTTTTTATTGAGCGCGATCCACATTACGCCGACGGGATTCCGAGGACCTGGCCGAAGAAGATAAAAGTTCCCGCTGCGTTTACCATGCTGGAGCATTTCTTTGTCGTACCGGAAGGTTGGCATTTTGGTGATTCGGCCCACCTTCCATTCGCCGATGGGTGAAGCTGTACTCGTAGAACCGATCGTCACCGGGTATGCGGCGATGAGTTTGTCGCCTTCATGCACCATGAGCATATTGGTTTTCGTGTCGATATTCACAACAACGTTCGTGGTTGCGCCTTTATTTTGCTCTGGTTTTTCGGATTGTGTCGCTGGTTGCTCTTCGATGTCATTGGCGACTTCTGGGGTAACGTCGCTGCCTGGCTTAATGGCTTTCACCGAACTGAGCTCAAAAGGCTCAACGTTTGGGACCATCAGCTGATCGCCAGGCTTGATTGTTTTCATCTTGCCCGGGTTGAGCTGATTCAAAAAATGAACATCGCTGTGAAACTTTTCGGCGATTGCGTCGGCGGCGTTGCGATAAGGAAGAAATTTCAGTTTAGACTGTGCAGAGACTTTGCTCGGGACTGGCCCGACACTTTGAAGATCGGCTTCAGTGGCCGTGTATGCGACAAACACTGGCTCCACGCTGGCGAGATCCAGACCGGTGACGTCCGGAGCAGTATTTGATTTCGGGTTGACCTGGGTCTGCGGAATTTGCGTCGCTTGTCCATTTGACTCGCGATAAAGGGCCAGGGCCTTTCGAGTAAAATCGTTATAGTGCCCGTCAATCTTGCCCGGACTGAAATTCGCGCGATCGAGAAATACCTGGAGACCCGCAGCTGCTTTGATATCGCTCTTTTTCGCAGGTCGCGCGGCCCCCGTCTTTTTCCGCGCCGCAGCTGGCAAAATAATGCCTGAAATTAGGACAGCGACGAGTGCGGAACGAAGAACGGCATTCACTCAATTTGATCGCGCCAATCGGCAGTGCTGGTTGTTGAAAATAAATCGCGCCTTTCCTTTTCCACTTGCGAGGCAGAAGAGAAAGGCGCGATGGAGGCAAAGTAGCTTAGGTGTTAGTCCTGTTCGAGGATTACGCGATCAACAACCATATTGGGACCTGTCCCGGCATAATGGACCCGGACGGGAACGCCCACTCTGATTCTTGATTTCACAGTGGTTTCGTCCAAAACCCTGCCGCTACGCGTCACATACGTTACCGTCTTGCCGAAGCGATAACGCACCGGTCCGGAAGTCTCTCTAAGCACAATTGCGCTTCCCGGCGTGTACTCTGTGATTGTCCCGTTGGCGTCAGTGGTACTCGTTGTCTGAGTAGTGGTTGTAGGCCGCTGCAGCTGTTGCGTTGTCTCTCGCTCATTCATGAGCGGCTGCCGCGTCGTTTGCCCCCACGCGAACGACGCCACTGTTACCAAGGCAATGCTCAAAAGCATCTTTTTCATGATTTCCCCCTTCTAGTTGAGTTGCGGCGGTAGTAAACGCCCCTCTTTCCCGTTTGAATTCAGCGGTCAAGAAGAACACGCCGCTCTACTTAAATTCGAATGCGGCCCCGGAAGCGGACGCCAGAAAAGTTCCGCATACTGGGAGAAGTCTTCAGTCGGGTCGCTAAAACAAACGCGCCTTTCCTCTTCCGCTAACAAAGCGGAAGAGAAAGGCGCGATGGAGACAAACGAGCTTAGATATTAATCTTCGTCGACGATCACACGGTCAACCATCCTCTCGTCGCCTGTCCCGACATAGTGTACGCGTACAGGAATGCCGACTTTGACTCTGGTCCTAACCGTGTCTTCATCGAGGACCTTGCCGCTACGGGTGACGTAAGCAACCGTGTTGCCGAATCGATAGCGGACGGGGCCGCTGGTTTCTCTGAGGACGATCGCACTTCCCGGCGTGTACTCAGTGATTGTTCCCGTTCCTTCTGTAGTGGTCGTAGTCGTGGTTGTTTCCGAAACCTGTCCCCACGCAAATGGGGCCACGACTGCCACGGCAATGCTTAAGAGCATCTTTTTCATAATTTCCCCCTCCTTGGTTGAATCGCGGCGTTAATAACGTTCTCTTTCCCCTTTTTAAATTGAACAGGTCCAAAGAACACGCCGCTATAGTGGATTCGGGCGCGGCATCCATCACGGACGCTTAAAAAGCTTTTCGCGCTTGTTGAAGCCTGCGTTTACTTGGAGAATTCTTCATCCTGGCGCCTATTATGAAATTTTGGATTGGGACATCAGGATTTCAGTATGCCGAGTGGAAGGGAAACTTTTACCCGGAGGATTTGCCAGCGGCAAAAATGTTGCCGTTTTACGCGGAACGCCTTTCGACTACGGAAATCAATTACACATTTCATCGGATTCCCGCGCCCAAGACCATCGATAATTGGAAAGCGCTAACTCCTGGGAACTTTCGGTTCGCATTGAAGGCGCCTCAGAAGATCACGCATTGGTCAAAACTGCGGGAATGTGCGGATACGCTGCGGTATTTCCATGATGTAGTCTCGGCGCTGGGCGAAAAATTAGGGCCGGTACTCTTCCAGCTCCCGCCCAATTTTAACAAGGACACTCTTGTTCTG
>WNGC01006456.1_pt1 | contig 11385 bp, 11 predicted proteins | sample 5400051 | NCBI WGS metagenome assembly WNGC01 (sample SAMN13153368, study PRJNA577476) | soil metagenome | isolation source: 20 cm soil or saprolite under grassland replicate 2 | place: USA:California | collected 2016-06-15 | reverse complement strand
AGCGTCTCAAGCGCAGCAATCGGATCGAGAGTTTGCACGACATCCAGCAGATCAAGGAAGAAGCGCAGGAAACGTTCAACCTCGGCCTGCTCGAACTCGAATCGAAAGCGAAGATCGACACCCTCTATTGGCAGCTCGCACAGCAAATCGTCAACATGCATCGCGGTCTGCGCTACGTGCCTGACGAAGTAAAGGAACTCGAGACTTCGCTTAGTGATCAATACATCTGCAATTTTTCTGTCTTCCAATCGTTGCTCGACCATTGGGCGCTCGGTCAGCTTTTTCCGATCATGCCGATTCATCGCCTGACGACTGCGCCGGATCGACAGGGCACGATCGTTGACATCACTTGCGACTCCGACGGTAAAGTTTCCAAGTTCACCGATCTTCAGGACGTGCGCGACACGCTGCCTCTTCATCGCGTCATTCCCGGCGAAATTTATTATCTCGGCGTCTTCATGGTCGGCGCCTACCAGGACATCATGGGCGATCTGCACAACCTGTTCGGTCGCGTCACAGAGGCGCACGTATTTCTCGATCCGGATGAAGAATCGGGCTGGTACATCGAGGAAGTCATTGAAGGCAGCACCATCGGCGAAGTGCTGGCCATGACGCAGTGGGACAAAATCGAATTGATGCGATTGCTCAAAACGCAAGTCGACGCCGCGATCAAAACCGATTTTCTCAAGCCGAGCGACGCAATGAAGCTTCTCGCCGATTACGAGCGGCTTTTGCAGGAATACACTTATCTCTCCCTCAACGGCACAAAGCCTGTGCCCCAGCCGGGCAACTGGCTCCCGTTAAGTTGACTTAAGTTTGTCATTTCGAGCGAAGTCGAGAAATCTCTTACTGTTGTCTCGGCGCATCGAGGCCGTTTACAAATTCGGCAATCGCCTTCAGAATTCTTTGATCGACATCTTCCTGCGTCTCGCTCCCAAGATCTTTTTTTCGAACAATCAGGGAATGATCGCCGCCTTCGACAACGTGCCGGAAATTCGGTGCGGTCATTTGTGAGCGAACGGATTCAAGCAAGTCCAGCGGACAAAGCGGATCGCGCGTGCCTTGCACGAAAAGAATCGGAGTGCGCAAATCGCGCAGGGCTTGATCGCGCAATTTCGAGCGATCGCCCATCGCGCAAAGCGGATAACCGAGGCAGACGACTCCATTCACGGCGTCTTCCAAAGCGACGTGGCAACCGATTCGGCCGCCCATGCTTTTTCCGATCAAGAAAATTGGTCCCGATGTTTTCGGGCGCACTTCGGCGAGAGCCGCACGATGCGCGGCGATTAATTGTGGCAAACGATCAGGGCGTCTTCGCCCTTCGCGCATGTAATCGTAATCGAAGGTCTCTACTTCGCCGATTCGCGTTAGTCTTTGCTTCCAACGTTGCGTCCACGGATGCGATGACGGCGCGCCCGCACCCGGCGCGAATAGAAAAACCGGCCTCATAATACAAAACTACCCTCACCTGCCGCAGACGACTTCATCTCCCCGAGGGAGAGGATTGCTTGCCACGCAGTAGCGTAGCCAAGGCGGGAGGTGAAGGGGATCATAGAACGTTGGGCCGCCACTCGATGCGCTTCTTTATCTTGCAGGGTGACAAAACAACATCTAAAAAACTGCCTCCAATATGGCTGGCGTAAATCGACTGCTGGGTGCGGCAGACTAATTCTTTCGGGTTCTCGCTATGCTTTTTAATTCGCTCACTTTCATCGTCTTTTTCGTGATCGTGGTCACGCTTTACTGGAGCATCGCGTCCTGGACACTGCGCAAGAACCTCCTCGTCGTCGCCAGTTACATTTTTTATGGCGCATGGAATCCGCCTTTCGCTGCGCTCCTTTTTTCCACCACTGCGATGGACTTCTGGCTCGGGAGACAGATTGCGAAGGCCAAGGGGCGTTCGCGCCGCGGCTGGTTGGTCGCCAGTGTGTGCATGAATCTGAGCATGCTCGGCTTCTTCAAATACGGAAATTTTCTCCTTCAGAATTTCCAATGGCTCGTTGCGCGCGTCGGCATCATCTATCAACCGCCGCATCTCGACATTCTGCTCCCGGTCGGCATTTCCTTTTACACGTTCCATTCGCTTTCCTACACCCTCGACATTTATCGCGGCGTTTTGCAGCCGACGCGTTCCCTGCGCGACTTCATTCTCGCGGTCTCGTTCTTTCCGCAGCTTGTCGCCGGTCCGATCGTGCGCGCGGGAGATTTTCTTCCGCAACTGGTCAGGCCGCAGCCGCTGCGCACCGGTCAATTTCTCTGGGGACTGGCCCTGATGACTCTCGGGTTGTTCGAGAAAATTGTGCTCGCCGATACGTTACTGTCCGGCTCGGCCGATCGCGTTTTCGGTTACGCCGGGCCGTTGGTCGCGCTCGATTCGTGGGCGGGCGTAATCGCTTTTGCCGGACAAATATTTTTCGATTTCGCCGGCTACTCGACCTGCGCAATCGGCGCCGCTTTGACTCTCGGCTTCCATCTTAAGGACAACTTTCGATTTCCCTACGCCGCGATCGGTTTCTCGGATTTTTGGCGGCGCTGGCACATTTCGCTTTCCACCTTCCTGCGCGATTACCTTTACATTCCGCTCGGCGGCAATCAGGTCCGGCCGTTTCGCGCCGCGCTGAATTTAGTCATCGTCATGTTCCTCGGCGGTCTTTGGCACGGTGCTGCCTGGACGTTTGTCGTCTGGGGTTTGTTGCACGGCTCTTATTTAGTGATCGAGCGCATCTGTCGCATTCTGTTCGAAGATAAATCATGGGCGAATAATCTAGCCACGCGCATTCTGGCCGGAGTCGCTACTTACGCCGCTGTTTCCATCGCCTGGGTTTATTTTCGCGCCTCCGATTTCACGATTGCGAGTCGAATGCTCGCCGGAATGTTCGGCCAGCACGCTCACGGCGATGCCATTCTCTCCACCCGCGAAATGCTTCAGGTCGCGTTCGTGACCGTCGGCATGATCAGCGTCCACTGTTCACTTCGCGACAGCAACATCGAAACCGCAGTCGCACGTTTACCCCGCTGGGCCGTTACCGCCGCCTGGGCGCTAATGGCCTGCGCAATTATTCTTACTCAAGGAGCCAGTAATGCGTTCATTTATTTCCAATTTTAAAGAACGACTCCGCCTTCCGCGGTTGTTTTTCCGAAAACCGTCGCGGGCCGAACAAATCCACGGCGGGCCGCCGCTGGAGTTTGAGCGCCCGATTCCGCCAATCCAATGGCGCGGTATCACTGTCGTCGTGGTCGTTATCGTCATCGCTGCTTCCGCAGCGTGGGAATTGTACGTCCGCTCGATCGGTTACGGTCCCACTCTTAATGATGGCGAAGATCTGTGGACGTTGAGACGGCGAAGCGTCACTCCGGAATCGGTCGTGATCATCGGTGATTCCCGCGGTTGGTACGATGTCGATCTTGATGAAATGGAAAAAGGTCTGGGCAAGCGCCCGATCCAACTTGCGATGGGCGGCGGCTGCGGCTATCCGGTGCTCGCGGATTTGGCGAAGGATGAGACCTTCCACGGCACCATCATTTGCAGCGTCGTTCCGCGCCTTTTTTTTGCGCCGCCCGGAACGCCGCCGATGGAGCGCGGCGAAAAGGCAGTGAAACGGTTTCATTCGCAAACACCGGCCCAGCGCGCGAGTCAGTACCTCGCTTTTCCGTTGGAAGAACGTGTCGCGTTTCTAAAACAGGAAGAACTGACGCTTGCCGATCTGCTGCAGCGGCTGCCGATTCCAAATCGCCCTGGCGCTCTCGTTCCACCGCGTCTCCCGCCATATTTCGGGACAATCGATCGCGAACGCCGTGCCCGCATGATCGAAGAATGCGCGCGGCCGGGGAGCGAATTAGCTAAAAGAATTCAGCAAATCTGGATCCCGCTTTTCACACCGCCACCTCCGCCCAGCTATATTCCAAGAGAACAGTTCATGGCAAAAATTGGGGAGGCGATCGGTGGTCGCTTTCGCGATACGGCCGCCGCTGTCGAGAAAATCCGTGCTCGCGGCGGCAAGATTGTTTTCGTCCGATTTCCACACAGCGGCGGATTGAAAGAACTTGAAGACCGCGATACGCCGCGCGAAAAAACATGGGACCCGCTCTTAAAAATGACCGGCGCTCCCGGCATTTACTATTCGGATTTTCCGGACCTGTCTGGATTCAATTGTCCCGAATGGTCGCACTTGTCCGCCGGTGATTCCGTCGAATTCAGTAAACGTCTCGTCCCACATCTGCGCGCCGCTTTGAAGATGTAGATGTGTACGGCCCGTCCGGCTCGCACTTAATCGCCTTGCCGGACGGCCTCGGCAAAAGCAACATCGCACGCCAATCGGCCCGAGCCCGGCCGGCACAAACGAATTCAACGTAGCCAGTAAGATCACAAGCGCGGCCCGCGGCACACCGGCCAGGCCTTTGGACGTGAGCATCAACGTCAGCATCATGGTGATTTGTTGACCGAGTTCCATGTGCCAGCCCATGGTCGTTTCGGCCGCTTGCGCAACGAAGACCGACGCCATCGCCAGGTAAAGCGTCGAGCCATCCATATTGAACGAATATCCGGTCGGCATAACGAAGCCGACGATGTGACGCGGCACACCAAATCGTTCCATCGCCTGCATCGCCTTCGGCAACGCCGATTCGCTGCTCGTAGTCGCAAAGGCCAACGCCGCTGGTTCGCGGACCGCGCGGAAAAATTGCCGGATCGGTAGGCGCACGATGAACGCCACGATTCCAAAAACCAGCACAACGAAAATGATCAGCGCGAGATAAAGTGAAAGAATCAGTTTTCCCAGATTGACCAGCACGCCTGGTCCTTGCGTGCCAATCGTGTGCGCCATCGCCGCGCCCACACCGATTGGCGCGAACATCATCACGTAGTTTGTGAACTTGAACATGATCTGCGAAAGACTGTCCATCGCCCGCACGATCGGTTTTCCTTTTTCGCCAACTGCGGACACGGCGAGCGCGAACAGCACACTGAAAGCGACGATTTGGAGAACGTCGCCACGTACCATCGCGTCGATCACACTCGACGGAAACGCATGCACAATTGTTTCGACCAGCGTTTTTGGATGGCTTTGCTCGATCGTCTTGACGATGTCGATGTTGCCGGCCGCGAGAGTCACGCCAGCTCCGGGCTTAGTGAAATTCACAACCGCGAGTCCGATGAAAAGCGCGGCGGTGGTGACGATTTCGAAATAAACCAGCGCCTTCACGCCCATCCGTCCGACCTTTTTCAATGCGCCCGCGCCCGCGATGCCGACCACGATCGTCGAGAAAACCAACGGCGCGATGATCGACTTGATCAGGTTGATGAAAATGTCGCGCAGAAAATAAACGTTGTTTCCCCAGGCCGGATGGAGCCAGCCGATCAATGCGCCCACGACAAGACCGATCATGATCTGCGTGGTCAGCGACGGCCGATACCACGGCCGACGAAGCCGGGTAGGTGACGAAACATTCATTGCATCCACGGATTTCGCAGATCTCAGATGAATCAGGAAAGCAGGAAAAAAGGAAAGATTTATCTGGAAGCCATGAAATCAGGAAAAAGTTTCTTTTTTGTTTTTCTGCTCGTAATTCCTTTTCCTGGATTCCTGGATTCCAGATTCAGCCTTCTATGTTTCTAACGCATCTTGAATGCACCGCGTGTGGCCTTCGGCACGATTGGTCGCGCCTCCAAAATCTTTGCACTGTGTGTAGTAAACCGCTCTTCGCCGTCTACGACCTTGCCGCGCTGCGCGAACTTGACTGCTTAAAGCAGTCAAGTTTAAGGGAGCGCGAGAAATCATTGTGGCGTTATCGCGAATTGTTGCCCCTCGCGAAAGATGCGGAGGCGATCTCATTAGGCGAAGGCGGCACGCCGTTGTTGCGCGCGAAAGCATTCGCCGACGATGTCGATCTTTGGATCAAAGACGAATCGCTCAATCCGACCCAAAGTTTTAAAGCGCGCGGGATGAGCGTGGCCGTTTCGATGGCGAAATTTCTTGGCGCGAAAAAGCTCGCGGTCCCGAGCGCTGGTAACGCCGGCGGCGCCCTGGCCGCTTACGCCGCGCGCGCTGGTCTCGAAGCCCACATCTTCATGCCGCGCGACACACCACCCGCGAACATCATCGAGTGCCGAGAGCTCGCCGCGCACGTGACGTTGATCGACGGACTGATCACCGACTGCGGTGCTGAGATTACTCGCCGCAAAGAAAAAGAAGGCTGGTTCGATCTTTCCACGCTAAAAGAACCGTATCGGATCGAGGGTAAGAAGACGCTCGGTTACGAAATTGCCGAGCAACTGGATTGGAAATTACCGGACGTGATTTTGTATCCCACCGGCGGCGGCACCGGACTGATCGGGATGTGGAAAGCGTTCGATGAGATGGAAAAACTCGGTTGGATCGACCCGCCAAAGGACGGATTCGCCGTGGCGAACAATAAACGGCCGCGGATGTTTTCGGTCCAGGCAAGCGGTTGCGCGCCGATTGTGCGCGCCTTCGAAGCAGGCGAGAAATTCGCGGCCGAGTTTCCGAACGCGCGCACGGTCGCGTCGGGCTTGCGCGTTCCGAAAGCGATCGGTGACTTCTTAATGCTGCAAATTCTTCGCGAATCAAAAGGCGGCGCGATCGCGATCGACGACTCGGAAATGATCGAGGCAGTGCGCGAAGTTGGAAAAACCGAAGGTCTCTTTGTGGCGCCGGAAAGTGCGGCCTGTTTCGCCGCGCTCAGAAAGCTTCGTGCTGCGGGAAAGATCGACATCGGCGAGCGCGTAGTGATTTTCAACACTGGGTCAGGGATCAAATATCTCGACTGCTTCAAACGCGATTCTTAGCCTTTCGCACATGGCGACGTCCGAAAATCCTCGGCGGCATTTGCTCCTGTTGACTTCGCTCTTGGTGATCTTCATTTTGTCTCCGTTCGTTGTTCCTTACTATTACGGCCCGACAATTCTGAATATCATCGCCGCAGTTGTGCTTCTGTCCGCGACTTATGCGGTGAGCGAAAGACGGAGTTTTTTGATTTTCGGCCTTTCGCTCTCGACTTTTTCGATTGTCATGACCTTCTGGCTGGCGGCGGCGCCGAGCTTCTGGTTGGTAATTATCTCACATGGAAGTCTGGTGATATTGATCGGCTTTTTCGCGGTCGCAATTCTCGGTTACGTCCTGCGGGGCGGGAAAGTCACGTCCGACAAAATCTATGGCGCGATCTGCGTTTATCTTTTGTTCGGTTACGCCTGGGCGTTTGCCTACTCTCTGATTGAGGAAGTACAGCCCGGGTCATTTACTGCGGTGACTTCCATCACGCCTAACGATCTGGTCTCCCGCGTAATGCAAATGCGATACTTCAGTTTTGTCACGCTTGCCACTGTCGGATACGGCGACATCGTGCCCCACACACCGACCGCTCGAACAATGGCGCTCCTCGAGGCAATGCTCGGTCAATTTTATCTGGTCGCGTTAATCGGTCGTCTCGTCGGATTGCACATCGTGCATGGACGAGATCCTCGATCGGGCGACAATCGTTAAAGGAATCGCCCGCTATCGCTTTCGCAGCCGAAGCGGGAACAACATCGACACCTGTTCGCGATATTGCCGATAGTTATCGCCGTAAAACCGGATCAGGTCGCGCTCTTCGAATTGGATCGCGACTAGAATGTAAGCCGTTGTCATGATCGCGAAGAAAAGATGGCCGCTCGTCATCTTTGGCGTCGCCCAGAACGCGATGATGAATCCAAGATAAAGCGGATGCCGCACCATTTTGTACAACGTCGGCGTTTTGAAAGGCGGCGGCTCTTCGTGTTTACCGATCAAATAATTGTAAACCTGCTTCATCCCGAAAAGGCCGAAGTGATCGATTAGATAAGTTGAAGCGAGTACCAGACCCCAGCCGATCCAAAACAAACCCATCAGGATCGTGCGGCCATTTGGGTTGCGCACGTCCCAGATGATTCCTTTCATCGGTTCCCATTTCCAATAGAGCAGCAATAAGATCAGGCTCGCGAGCAGGACGTAAGTGCTGCGTTCAACAGGCTCGGGAACGATTTTCTTCCAGGCGCGTTTGAACCATTGCCGCGCCATCACGCTGTGTTGCACCGCGAATAAACTGAGCAAAACGGCGTTGATAATAAGCGCTTTTGTCAGCGGCGCCGCCGGTCCCGAATCGATCGTCTTTCGGACCAGGCCGATATTGCCGACGAAAGCGATCGCATAGAGAAATGCGACCAGGAAGATGAGGTAACAAACCAATCCATAAAGAAACGCGATGAATCGACCAAACATAAATTCAGTCTCCTTTCGGTTTTCTGAGCCGGCCTGCGTCGGGTAGGGTGACACCCGACAGATTTGAAGACAAGTCTAAAGCAAAGAGTCTGAACATGGTTACCGTTTCGACTTTCTCGGCAATTCGCCGAGAAACGATCAACGAAATCCGAATACGCACGCGCTCTGTCGCGTCTAAGTATAAATGAAGAAGTTAATACTCAGTATGGCATTGGCAGTCGCGGCTCCGTTCGCGTGGGCACAGGTTTCCGAAACGACCACTACAACGACTACGACTGAGGGTACCGGCACGATCACGGAGTTTTCTCCGGGTAGCACCATCGTGCTGAAGGAAAGTGCCGGCCCGAGACATTATCGCTTCGGGAAAAAGGTTGTTTATGTGACCAGAAGCGGTAAGGAACTCGACGAAACCACTGTGCGCACCCGCGTCAGAGTGGGCGTGCCGGTGCGCGTTCACTACGTGGGTGAAGGCGACAACATGCTCGTCGATCGCGTGGTCCTCGACGAGGATTAAGAGCTAAGTTCGACAACTAACATTCGCGCCTTCTCTGCTTCGCCGAATTTGTTTCACGCGAAGCGGAAAGGCGCGTTTTGTGTACACCGGAGTTCGTCCTCATTTCTTCGCGCGGAAAAAGACGGGATTTTCGAGTGCGGTTCGCATTTTATCGATAAGTTAGCAAGTGACCGAAATCGTGATTGTGGGTGGCGGCGCCGCAGGTTTTTTTGCTGCGATCGCCGCCGCGCGTGCCGACGGAAACTGCCAGGTTTCACTTTTCGAGCGCAGCTCGCAATTTCTTTCCAAGGTACGCATTTCAGGCGGCGGGCGTTGTAATGTAACGCACGCTTTGTTCGATCGGCGGATGTTTACGACACGTTATCCGCGCGGCGAGCGGGAGCTAAATTCGCCGTTCCACCGATTTTCAGCTGATGACACAGTTGGCTGGTTTGAAGCGCGTGGCGTACGCCTCAAACGTGAAGAAGACGGGCGAGTCTTTCCGGTGACAGATTCATCGGCAACGGTCATCGATTGTTTGGTTAAGGAAGCGAAGGCCTCAGGGGTTCGACTGTTCATCCGTAAAGGCGTCGAGAGCGCGCGGCTCCGGACCCACGGCGGGTTTGATTTGAAATTGGATGATGGTGAATCGACAGCATGCGACCGGCTGCTCCTTGCGACGGGTGGTTGCCGAAGCGTCGGCGGTGCCGAGATCGCGCGTTCCCTCGGCCACACGATCGAACCGCCGGTGCCGTCGCTCTTTTCGCTCCATGTTTCAGCGTCCTGGCTGCGACCGTTACCGGGGATATCAGTGAGCGACGTGCAGTTGTCTGTGGGAAAATTGCGCGAGCGCGGGCCGTTGCTCATCACGCACAACGGAATCAGCGGGCCCGCCGTGTTACGACTCTCCGCGTGGGGCGCCCGAATCTTGCACGAGAAGAACTATCGTTTCTCGCTCCGCGTGAATTGGATTCCCCACGTGAGTGAAAACGAACTTCGGACCGAGTTTCAATCGCGGAGACAAATGGAACCGACCCGGCGAGTAAATAATTCACCCATCGGCGGAATTCCGGCGCGGCTTTGGGAAAACTTGGTTTCCAACGCCGGCATTTTTGCGGAAACGACTTGGACCTCGCTTACGCGCGCTGGGATGAACGAACTAATTCGGCAGTTGCGCGCGACGGAACTCGAGGTTGATGGGAAATCGCTGAACAAAGAGGAGTTTGTCACTTGCGGTGGCGTGCGATTGCGCGAAATCAATTTCAAAACCATGGAAAGCCGGGTCACGCCAAATCTCTATTTTGCGGGCGAGCTGCTGGACATCGACGGCATCACCGGCGGATTCAATTTCCAGGCTGCCTGGACCACTGGGTGGATTGCGGGACACACTATGGCTGGAGTTGAATCAAAAATACTTGAGTGAAGTTGAAGAATACATTTTCCGACAGGATGCAAAACGCGCTGGATGAAGTCCGACAGGTTTATGTCGATCTCGCGCAACGGCCGATCCAGCGTAATTGCCTGCGCAAGACGGAATGCTGTCATTTCAAACTGACCGGACGGACTCCTTATCTGACGAAAGGCGAGGCGGTCGCCGCGGCAAAGGCGTTTCGCGCCACCGGCCGAAAATCGTTACCGGAAACTGTTGATGGATCGTGCCCAATGCTTCAACAAGAAACAGGCAATTGCCTGATCTACGAAGAGCGGCCATTCAGTTGCCGCACTCACTTTTGCGCCGCGGCCGGTGGACCAATCGCGCGCCGCGAAGTCCTTGATCTCATTCGGCGCCTCGAGGATGTCGATTTTGCGCTAAAGGGAAACGGTCCGCGCGCATTGCAGTATGCGGTCGCCGACGTGCTCGAAGACATGCGATAAACGCGGCCGCGCTCCTCTACCTCTTTTGGATCATGTCGCGCGAAGTCGAAATGTTCTACTGTTTCTGAGCTAACCACGGGTGGCTGATATGAAGCTGATTTGCGTTGCAGGTTTTCTCCTGATTTTTGCCGAGCTGAGTTTTGCGAATTCGTTTCAAGATGATTCGCATTATGTCCGGCTCGGTCCGCGCACCGGTTATTACGTTGTGCGCGACGGTTCTCGATTATCGCATCAGCTCGGCGTCGATGATGGGCCATACGCCGACACGGCCGATCCATTGCGACACGGCTATGGCGCCGACGTTCTGGCGTTTCGTTTCAATCAAGCCAGTCGATTAATCGCCGCGCCAGCCTATATCGCGAACGCGCAACTGAACGAGTTCTACACACGCCGAATCGGCTCGTTAATTCGTGGGCGCACCTCTGTCGCGGACATCCATACCTTATTCGGGGATCCGCAAGCTACATCGCGACGACCGGACGGCTTCGTTTATTATTACACGCTCGACGTTTTCAATCCGTTCGAGCAACTCGGCAGCGGCCGCCACTAAGATCGACAGCAGCGACACACTTCGGACTTATTTGATTCGGGTGAACTCGAGTTTGGAACCGGTGGATTCCCGGAATGTCATGTAGTCGTGCGAAATTGTGAGTTGATAAACTGATTTCTCGAACGGTGTCTCAATCTTTATTCGCCCGCTGTCCCCGAAACTGTATCTGCCTCGCGTGCTGCCGATCGTGACCAGCCCGTTGTCGGCGAATTCCC
>WNGC01006316.1_pt1 | contig 11387 bp, 9 predicted proteins | sample 5400051 | NCBI WGS metagenome assembly WNGC01 (sample SAMN13153368, study PRJNA577476) | soil metagenome | isolation source: 20 cm soil or saprolite under grassland replicate 2 | place: USA:California | collected 2016-06-15 | reverse complement strand
CGCCGTCGGGTTAGGAGGACTGCCGTGATGGACACCGGCTTGACCCCCCGTGCTTCGACGCCCCGCGTGGCGCTCGTCCGCGGTCCGATCGTCTCGACGGCGCGCTCGGTCAATAACGAAGCGACGCCGTGTATCGGCCTCGCGTACGTGTCCGCGTACGCGCGCGCGCACGGGTACGCGCCGACGATCGTCGACGCCATCGGCGAGGGGCTCGGTCGCTACCGGCCGCTCCCTGCGCATCCCGGCTACGTCTGCCAGGGGTTGACCGTCGAGGACGTGCTGGCTCGCATACCGCGCGACACCGATGTCATCGGCTTCTCCGCGATGTTCTCGGGTGAGTGGCCCGTCCAGCGAGAGCTGATGACCGCGACGCGCCGCGAGTTCCCGAAGGCGGTGATCGTCGCCGGCGGCGAGCACATCACGGCGTTGCCCGAGTACAGCCTGCGCGACTGCCCGGCGCTCGACGTCTGCGTGCGTGGCGAGGGCGAGCACGTCTTCTACGAGTTGCTCGAGTGCCTTCGCGAGGGGCGTGATCTCGCCGCCGTGAACGGCATCGCCTACCTGGACGGCGACGGTGGGTTCCGGGCGAACGACCACACGGAGCGGATTCGCGAGGTGGACCGGATCCCGTGGCCCGACTGGCAGGAGGGGTACCTCGAAAAGTTCTGGGCAGCGGGCAAGTCGTACGGCATCGCCTCCGAACGCGACATGCCGCTCCTCGTCTCGCGGGGCTGTCCGTACCAGTGTACGTTCTGCTCGAGCCCGCAGATGTGGACCACGCTGTACCGGTTGCGCGACCCCGACGACGTGATCGCCGAGATCGAGCACTACCAGACGCGATACGCGATCACGAGCCTCCAGCTCTACGACCTCACGGCGATCACGAAGAAGAGCTGGACGGTCGAGTTCGCGAACAAGCTGTTGGCCCGCGGGATCGATCTGAAGTGGTCGCTTCCGTCCGGGACGCGCAGCGAGGCGCTCGACCACGAGACGCTGAGCCTCCTCAAGCAGACCGGCTGCAACTACCTCGTGTACGCGCCGGAGAGCGGGGCGCCGGAAACGCTGCGGAGGATCAAGAAGAAGATCCAGCTCCCGCGCATCACCGCCTCGATTCTCGAGGCCAAGCGACAGGGGATCGTCGTGCGCACGAACCTCATCATCGGGTTCCCGCATGAGACCCGGCGGGAGGTCTTCCAGACTATCCGGTACGGGCTGATGCTCGCCGCCCGCGGGGCGGATGAGGTGAGCATCAACATCTTCTCGCCGTACCCGGGCTCAGCGCTCTACCGCGAGCTCGCCGAGGCCGGGAAGATCCAGCTCGGCGATCGCTACTTTCTCCAGCTGACCTCGCTGAACAGCGACTACACGCGAACCAACCCGCTGACGTTCAACCCCGTCATGGGGCCGCGGGAGCTCGCGATCTACCGGATCTCCTTCATGCTGCTCAACTACCTGGTCGGCTACGTGCTGTATCCCGCACGGATCTGGCGGACGATCCGGAACGTCCTCATGTCCCGACACGCGGCGGCGACCGTGTTCGAGCATCGCCTCAAGGACGCGCTGAGGCGGAAGGTTCGGGCGACGGTCTAGACCTTGGGCTCGGACGTCTACCGCGCTCGCACGTTCACGGCTCGGGCGGTGTCGGTGGCGCTCGATCGGGTGAGCGCGCGCCTCCTGGTCGCCGCGCTCGGCGTCGCGCTGGCGGCCGTGTACGTGCCGATGTCCCTCTTCCGGCTCGTCGATGCCGACGAAGGCATCTACCTCCTCAACGCCAAGGAGGTCCTGAACGGCTCCCTGCCGTATCACGATTTCTTCTATCCGCAGATGCCGCTCCTGCCCTACGTCTATGGGCTCTGGATGAAGCTCTTCGGGGTTTCGTGGTACTCCGGCCGGCTCCTGTCGGCCCTCCTCGCCGTCGCGCTCGGCCTGAGCGTCTACGCTCACGCCGCGCGGCTCACGAGAAGTCGCCCGCTCGGGATCCTGGCTGTCTCGCTCTTCGCCTCGAGCACGCTCTGCCTCGCCTGGCTCTCGGCCGCGAAGACGTTCTCCCTCGCGACCTTCCTCCTCTTCGCCTCGTACGCGGTGGTCTTCTCGCGTCACCACCGCTGGAAGTACTTCCTGAGCGGCCTCCTCCTCGGCCTCGCCATCGACACACGCCTCTACCTGGTCGTGGTGATTCCGCTGCTGCTGCTCCACCTCGTTCGCTCCGAGACCGAGGGCCGCCGGCTGCAGCTCGCCCGTTTCGCAGTCGGGCTCGTCGTCGCGCTCCTCCCCAACGAATTCTTCCTGCTCATGGACCCCGGCGTCTTCCTCTTCAACGTCCTCGGCGTGCACGGCATCCGGTCGCCGTTCGGGATGGTCGGCCTCGTGTCCCAGAAGGTCGACCTGCTCACCGACCTCCTCGGCGTGAACCCGACGTACGGCGGATGGAACCTCCAGTTTACGTTCCTCTTGCTCGTCAACGCCGCCGCCCTCGTGGCGATGCTCCGGCGGAAGGAGCCGTTTCAGCTCTCGGCGGGGATCGCGCTGGCGGTCATCGTGGTGAGCCTCGTGCCCACGCCCGCGTACTCGCAGTACTTCTGCATCGCCATGCCGTTCCTCATCATCAACGCGACCCTGTTCTGCGCACGGCTCCGAGACGAGCTGGCGAGCCCGGCAAGCCAGGCGCTCCGTCGGAACGCCTACGCGCTCGCCGTGGCCCTCCTGGTCGCGTACCTCCTCCCGGCGCCGTTCGAGATCTACCGCTACACCGTCGCCGGCGATAATGTCCCTGGCGTCTACACGCCCGGCAACGCGCCCAACTGGACGATTCCGATGATCCGCCAGGTGTCGAGGGCGATCGATGAGGTGGCGCCGGCGGCATCGGCGCTGACGGTCAGCTTGTGGCCCGGCTACCTGCTCGAGGCGAACGGCTCCGTCCTGCCCAAGCTCGAGAACCCCTACGCGCTCTGGTACTCCCCGCGCTTGAGCGAGCTCCAGATCATGAAATACAAGTTCATGTCGTTCCCCGAGCTTGAATGGCATATCGGTCACCACACGGCGCCGGTCGCGGTCGTCGGCAACTGGATGTTCGAGACGAAGCCCTTCTACCGAAGCCTCCTCACGCGCAGCGGGTATGTGCTGGCCCGCCGCGTCGGCGAGGCGGAGATCTACGCGTGGCGCGCTCGCTGAGCCGGGGCGGCGCATGACCCGCGTCGTCTTCCGCGACGCGCAGGAATTCAAGGCGTGGAACGACACGATGGTCGAGAAGTACGACATCGAGCGCTTCCACGACCATCCGAGCCCGTTCGTCCGCTACGTCGAGGGCAAGCGCATCCGACGCACGTTCGCGCTCCTGGCGCCCGGTCCTCGCGACCGCGTCCTCGAGGTGGGGTGCGGGGCCGGCCACCTTCTCAAGCGGCTCCCCGCAGGCCGACGCTTCGGCCTCGACCTCTCCGAGTCGATGCTGCGGAAGGCGCAGCGGCGAGTCGATCCGGGGACGCTCCTCCAGGCGAATGCGGAGAGTCTGCCCTTCCGCACCGGCGCCTGGGAACTCCCGCGCCGTGCTGCGGACCGGGCCTGACGACTACGCGATGCCCGAGCGGATGGACGACGAGTGGCACCTGCACACGTTCGATCTGAAGAGCCTCCTCGACGCGATCCCGCGGGGCCTGCGCGTCGCGCGCGTGGAAGCGATTCCCTTCCGCTGGCTGCCCCTGCGGTACGTGGCGCGCTGCGAGCCCGCCGATCCGCGCGTCGCCGCGCCGCCGCGCCCCCGATCATGGCTGGCCGCGCTCTCCTCGCGGTGGGGCGACGGCGATCTCCGCGCCGTAAGGCGCCGGATCCGGGAGTGGCTGCGGGTCACGCCATGCGACCGCATGCTCGACGCTGGCTGTGGGGCGGGCGAGTTGGCGAGCCTCGCCCCGGCGGATTACCTGGGGCTCGACCCCGACGCCGCGGCCGTTGGGCGCGCCCGCCACCGCTATCGCCGCGACGCACGCAAGCGGTTCCGCGTCGCCGACGCGGCAGCGGCGGACCTTCCCCGGGATTTCTTCGACGTCGGGCTCGTTCGCGGGACCGCCGAACCCGGGCGGGCGAGCCTCGACGCGATTGCCCGCGCGACGCGAGGTCCGATCGTCCTCGTCCAGCCCGCGGGGACCTCGCTCGAGTCGCTTCGCGCATCGCTGGCGCGCGCGGGGCTCGGCGTCGACCGTGACGCGGCCACGCGGGAGCACCGGATCCTGTTGTGTCGCCGTGGCGCGCCACGCCGCTGAACCCGGCGAGCGGCGCAATCGACGAACTCGCCTAGCGTCCCCTCCCGCGCGTGCCGCTCGCGGCCCAGCTGTTCGTGTGGTGCCATCGGAGCGACTCGAGCGCGACCCCGCCCTGGGCGAAACAGCGCTCGACGTGAGCGCGCCGCATGTAGTGCGCGACGGGCGCGAGGAGCTGGTCGAACGCGATCGAGTGCACCTCCCGGAACGGGAACGGGACGAGGTCCATCAGGTAGCTCGCGTAGGGCAGGGTCCGCGCGAGCGGCGGGCGTGTCCGGGCCGGGGCGTAGAGCAGGCGCAGCGCGATCCAGAGGGGCACGGTGACGACCCACGCGAGCCCGCTCACGAGCGGTAGCGGCAGCCGGCTCGTCAGCCGCCGGACCGGGTCCACCAGCGCCAGCACCCAACCGTTCCCCTCGCGCGCGTAGAGCCACGCGACGAATCGCCCGCCCGGAACGAGGAGGGGCGCCAGCGCCCGGAACCCCGCCTCGGGCTCGGGGAGGTGGTGAAGCACGCCGATCGAGTAGATCAGGTCCATGCTCTCCGGACGGAAGGGCGGGCGCGTGAGGTCCCCCTGGACCACGTGAACGTTGTCGAGGTCGCCGGTGTTCTGCGCCGCGGCGTCCACCGCGGGGCCGAGGTCGATGCCGATGACCTCTTTGGCGCCGAATGCCGCCGCGAGGCGGAGATGGCGGCCCTTGCCGCAGCCAGCGTCGAGGACGCGCGCCCCGACGAAGGCGTCGCGCCCGACGGGCGCTATCCAGCCGAGCATCTGCGGCTCGTACTCGGGGCGGATCTCCGCGAAGCGCGTCCACTCGTAGCCGAAGCGCTCGGCGGTGGCTCTCGCCTCGTCGGCGAGGGCCGGAGGCAGCAGGCGTGGAATGGACCGCGCGATCGGGTAGCGCGCCCCACAGGCGACGCACGCGAGCTCGCCCTCGCGGATGTCGTCGGCCTCCGGCACCGCGCGCGTCAGCGCGAGCGTGCCCCGGCACGCTGGGCAGGCGAGCCAGTCGACGAGCCGTCGCTTCACGCCGGACGGTACCGTGAGGCCCAGAGCTGGAAGGCCAGGAGGGTGTAGAGCTTCTTCCGGTGGTCGCGGCGCCCCGCCGCATGCTCGTCGAGAAGGCGCTCGACCGCCTCCGGCCGGAAGAGACCGGCCCGGCGGATCACATCGGGCGCGCACGCCTCTCGAAGCAGCGGCGCGAGCTCGGCGCGGAACCAGCGGGCGAGCGGGACGCCGAACCCCTTCTTCCGGCGCGCGACGATCTCGCGCGGCAGCACGGAGCCGAGCGCGCGCTTGAGCACGTACTTGGTCGTGAGGCCTCGGAGCTTCAGGCGCATCGGCAGGCTCGCCGCCAGCTCGACGACCCTGCGGTCGAGGAGCGGTGGCCGCACCTCCAGCGAGCACGCCATGCTCGCGCGGTCCACCTTGGTGAGCACGCCCTCGCCGAGATACCCCTTCAGGTCGAGGTAGAGCATGCGCTCGAGCCCCGACGCCGACGGCGCGTGCGCCAGCATCTCGTGGAACGTCGCGTACGACGGCTCCGTCTCCATCCGCGCGAGCGCGTCCGGCGTGAACAACGCCCGCTGCTCGGCGGGCGTGAAGGAGCCGAGCCACGCGGCGTGGCGCTCCACCGGGGCGAAGTCGATGCCCTCCATGAAGCGCTTGAGCCGGAAGTCGAGGCTCAGGTCGTCGAGCGAGACCGGGAGGCGCTCGACGACGGGGCGCAGGAGCCCGCGCCGAACCCAGCGCGGCACGAGCTCGAGCGCGCGGGCGAGGCGGTGCGCCTGATAGGTCGGGTAGCCGGCGAACAGCTCGTCGCCGCCGTCGCCCGAGAGCGCGACGGTCACCGAGCGCCGCGTGAAGCGCGAGAGCAGGAAGGTCGGGAGGAGCGACGCGTCGCCGAGGGGCTCGTCGAGGAGGTCGGGAAGCCGCGCGACGAGATCGAGCGCCGCGCGCGGGCCCAAGATCTCTTCGTGATGGTCGGTGCCGAGCGCCCGCGCGACGCGGCGCGCGTGTGCGCTCTCGTCGAAGGAGGGGTCCTCGAAGCCGATCGAGAAGGTCTTGAGGCGGCCGGGGAAGTGGCGGGCGGCGAGTGCGGCGACGGCGCTCGAGTCGATCCCACCCGAGAGGAAGACGCCGAGCGGCACGTCGCTCACCAGATGCTGCCGCACCGAGAGATCGAGCACGGCGCGGAGCGCCTCCACCGCGTCGGCGTCGCCGATCGCGCGCTCCCCCTGGAAATGGACGTCCCAGTACGGCTCGATCTTGACGCGGCCGTCGGTGTAGGTCAGCCAGTGGCCGGCCGGGAGCTTCTTGATCCCACGGACGATCGCATGCGGTGCCGGGACGTACTCGTGCGCGAGGTAGCGTGACAGCGCCGTGAGGTCGAGCGTCCGGTCGATCGCCGGATGCTCGAGGAGCGCCTTCAACTCGGACGCAAAGACGATCTGGTCCGGCAGCACGGCGTAGTAGAGGGGTTTGATCCCGAGGCGGTCGCGGGCGAGCACGAGCGTGCGCGCGGGCGCGTCCCAGATCGCGAAGGCGAACATGCCCTCGAGGTCACCGAGCGAGGCGAGGCCCCGCTCCTCGTACCCGTGCACGATGGCTTCGGTATCCGAGCGCGTGGTGAATGCATGGCCGCGCGCGGCGAGGGTCTCCCGGAGCTCGAGGTAGTTGTAGATCTCGCCGTTGAAGACGATCCAGACGCGCCCCTCCTCGCCCGCCATCGGCTGGTGGCCGGTCGCGAGGTCGATGATCTTGAGGCGTCGCATGCCGAGCCCCGCCGGTCCCTGGACGACGAAGCCCTCGTCGTCGGGCCCGCGGTGGGCGATGCGGTCGCTCATGCGCTTGAGAACGGCCGCGTCCGGCGTCCGGTCGCGGCGGGCCAGGACGTTGCCGACGATGCCGCACACCGCGCTAGTCCGTCTGGTCCACGCCCACCGTCTCGCGGACGTAGTAGGTGGCCTTGCGGTGGGTGTCGTAGAAGCCGCGGATGACGATCTCGGCGAGGAAGCCGATGAAGAGCGAGAAGACGCCCGTCAGGAAGAAGGTGACCATCAGGAAGACCATCGGCGTCGCCTCGAGCCGCCCGAGCACGAACACGCGGTAGACGACCACGTCGAGGGCGATGAAGCCGAGCATCAGGGAGAGGAGCCCGAAGCCCCCGAAGACGTAGTTCGGTCGCGACTGGAAGTCGCCGATGAACTTGAGCGTGATGAGGTCGACGAGCACCTTGTAGGTCCGGAGCAGGCCGTACTTCGAGGCGCCGCGCGTCCGCGGGTGGTGGGTCACCTCGAGCTCCGTCACGCGGCCGCCGACCCATTGCGCCAGCACCGGCAGGAAGCGGTGCATCTCGCCGTAGAGGCTCACGTCCTGGATGATCGCGCGCCGGTAGGCCTTCAGCGTGCAGCCGAAGTCGTGGAGCGACACGCCGCTCACTTTGCGGATGAGAAAGTTCGCGATGTGCGAGGGCAAGAGCCGCGTGAGCCAGGGGTCTTTCCGATGGCGGCGCCAGCCCGAGACGACGTCGTAGGAGTCGCCGAGCCTGTCGATGAGCCGCGGGATATCTTGGGGATCGTTCTGAAGGTCGGCGTCGAGGGTGACCACGATGGGGTACCGCGAGTGGGCGAAGCCGGCCGCCAGCGCCGGGGTCTGACCGAAGTTCCTCCGGAGCCGCACGAGACGGACTCGTCGGTCGCGTGCCGCGATCTTCTTGAGTCCCTCCCACGAGCCGTCCGTCGAGCCGTCGTCGACGTAGATCACCTCGTAGTCGCGGCCGAGCGGCTCGAGCGCCTCGGCGAGGCGCTCGTGGAGGATCTCGAGGTTGTCCTGCTCGTTGAGGACCGGCAGGATGACCGAGAGCGGCGTCGCGTCGCGGCCGTTCATCGGCGGCCGTCGCGCGGGCGCCTGGCGGAGCGCCGCCCCGCCGCCATGAGGCTGGCGAGCCATCCGTCAGCAACCGTCGGGGGCGCCGCGCCGATTCGCCTGATCACGGTGACGCTGCCACGATGTGTGATGCTGCCACCATTATAGTCGCGACGTCCGAGAATCCCCATGCTCCGGGAGCCGGGGAGTGCAAGCGAGACGCCAGACAGACCGCGGGAGAGGGACCGCTTAAGCTGCGATAACTAAAGAACGACGTGCCGCGCGCCGGAGCGCCGGGGGGCCGTTCCGGCAACGGTGTCACCTCGGGTCACATTTTTGTCACCCGAGTCAACGCAGGTAGGACGCGACGAACGTGCCGGCCACGGCCGTGGCCTTGAAGCGCCCGAGGGCGAAGGGCGAGAGGCTCACGGGCGGTGTGGTCCCCGCGATGCGTGCGGCCATCAGCTCGCCGACCGCCGGTGCGAGCTTGAAGCCGTGGCCGCTCATGCCGGCGGCGATGTAAAACCCTCTGACGGGAGACTCGTCGAGGATCGGCATCCAGTCGGGGGTGATGTCGAAGGCGCCCGCGTATCCCCGACGGTACCGGGCCTCCGCGAGCCGGGGCAGCGCGCGTCCCGTGCGCTCGAGGATCGCGCTCGCTTCCTCGAAGCTCGCGTCGCTGCCGAGGAGCTCGGGGTCCATCGGATGCTCGGCTTCGTCGTCCGTCAGTGAGCCGGTGAGGGTGAGGTTTCCCGTTTCCGGGCGTGCGTAGCTTCCCCCGGCGAGGTCGAGGTAGACGAGGTGGGGTGCGCCAAACCCCGGATCGCGCTCGACGACGAACACGGGATGGCGACCGATCACGATGGGGAGCTCCACGCCCGCGAGCCGTGCGACGGCGGGTGACCACAGCCCCGCGGCGTTCACCACCACGGGCGCGTCCACACGCTCACCGCCCGCGATCGTGACGCCGGTCACGCGGCCGCTCGCCTGGTGGATCGCGACGACCTCGGCGCCCTGTTCGATCACCGCGCCCCCGCGGCGGGCCGCATCGGCGTAGCCCAGCGTGACCGCGGTCGGATCACCGTAGCCCGACTCCGGCTCGTAGAGCACCGCGCCGAGCCCTTCCGGGTCGATCCGCGGCTCCACCCGGGCGACGTCTTCAGGCTCGAGGAGCTCCGCGCGGATGCCGAGCGCCCGCTGGACCCCGAGCGTCGCCTCGAGCTTCGGGCGCATGGCCGGGGAGACGCCGATCAGCGCCCCGCAGCCGACGTAGCCCGCCTCGCCGCCGACCGTCTCACCGAATCGCTGGAAGACGCGGAGCGAGCGCAGGACCATCGCGCTCGTCTCGGGCGTCGGGTAGAGCTGGCGGATGATGCCGACCGAGCGCCCCGTGCCTCCGGCCGCGAGGAACCGGCGCTCGAGCACGCGCACGCGCTCGACGCCGAGCCGGGTCAGGTGGAAGGCGAGCGAGACGCCGGTGACGCCCCCGCCGATGACGACGACGTCGGCGGTGCGCGTCATGCCAGCGAAACCTCCGAGCCGACGGATCGCGCCTTCGCCCGATTGTACGCGAGCGTCGCCGTCGCAAGGTCCTCGAGGGCGAAGCCGACCGACTTGAAGAGCGTGACTTCGTCGGCGTTCGTCCGCCCCCGTCGCGTGCCCGCGACCAGCTCGGCGAGCTCGGCCACGACGTGCTCCCGCGCGATCGCGCCCTCGCCGAGCGGGATCAGGAGATCGCCCGCCTCGGCGAGGGCCGCCGGATAGGCGTCCACGACGACGCGGGCCCGACGGACCGTCTCGGTGTCCACCTCGCGGGTCTCCGGACGGAACGCGCCGACCGCGTCCACGTGGGTCCCCGGGCGGAGGTCGGCGCCCGCGAAGAGGGGCGTCGGCGACGTCGTCGCGCACGTGACGATGTCCGCGCCGCTCACCGCCGAGCGCGGATCGTGGCTCGGCTCCGCGGCGACGCCGAGCTCCGCGGCCATCGACTCGGCGAACCGCCGCGCGCGCGTCGCATCACGTCCGAGCACGACGACGCGCTCGAGCGCAAAGACGGCGGCGAGGCACCTGAGCTGCTGGCGGGCCTGCACGCCGGTCCCGAAGCACGCCACACGGCGGCTGTCGGGGCGCGCCAGGTGTCGGGCGGCGAGGGCGGAGGTCGCGCCGGTGCGGAGCGCCGTCATGAAGCCCGCCTCGAGGAGTGCCCGCGGCTCACCCGTGGCGTGGTCCAGGAGGAGGTAGCTCGCGAGATGGATCGGCAGGCCGTGCTCCCGGTTTCGCGGGTAGTACGTGACGAGCTTGGCCCCGAGGCCACCGGCCTCGGCCTGGCCGGGCGCCGGCAGCGACGCCGCAGGCATGACGAGGAGCATGCCTCGATCGCCCACGGGGGTCACGCCGCGCGGCGGGACGGAGGTCCGGCCGGCGGCGTGACGCCTGAACGCCTCCGCGAGCGCGTCGACGACGTCGCGCGGGGCGAGGAGCGTCTCGAGGTCGGTGCGCCTGAGGACCAGCGCTCGGCCCGCTGGTTCTGGACACGGTGGCGGTAGGTGACGATGCCCCGGTCGAGCTTCTTCGTCTCACGCTTCTCGGCCACCTCGACCTCGACCGTGAGCGTGTCTCCCTCGAGCACCGGCGCGACCACGCGGACCTCGCCGCCGAGGAACGCCATGCCGGTGCCGTGGATGAGGCCGGTCTGCATGATCAAGCCCTCGGAGAGCGCCCAGGTCAGGGCCCCCGGCGCCGCGCGGCGCGTGAAGACCGACTCGCGCGCGACGTACTCCATGTCCATGAAGAGCGGCTCGGTGAACCCGCAGAGGTTGACGAAGGTGACGATGTCGGTCTCCGACACCGTGCGGCCGAGCGTGCGGAAGGTGGCACCGATCTCGTGCGCCTCGAAGGTCAGGCCCTCTGTTCGCATGGTCCCTCCTACTCACCGAGGTACGCGCGGCGGACCTCGGCATTGTCCGCGAGCTCCGCGGCGGTCCCCGCGAGCGCGATCGAGCCGGTCTCGAGCACGTAGCCGCGGTGCGCGATCGACAGCGCCATCGCGGCGTTCTGTTCCACGAGCAGGATCGTCGTCCCTTGGCGGTTGATGTCGGCGACGGTGTCGAAGATCTGCTCGACCAGCACCGGTGCCAGGCCCATGCTCGGCTCGTCGAGCAGGAGCAGCCGCGGGCTCAGCATGAGCGCGCGGCCGATCGCGAGCATCTGCTGCTCGCCGCCCGAGAGGGTGCCGGCGACCTGCGCGATGCGCTCCTGGAGCCGCGGGA
>WNGC01002567.1_pt1 | contig 11387 bp, 8 predicted proteins | sample 5400051 | NCBI WGS metagenome assembly WNGC01 (sample SAMN13153368, study PRJNA577476) | soil metagenome | isolation source: 20 cm soil or saprolite under grassland replicate 2 | place: USA:California | collected 2016-06-15 | reverse complement strand
GAACCTACACGCAGACAAACCTGCCTTTCGTGGGAAGCTGGACTCTCGTGAACGCTGCCTTCGACAGCAGCAAGACTATCAGCGGGGTCAAAGTCGTCAGAACATCTGGCCAGTATACCAATCTAAACCTAGACGACTTTGCTCTTCAGGCAAACCTTCTCTCGAACCCAGGTTTTGAGACTGGCAATTTCAATGGGTGGTCCCAGACTGGAATGATCATACGAGCTGACTCCGGTAGCATGCATTCAGGGCTTTACGGCGCAGCGCCAGCCTACAACAGCGGAACACAGATCTATTCTGCTTTTACGCTGCAACAAAGACAAACCTGCCTTTCGTGGGAAGCTGGACTCTCGTGAACGCTGCCTTCGACAGCAGCAAGACTATCAGCGGGGTCAAAGTCGTCAGAACATCTGGCCAGTATACCAATCTAAACCTAGACGACTTCATTCTCGGATGAAGCAACTAATTCATCGCAGAGCATCTGATTGCTCGCTGTAGCTTCCATCAACGAGACAATACGGCGATTCGGCCATCACGGTCACAAAGAATGTCGACGCAAGCAAGATGACGGTAACGAAGAGAGACTCGAACACAGTTAAGGGTTGACGCCAGCCCGACAGAGATGCTCTGGACGAAGTTAAGTAACGGTACGGCTCCATGGCTTCCCGTTTCAGAGCTAGCGCCAGGAGGATCTCTATTCACTCAGAACATACGGATCAGAGTAACCAGCATCCAGCTTGCCCCTGCTGGACACCAATCATGTACGACATAACAGCTAAGGTTCCTTAAGTTGCTGATGGATAATTGGACCCTCCCCATCCGTATTAGGCCTATTTCTAGAAACTCCGTACTGAACGTTTGAACCTATGCGTGCAAAGCCATGAGGCCTCCAAACTCGGACCTTAGCGATCGGACCCTAGAATACCAGGTACAATCTTTAGAAGTTCTTATTTGACACAGGGAGTACCGGGTAATTCGGAATTGAAGCTTACTGCGCCTTTGCTGATTGTTCTCGGGATATTGGGTGTCATCACGGTTTTCGATCGAGCGGGCGCGGCTTCCCCTGTTGTGCCGTCAGAGACTGACGACAGACAAGATCCGATCAATTTAATCTGGACAGGCTATGCTCCTGCATGGTGGGTTGCCGCAAATTTCAGGTCATGGATTGACACATCCTACTGTTCTGATCCAAAGACTGTGAACGGCGCCGAGTACAATGCTACATTACAGAATGTAGATCCGACAGGCTTGACTTGCATCGGTCCAAGAGATCATGTCCGGATATGGGATATGGGATACAATCCAACGTTCGGGTACTGGACCATCGGAGCCGTGCACCACGAGCACTTGGTATGCGATCCGGGTTGCCATCACGTCGTTAACAGTTGGGAGAATGCTGAAGCCCATGTCAGATATACCTTTTCTACAGATAGCTACACCTCTTCGATCTCCAACTACTCCATAGAAAACGCCGGCTTCTATCAAAACGTGTACAACAACGGAAACGCCACCTTGATAGCCCTCAAACCGCCGAACGAGTACTCAGTAACTTTTAGCGAAAATGGCCTTCCAAATGGAACCCAGTGGTCGGTAATCCTCGACGGCTCAAGAGTGTCCTCCACTTCAAACACGATAAGATTCATAGAACCAAATGGAACATACTCATACTCAATTCCCTCAGTGCCAGGGTTTACCTCCCTACCCACCGGCACATTGTCCGTTTCTGGTTCAGCGGTCAGTGAGACGATCACTTTCGTCCCGAGTACGAACCCCGACTTCATCCTGAGCGCTAATCCTGATCATTTGGTCGCCACACCTTTGTCAGCAGCCAAATCAACGATAAGCATTGCATCACTGAATGGATTCTCGGGCAACGTTAGCCTCGGCGAATCAGTCACACCCGCTTCAGATATGAACTGTGATCTGAGTCCGGTTAGACTCTCGATTTCACCCTCCGGATCATCGGAGCTGTCATGCGTCGCTCGCGCCGAGAGTTCGCACAACGTAACAGTTACTGTAGCCTACACAGGAAATCCTGAAAACATCACTCATTCTATTATCATCCCGATTACCGTCGTTCCGCAGGCGGGGGATTTCGAGATCTCAGTCATCTCGCCTCCCCCGGTTGAGTCGGGGAACTCTGCCGCATCGACAATAAGTGTGAGAGCAATGAATGGCTTTAGCGGTTCTGTAACACTTTCAGCTGAGATACCGCATGATCTCTTCTGTACGGCAATTAAGCCCCAGGCGATAGAAACCTTCGGGAATGCCACCTTTTCGTGCAGTTCCATCTCCCCAGGAACATACAACGTCAGAATAACGGGGAGTAGCGGGGGGACAGTTCACACGCAGACCCTAACGATAATTGTTAACAAGCTACATGCCTCCGATAATGGTTTGTTCGACAAGATAATCTTCGGACTTCCGTCAATGATATTCTTCGGCATGATAACAGGAGCAGTAGTTCTTGTCCTCCTCTGGGCTGTGCTGACGAGAAAACGATAATGATGGTTCCCGGTCTACTCTGATGCTTTGCGTAATTCTTCGAGTTTACAACTCTTCAGTGGTAACCAATGTTGAAACACACGTTCTGGAAGCAGCTACGTAGGCAAATACATCCAGTCCAAGACGCGTATTCCCGAATGATTTATGAGGAAGGTCTTCGGGATGAGCAGCGCACAACCTCTGCTTTGAGTTGCCAAGAAGACCATGCTAAGTTTTCACGCTTCTTTCGTCCGTTCAAGCGGGGTTAACACCCGCGAACTATGCGCTGTTTAGGAATCTGAGCAAGATATAGACAAGTCTTTAATACGATTTGGACAGCTCGACGAAAAATATTGCTTTAGAGCGACAGAGGACATGTCGGACGACGAGAAGAAGCCAACCCTTCAACCCGGCAGCACTCCCTCATCCTCCGCAAAGGCGCCGACCGTTCCTCAGCAACCCGCAAAACAACAATCGACCCTAAAGACAGCAGCAATCTCCAGACGGGCATTCGTCGTGGGTGCTCTAGGCGTATCAACCTTGCTGGCAATTGGCGCCTTCGCGCCACCTTCCTCACCCTCATGGGATATTCTCAACCCTCTGCTTCCACCTAAGGAAGGGCCCACTCAGGTTACTACATGGAACGCGTTGAATTCGAAATATCAAAACGCCGTGTCAGCCGGTAATCTTCACTCGCCTTCTGATTATTCGGAGTTCTTCTATTTTCCCTACCCGGTCACCGCGAGCCCGTATTACAAGAACGTGATCACGCGTCTGCCCGAACCTCCCGCGGTACCAACTAAACTTGTGAATCCGTTCTATCCTAACGATCCAGTACTTTCGAAGGTCGCTGCGTTCAACCTAACTTGTGTTCACCTTCGTTGCATCGTGAACCCTGGTTTCGCAGGTACCCCCGGATCTGGAGAGTTCAGGCTCCAGTGTCCCTGTCATGGAAGCCAGTATAGATTGACTGACGCCGTGCCCGTGGCTGGACCGGCCCATGACTTGGGACTTCTTCCCTTGCCGCGCGTCAAACTCTCCTATGATTCGGCGACCGGGAACATTACGGCTACGGATTTGGACGGGATAGCCGGAGTTGGCCGGACAGCCTAGCTCGAAGAAAGGGGTCTTAGACCCGATCATCGCGCTCCTCAGATGGATATGGGACAGACTCGAGAGAACCCTTCTCCTCGCTCTAAAGATCGTCTTCCCGTCACGCTTCATCAGCCCGCTCGGATTCCTGGGAATGCTCACTGTGATTGTGTTCTTGATCTTAGGTGTCACGGGAGCGCTTCTGCTATTTCATTTCCAGCCAATCTTCGGAGACTGCCCTCCTGCAGCAGCAAATACGACGTATGTCCCGGCTCCGACGTGCAATTCCGCTTTCAACAGTGTAACGTCGATAAACAATCAAGTCAATTGGGGATTCCTCATCAGAAACATTCACTACCAAGCCTCCAACGCTATGGTTCTTCTTGCCGTCATGCACATGTTCTATCAGTACTTCGCGGGCCGATACAAGCTCCGTTACGAGATTCTCTGGGTCACCGGGATTATTCTCGGCGTCGTCACGATAATCGAGGCATATACCGGATATGACCTGATCTTCAACATCCGCGGACAGTTGGCAATCAACATCGGGCAGACCCTTACGTATTACACTCCAGTCTTGGGTGCCAACCTTGCACAGATAATCTTCGGTTTTAGTTTCAACGACTTGACAATCAGGTTCTACGCGTTCCACGTTTTCATAATCCCAATAATAATGCTGGCGATAATGTCCATTCATCTTCCCAAGAACCTCGTCTTGGACATTCCAGTAGCCTCAGCGATAACAGGGATGATTCTGATTCTTGGTGGGCTCTTCCCTGTCGAAGTGGGAGTGCGTTATGACCCCAACCAACTGACGCAGATTACTTTTCCAGAGTGGTACTTCACCAGTCTCTACGCATTCATCCGGACCCAAGGCTTGCAGCCCTTCATAGCGGGGGCTATAATCCCGGGAGTCTTCGTGCTCATCTTCACAGTAGTGCCCTTCTTCGACAGGGGAAGAAAAATCGCCATGATCGATAGACCATTCTGGGTCGCACTGGGAGTTGCGGCGCTCGGACAGATAGCGATCGTCACTGTGTGGGGATTCCGAGCAAGCAACCCATTCCAACCACTTCTCACCGAGGGTCAGTTGCTTATCGATCCAGTCCTTTTCGCCGGTTCTCTGCTCATCGCAACAGCACTTTCCTACGGTTTCGTCTACGCATTCGTGAGGTGGAGGAGGGCAAAGCTCGATGCCCTTCGAGCCGCTAAGAAGCCGATTCCTTACCGAAAGGTCCAACCGTACCTCTTGACAAAAGGAGAAGTCTATGCTCTTCTAGGTGGCCTCCTACTCCTGCAGGCATTTCTTGATGTGGCCATCTTCCGCGCATTCCTCGATACTCTCAACAACTTTGCACTACTTGAGATCGGAATGGTTCTGGTCGCGTTCGCCGCGACCGTTCATATATACCGAGTGGGCGCCCAAGTGAAATAATAATGCAATTACCGAAGAAACATCTTCCTGTCGTTGGAATTCTTGGTCTGATAGTGGTTGCTGCTTCTGCTGGAGGAGTGTATTATTACCAGTTCGTCATTTCTCATACATCGGTCACGTACCTCCCTTCGCATCGACTTGTCTTCATGACTGCGATAATCGAGGAGCAAGGAGGATTTCACATCACCAACACGGCTTTCCTTAATCAGACTAACTTGCCTGGATTCGACTCATCGAAGGGATACAATCTCACCGGCGTAAACTACCATAACTACACCGGCGAGAGCGATGGTAAGACAATCGATGCTCATGTTGGAGATACTATCACGTTCTACATCTATGGGCTAAACGCAACCAGCCCGTGCAATACCACTCCAGCTAATCAGTGTTGGCTCTCCACCGCCCACGGCTTCACAATATCGGGACCCGGCACGCCAGACGTGACAAACGGAATCCTGCCTGGAACAATTCCATTCGGCAAGTGGTATACCGTAACGGTCACTTTCAACACTGGCGGCTCATACTCTTACTTCTGTACAATCAACTGCAGTCCAAAGCATACGCAGATGGCCGGCCAGATTGCTGTGACTTAAGGCGACACAGCTGCTAATTCAACGCCAAGAGACAATTTCAGCCAAAGATCAACTTCTCACCTACTATGAGTATACGAAGCCGAAGATTTGGTATCTTCTAGTCTTCACCTCTCTCACGGCGACTTTCGTAGCAACTAGAGTACTCTCAGTATCCTTCAGCCCACTTGGCTGGTTGATGACGGGGATAGCTATCATAACAGGAACCGCAGGGTGCAACGCTCTCACAAATTATCACGATCGCGATATCGATGCTCTTATGATGCGGACACGTCATCGTCCTCTCCCTTCAGGACGAATTACGCCTAAGGCTGCGCTCAGATTTGGGCTCGGACTAATCTCTATCTCACTAATCCTGGCGGCCCTACTGAACCTCTTCTCTCTTCTCTGGATGGCGCTAGGAATCTTGGACAACGTAGGAGTCTACAGTCTACTTCTGAAGCGACGTAGCTCGCTGAACATTCTGTTGGGAGGTTTCAGCGGTGGACTCCCGGTACTGTTCGGGTGGTCCGCGGTGACCTCTGGACCCGTGGGTAGTTTGCCACACCCGATCGTTCCTCTGCTAATGGCTGGTCTAGTCTTTGTCTGGATACCTGTGCATATCTGGTTTTTGGCCGTTTCTTACCGCTCAGACTATTCCAACGCCGGAGTGCCCATGCTTCCAGTGGTGATAGGGCCGACAGCAGCCTTACGGCTGATCACACTCTTCTCCATGGTCATGGTTCCCTTCTCCCTCGCGCTCTACTTTCTCGGCCCGTTCGGCCCGATCTACGGTGTAGTCGCGCTGGTCAGCGGGCTAGCGATTCTAGCGGGAAGCCTCTGGGTCTTGTATAAGCCGACTGAGACAAATGCATGGCAGATGTTCAAAGTGACAAGCCCATATCTCACGCTCCTCTTCGCAATGATGGTAATCGACGAAGTTCTGAAGCACTAGGCAAGTAGACGAATGAAGGTTCCCATACCGCTTGGAACCTGGCACATGATAACGTCCGAGATTCTCTTGGTGCCCATGATGCGTAGCATAATGTCGAATATGAATCCGTGGCCCATCAACCGGTCAGAGGCTTGTCGCATATTCTTGGAGTTCTCCATCTCCACTCCTATCTGGTCCTTCCACGCTTCTTCGTAGCTTAACAAGGGTGTCTTATCCTCGAAATATCTGACCGCCGCCTCTCCAGCCAATCGTCCAGTTATCATAGCAGTCTGTATCCCACCCCCGTTCGTGGGCATAACCATTCCCGCTGCATCGCCTACCGCCATCACCCGGTCAGTATAGGTCCGCCTAAGGGGTCCATCCACCGGAAGGCTGTCTCCGATGAGAGAGGCGGTCTTTCCTCCCTTCAATCGTTTTGCAGCAACTTTGTTTTTCTCGATGAAACCGGTCAATAGGGCTCTGATCTGCCATTCTCGATGAACGTACGGTTCCCTGATTCCAATGCCGACATTGGCTCTACCGTGACCCTTCGGAATGATCCATCCGTAGCCCCCAGGGGAGTATCTCGGATCCATGTACAATTCTGCAACGTCCTGCTCCACTTCCACATCGGTCATCAAGTACTCGATATTGGTCGCAACCGCATAAGGGCCCGCGTATTCCCGTTCCGGAAGTCCTGCTCTCTCCGCGGTCTCACTCGGATAGCCATCTGCTGCAACAATGATCTCTCCGTAGTCAGCGGTTTCACGGGTTGGTCCGACCCAGCCACCTTCGTTTTCAGGATAGTAGTGAGCCTGGACCCCCACGTCTATGTCAGCTCCATTACCTCGAGCTACGTCCCCAAGATGGGTCTCGAAGACGTGTCTGTCGAGAATGTATGCTTCGAAGGGAAATTCGAATTCGTGTCCTCGAGGGCTGACAAGTCTGATCGACTTGCACTTTGAATCGATCGCATCTTCAGGTGAATCGATGATATCGATGCATTTGACGCGAGGAAGCAGTCTGGCCATCTCCTCCTTTACGGGGAAGTATTCGCCGCAGCGAACCGGTTTTCCGAGAAGTTTCTTTTTCTCGAAGACCTTGACTTTCAGCCCTTTCTCCGCTAAGTGCACGGCCGCAGAAAGGCCGCCGGGACCCCCGCCTACGACAATGACATCGTACTTGCGACCGGACAAGTGGACAGATCAGCTGTTCGATTTTATTGCGAATTGACGGTCGAGACGATTTATGGGTTTGGAAATGTAGACAATCGACAACAGTGAACATGTTTATAATAAAGGCCGAGGCGGTTCGCTGGAAATTTCATAACTTGAGGATAGCAGGAACCTAAGCTTGGCTTTCGACCCGTTAATTCTAACGACCTCACTCGCAGTCGCTGGGGTTATAGCCGCAATCTTCCTCGTTCTCTCTGTCAGAAAATACCCCAAGGGGAATGAGAAGATGATCGCGATCTGGACAGCCATCAGAGAGGGCTCAAACGCATACCTGAAGAGACAATTCCGGACAATCGCGATAATCGCAATAATCATCTCACTAGTCATCGTCGCCGCCTTCGGGGCAACGGTCAACTTCACCTACGGAAGCGAAATCGGACTAAGCTTTCTACTCGGAGTAGCATTCTCGCTGTTTGCAGCTTACGTTGCCCTCTACTCTGCCACCAACGCGAACGTGAGATCGACTGCGGCAGCGGAGAAGTCGACCTATGAGGCGCTGAAGGTCGCTACGCTGGGCGGAGGAGCTCTCGGACTGGTGGTCATAAGCATGAGCCTCCTGGGATTGTCGCTTCTCTACGCTATCTTTCGGGATCCCGGAATCCTAGCTGGATTCGGATTCGGTGCTTCATTAGCCGCCCTCTTCGCCCAGCTTGGCGGCGGAATATTCACAAAATCAGCAGACGTCGGAGCAGACCTGGTCGGGAAGGTGGAGGAGAACTTCCCTGAAGATGATCCAAGGAATCCTGCGGCAATAGCCGACAATGTTGGCGACAATGTGGGAGACGAGGCTGGCAGAGGCGCTGACCTGTTTGAATCACTCACGGCCGAGAACCTTGGTGGAATGATCATTGGGTTGATTGTATCTATCATACTCTTTCAGGGCATTAACGTCTACTATGTGACAATGCCTCTGATAGTCAGATCGCTAGGGATAGTCGCGACTTTCGTTGGTCTTGCCGTCGCCGTCTTTGAGAAGAAGTTCAAGAACCCAATCAAACCGACCAGAGATGGCCTGCTCGTTGCATCAGTGATCGCCGCGATCCTCATGTTCGTCGCGACATGGTACGTATTCGGACCGTCGGGCCTTACTCCAAGTGGGAGCGCCCTAGGTGCTTACGCGCTCTACGGTTGTATGCTGTCGGGACTTGCAGCTGGTTTACTGATCGTCGTTTACACAGAGTTCTACACTGGGTCTGAGGCGAAGCCGGTTATAACTATCGCAGAGCGATCCAAGTCTGGACCAGCCTTGACCATTATGTCTGGTAATGCGGTAGGAATGATATCTAGTGGCTTACCAGTCATCACGGTGGCGGTCGTCCTTCTTATCTCATTCTGGCTCGGTGAACAATTTGCCGGATTCAGTGGGCTATTGCCTGCTCTTAGCAACGATCCTTTCCTCGGAGGCGTATACGGAACGACGATGGCGACGATGGGAATGCTTTCGACAGCTGGAATCGTCCTGACGATGGATGGATTGGGCCCAATCGTCGACAATGCAGGGGGAATCGCAGAGATGTCTGGCGCTCCTGAAATAATTCGGGAGCGAATAGAGCCCTTGGATGCTCTAGGCAATACGACGAAAGCTCTGACGAAGGGCTACGCTATGGGCTCCGCGGCTCTCGCGTCTCTGTTATTGTTTCAAGCATTCGTCCTTGAGGTGGCGCGTTACCAAGCCAAGATAATCGATCTCACCACAATAACCTCCGCTCAGGCAACTCTTCTAGGGACAAAACTGTCGAGCTTGGGAACCTCGCTTGCACTCAACCATCCTGACGTGGTTATCGGAGCGCTAATCGGGGCAATGTTGCCCTTCGTATTCTCAGGGACTGCCATTAACGCGGTGAGCATCGGCGCCTATCGCATGGTCGAGGAGGTCCGAAGACAACTGAGGGAGATTCCGGGACTTAGAGAGGGAACTGCTAAGCCAAACTATGCTGCGGCAGTGGACATTTCCACACGAACTGCTTTGCGGTTAATGGTCGTTCCGGGCGCGATCCCAGTGGTCGCACCCTTGGTCGTGGGCGTATTCCTAGGCTGGGCCGCCGTGGGAGCCTTGGTCGTTGGGGCCACGATTTCCGCTATACCCTTGGCGATTATGATGATGTGGGGTGGTGCAGCAATGGACAACGCCAAGAAATACGTTGAGATGGGTCACTTTGGAGGCAAGAACACAGAAACACACGCCGCGACTGTCGTCGGAGATACTGTCGGCGACCCTTGGAAGGACACTGCTGGTCCCAGCCTGCACATCCTCATCAAGCTTCTGAACACAATATCTCTCGTGTTCATCCCTCTCTTCCTCGCAGCCATCATAATCCTCTAGACCCTGTAGAAAGAGACTCCGGTAGAGGTTCTCTATCTACTGTGCGAGACGGCGCGATGGAATCCAATTAGCTAGGGGTTGGTAGAGCTGAGTAAGCCTGACCTAGAAGCGAAGGTAACACCGAAAATCGCGGAAGCCTTCAAAGCGGCCGTGGAAAAGGTCGGGCTAAGAGAATTTTTGGCGATGGCCGAAATTGACGATCAGCGCCTTCAAACCATTCTTGAGGGTGACGATGAGTACGTGTCTGTTGGTCTTGTAACGCTAGCTTGTCAGATCAACAAGAGCCACAATGATCCAAATCCCAACCATTCGAGTGTAACTGAATGTCTGAAAGGGTCGACAATCAGGATCCCATCCACTGGCAAGCCAGCTCCACCTAGAATGATTGCAAAATCCATCAGTAGAAGTCAGTTTCGACGGTTGAAAGACGAAGCGAAATCTCCAGGTCCACTTTACGAGAAGACGACGTTCCGGCTAGTAGGGTTCAGCGCAAACACCGTCGCGTTTCTCATCCTTGGCTATTTTCTAGGAGGCATAGCGCTTTCGCCACTTTTTGGACAACCATCATGCACAGGAGTATCCATCTCGCCCCCTGCGCTCATCCCTTGCACTGGTTCGATAATCGGCCTCGTCGTCAGCGCGATCGGAGGCATAGGATACACGTACTACTACTTCGTAAAGAAACTGTAAGAAGTGTTTCCTCATCGTCCTCGTGCTACGTTTGGATCCTTCCAAACACATTTGGCGCGAAGACAACTTGTCGACTCCAACTAGATGTCTCCTCTCTTTGATCGGTCTGGTAGCACTCTCTTTTTCGTTTCATCGGGTTTGAGGGAAGGGAGCAACTCTGAATTGACGGACAAGGTTTCAGAGGATGAGAAGGAGACCGTTATGGGATCCTTGTTGTCGCGTTTGGAGTTGCCATCGTGAGCGTAGTCTTCGGGGGCGCTCTGGGATTTCTCCTCGGATTCCTTGGAGGGGCGGTCAGCGCGACGGGTCTCGGGATAATTCTTCGAGGAGAACGCTGACACCGAGCGAGTTAGGATGAAACCTTCCGCAACATCGTGACGTGGATCAGAGAGTTGTTGACCTATTCTTGAAGGGCTAAGAGGGGACGAAGTTCATCTGCGGGCAATCCGGCAGCTACTCCTGCGAGAACCGCGGCGAGGTTTCTAGCCTCGTTCTCTTTGAGTATGAGAAAAGCGAGCACGATTCCGACAGAGTAGGGAAACCCTAGGAAGACTCGTCTGCTTAGATCCAGCTGGTATTGTCTCAGGGCGACTTCGATGAAGGAGAGGGACTTTGATTCTTCAAA
>WNGC01002432.1_pt1 | contig 11390 bp, 14 predicted proteins | sample 5400051 | NCBI WGS metagenome assembly WNGC01 (sample SAMN13153368, study PRJNA577476) | soil metagenome | isolation source: 20 cm soil or saprolite under grassland replicate 2 | place: USA:California | collected 2016-06-15 | reverse complement strand
GCGCGGCGCTGGTCACGGGTTTCGTGATGACCCTGCGCAAGCCCGCCCCGCGGCCCGCCGCGGCCAACATCCTCTACAATCGGCTGCTGCGCGACCAGATCGCGCGGCGCAACCAGGACATCGCGAAAGAAAACCTGGCCCGGCGCCAGCAGGTGCAGGTTGGCGTAGTGCCGCTGCCCAAGCCGAGCGGAGCGGCGCCCCGGTGAGCCGCGCGGCTGCCGGCGTCGCGCTGCTCTTCTTGGCTTCCCCGGCCGCCCCGGCCCAGGGGGGGGTCACGGTGACGGTCGGACCGCAGTTCGCGCTGGCGAGCTATCGCGAGGTGGCCGCGGGGCTCCGGTATCAGGGCACCGGCTTCGGCGGGGCGGTGTCCGCTCGCTACCGGAGGCTCTCAGCCGAGGCGGACGTCGTGCGCCTGACGCTCGACCCCGTCGCCGGTAGCGTCGCGACCAGCGGCTTCACCGCGACCGAGGTGGATGCGTGGGTGGCCTATGACCTCGCGCCGTACGCGAGCGTCGAGGCAGGGCTCATCCGGCGCACCGCGGACCCGGAGTTCGACGCGCAGTCGGTGGGGGCGGTGCGCATCGGCGCACGGTCGTTCTACGAGATCGGGCCGGGCGCGACCCTGCTGTTCCGGGCGAACTATCTCGCGGCCCCGAAGTTCTCCGGCGGCGGCCACGCGGGGTTCTCGATCGACCTGGGGCTCGGCCTCGACGTCCGTCTGGCGGGGCGCCTGCACGGCACGGCGGGCTACACGTTCCAGCGGATCAGCCGGCGGACGAACCCTGGTGGGACCGGGGAGATCGACGCGCCGATTCAGGGGACGGTGGCGCGGCTGGGAGTGGGGGTGGCGTTCTAGGCTCCTTGCCCGTCTCTCCATGAGTCCCCGAGGCCGCTTCCTCGCCGCCCGCCTGGCCTACGTGGCAGTCATCCTGCTCGCCACGCTGACGCAGCTCCACTTTTCCCCGGATCTCGCGGCCGCCGGCCAACGGCTGGAGCGGGCGTTCACGCCGTCCCTGGGTTGGCGAGACGCGATCGACGGGTTGCGCAATACCGTGTTGTTCGCCGGGCTTGGTGTCGCGTGGGTCATGACGTCCCTCTCCGGAAGAGTGCGGGCGGAGATCGAGCGGGCGACGCTCGTCGGGTTCGGGCTGAGCGTGACGGTTGAGGGATTGCAGGTCTTCTCGCCCATCCGCACCGCGAGCATCGTGGACGTGGCGACCAACACGCTGGGCGCGTTCGCGGGCGCTCTGTTCGTAGCGCTGTTTCTCGTGGCCCTGCACCGGGCGAGGGGCGCACGCTCCTACCTCGGCGTGCCGACGTTGCTCCTGGCGGGCGCGTACTCGTCGGCAGTGCTGTGCGAAGCGCTGACGCCGCTGTTCCGATCGGCCCCCCTGCCTTGGTTGAATGGAGGGCCGCTGGCTCGGTTGCGCGCCGCCCTTGGGCTCGCCCTGCCGTTGCGATTGGCGGAGGTGCCGTGGTCCGACCTGCTCCCCTTCGCGCCCGCCGGGTTTCTCGTTGTCATGCTGCTGGCCGAGCGCGGGCGCTCGGCGCGGCAGACGTGGCAGACGGTTGCGGCCGCCGGCGCGGTGTGCGCGTTCGGGGCCGAGGCCGTGCACGGGACGTTGGGGCTGTCGATCCGCTGGGAGGCGGCCGCGACTCACGCGGTGGCCGTGGGCGCCGGCGCCTGGTGGGCGATGCGCCGGCTGGCGTGGCTGTCGCAAACCCTGCGTGGCCAGACGCGGGCACTCGCGGCCATCGCGGCCTACGCAGTGCTGCTCGTTCTGTGGGGGTGGCGCCCGTTCCTCCCGGAGACGGAGATCGGCGCGATCGCCCAGCAGCTCACGGCGGACCATCTCGTGCCGCTCGAGTCGTTGGTGCAGCGCGTGGACGTCTTCAGCGCGCTGCACGTCGCGCAGCACTTCCTCCTCTATTTGCCCCTCGGCTGCCTGCTCGCCGTCTGGCCGTTGCGGCTGGGGGGGGGGCGCTGGTCGCACCTCTGGCCGGGCGTTTGGGTGGCCTGGGGGATCGAGGCGGGTCACGTCGTGATCGCGGGTCGCTACTTCGACGTGACGAACGGGCTGATCGCGTGCGCCGGACTGGGGATCGGGTGGCTGGCGATGCGGCGCTCCGGATTCACCCCGTATGGGGAGGCGCTGGCACCGCTGCGACGCTGAAACCCCTGGGAATCCGCTGGCTGACACGTTCCGGACTGAATCCGGACTCAATCTTGACAGTGATCCCTCCAGCGGTACAATCACGCCGGACCACAACCCAGAGATCGAGTTTCTAAATGTAGCCCTTCCTTTCAATAGTGCCGCACGAGACCGGGAGGCACGATGGTCAGGGCGTTCCTGAGGGGTGCCCGGAGTGTGCAGGGGTCGTGGCTCGTGAGTGCCGTGGTGACGTGCGCATGTCTCGTGGTCGCTCTAGCGATCAGTGGCGGCGGATCGCGAGCGTATACCGCGTACTCGCTGGCCGTCCACAAGACCAAAGCGATCCCCGCGTTCGCGCGTAAGTACGGATTGCGCTGTTCCGCCTGTCACACCGTTTGGCCCGAGTTGAGCGCCTTCGGCCAGCGGTTCAAGGACAACGGCTACCAGCTGGGCAACGACCGCGACTCGCCGGTGTGGCAGCCTGGGTCCTATTGGCCCATCGCGATGCGCACCACGCCGCAGTGGCACCTCGAGAGCACCACCCACCAGATCACCGACGCGGCGCCGGGCGGCAAGACCATCACACAGACCGGGTTCGATCTCTCCGGCGTCGACTTCCTGCTGCTCGGGACCCTGCACAAGGACATCACGTTCGGCCTCGTGCCGACCCTGGACGCCGACGGCACCACCGGCCTCGAGGCGGCATTCGTCCGCTTCGACAATCTGGGCCACTCGCCCTGGGCCAACCTGAAAGTCGGCAAGTTCGAGCTGGACAACCTGCTCTCCGAGAAGCGGTTCACCTGGCTGTCGAACAACGGTGGGTCTCTCTACAGCTACCACTACGAGCCCGCCGGCAGCATCGACAACTACGCCTTCGGCCTGGGGGACAACCAGATCGGCGCGGAGTTCTCGGGCCACTCGTTCAACAGCTACACGCGCTACAGCGTGTCCCTGCTCACCACCGACGACGGTGAGCCGGGGTTGCCGGGCGGCAAGAGCATGGACGCCATGTTCGCGCTGAGCCAGGCCTTTCCCATGGGCGGTGGGTTGGGACCGCAGCGGATAGGCGTCTTCGGCTATCTGGGACACCGTCCCACCGCCTTCGAGACCAGCGGCGGCCAGCCGATTCCCGGCACCGGCACGGCCAACAAATCGTTCCTCCGGGTCGGGGCGACGGCGCAGGTGTGGCTGGGCAACCTGGAGTTGATCCCCCTGGTCTCCCACGCGTCCGACGACGCCGCACTGGGCGGCAGCACGCAGAAACCGACGTGGAACACGGCGTTGCTCGAAGCTCATTACGTCGCGCACCCCCGCCTGCTGGTGCAGGGGCGCTACGAGCTGATGCGGATGTCCAAGCAGGCCGATCCCGCGACGCCGAAGACGTCGGGCGACGCCGACGCGTTCGCGGTCGGCGTCCGCTACTATCCCTTTATGTTCAGCCGCGACGGGATGGCCCTGCACGGTGAATTCGCCATGACCAAGACGACCGGAACGCCGCCCTTCATCAGTGGGGACGGCTCCGGCGTGGTTGACCCTGCGGCGAAGGTGTGGAGCCGCAGCCTGCTGCTCGCCTTCGACTTCGCCTTCTGAGAGGAGGCCACAAATGAGACCGCAAGCGGGATGGCTATCGCTCCTGTCGGCCTGTGGCGCTTTGCTCCTCCTCGGCGGCGTCACGCCGGCATCGGCGCAGGAGGCGCACGTCGGCAACGTGATCGGGCACGCCGCGGCCGGGAAACCGCTGTACACCCGGTACTGCGCCGGCTGCCACGGCGATGACGGCGACGCGCGCGGGGAAAACGCGCAGTGGATCGACCCCAGGCCACGCGACTTCACGATGGCCGTGTTCAAGTGCCGCTCGACGCCGACCGGGACGCTGCCGACGGACGAGGACCTGTTCAACGCCATGACGCGCGGGTTCGTGACCACCAACATGCCTCCCTGGGTCGCGCTCACGCCCCAGGGCCGGGCGGACATGGTCGCCTACATCAAGACCTTCTCGCCCAAGTGGAAGAGCGGGAAACCGGGCACGCCGATTACCATCCCGCCCGAGCCCACCGTGACGGTCGCGAGCATCCAGCACGGCCGGGAGCTGTTCCAAAAGATGGAATGCTGGAAGTGTCACGGTCCCGCCGGCCACGGCGACGGCCCGTCCGCCAAGACCCTGACCGACAACAAGGACGATCCGATCCGCCCGTACGACTTCTCGACCGGCTCGCGCTTCATGTGCGGCGTCACGAACCGGGACCTCTACAAGATTTTCATGACGGGACTCGACGGCACGCCCATGCCGTCGTTTGCCGACGACATCAAGCCGGCGGATGCCTGGGACTTGGTGCACTTCCTGCGGACGCTGCAACCGCTGGACACGCCGGAGGCGGCGATGTGGAAGGAGTGGGTGGCATCCCATGCCCGAGAGCTGAAGCCCATCGGCCCCGCGGGAGGTGGGCGGTAGTCGTTGCGAACCACTCTTTTGAAAGACGGGTTTCCGATGCGAGCGCAATACCTGTGGATGCTGGGTGGCGTGGTCCTGGTGGGGTCGGCGATCGTGGCGCGCGGGGCGCCGGCGGCGAGCGCCGGCACGATCAGCGGCAAGGTGACCTACACCGGCACGCCTCCGAAAATGAAGCCGATCGACATGGCCAAAGAGCCGTCCTGTGCCAAGCAGCACGCCACACCCGTTACCACCGAGAACGTCGTGACCGGTCCCGGCAACGCGCTGGGCGACGTGGTCGTGTACGTCTCCGCCGGCGACCAGGGTGCGTCGACACCGAGCGACGCCGTGCGGTATGACCAGAAAGGCTGCCAGTACGTCCCGCACGTCGCGGTCATGCAGGTGAGCCAGCCGCTCGAGATCTACAACGACGATCAGACATCGCACAACATCCACCCGCTCGCGAAGGTAAACCCCGAGTGGAACAAGTCGCAGCCCATTGGAGCCCCGCCGATCCACACCACATGGGAGAAGCCGGAGTTCATTCCGGTCAAATGCAACGTGCACCCCTGGATGCACGGCTGGCACGTGGTGCTCACGACCTCGCACTATGCGATAACCGGTGAGGATGGCGCGTTCACCTTGAAAGGACTGCCGCCGGGCAAGTACACGCTCACGGCGTGGCAGGAACAGTTCGGCACTCAGACGCAGGATGTGACCATCAGCGGCACCGAGACCAAGACCGTCGATTTCGTGTTCAAAGCTCGGCAGTACTGAGAATCGCCATGGGCAAGCTGTTCGCGGTCGTGGTTGCGATCATTACGCTGGTCTCGACCGCGATCTTCGCCAGCCATATCTGGTGGCTGCCAGTCGACATTTCCGCGCACGGGCATGCCATCGATCGTCAATTGATGGAGACGATGGTGACGTCGGGAGCGCTGTTCGTGCTGTCGCAGCTGGCGCTGGCGGTCTTTGCATGGCGCTACGGCGACCGTCAGGACGGGCGGAGGGTCAAGGCGTTTCCGGGAGGGGCCACGCCCATGGTGGTGTTCGCCACTCTCCTGGTGGGGGCGGAGGTGCTGGCCCTCACCTTCGTCGGCTCCAAAGTGTGGGCGGGCATTTACCAGGCGCCCCCGGACCCGAATTCACTGCAGATCGACGTGCAGTCCGAGCAGTTCGCGTTCTATTTCCGGTATCCGGGGGCGGACGGCAAATTCGGTGCGGTGCACCCGGAGCGGATCGACGAAGCCAGCGGCAACTTCTTCGGGCTCGATCCGGCGAACGATACAACCGCGCGCGACGACATCGTCGTGCCAAGCCTCGCCATCCCCGTCAACCGGCCCGTCTTGCTCACGCTGCGCGCCAAAGACGTCAATCACGCGTTCTATGTGCCCGAGCTGCGGATCCAGCAGGACTTCGTGCCGGGTCTCGCCATCCCGCTCCACTTCACCGCGATCCAGACGGGGAAGTACGAGATCGTGTGTACGCAGCTGTGTGGACTGGGGCACTACAACATGCGGGCGTATGTCGAGGTGATGTCCCAGGAACAATTCGACCGGTGGTTGAAGGAGCGGGCGGCCGAACAATGACGCAGACCACGGCTCATCACCACGCCCCCCCGCAGGGGTTTCTGCGAACGCACGTCTTCAGTCTCGATCACAAAGTCATCGGCAAGCAGTACCTCGACCTGGCGTTGGTCGCCGTGTGCACGGGGATGGTCCTGTCGTGGTTGATGCGGTTCCATCTGGCATGGCCCGAGACCCCCATTCCCGGTCTGGACAAGCTGTCGCCGAACGGGGCCGCCGGCGGCGTAATCACGCCGGAGTACTACCTCGCCCTCATGACGATGCACGGCACGATCATGGTGTTCTTCGTCTTGACGACGGCGCCGTTCGCGGGGTTCGGGAATTACTTCCTGCCCATTCAGGTCGGAGCGGAGGACATGGCGTTCCCGCGCATCAACATGACGTCCTTCTGGGTCACGCTCGTGGCATTCCTGGTGCTCGTCAGCGGGTTTGTCGTGGGGGACGGGCCCCCCCTGTCCGGGTGGACGGCGTATGCTCCGCTCAGCGCCGTCGGCAAGGATGCCGGTCCGGGCCAGGGGGTCGGCCAGACCCTCTGGGCGGTCTCCATCACCCTGTTTTGTGTCGCGCAGCTGCTCGGCGCGTTGAACTTCATCACCACGACGCTCGATCTGCGCACGAAAGGCATGTCGCTCGCCCGCATGCCCTACTCCACCTGGGCGTGGTTCATCACCTCGGTCATCGGTCTCATCGCGTTCGCCGTCCTCATGCCCGCCTGCATCCTGTTGATCCTCGACCGGGTGGCCGGCACGAGCTTCTTCATTCCGGCGGGGCTCGTGATCAGCGATCGCCTGCAGCCGCATGCGGGCGGATCACCGCTCTTGTGGCAGCACCTCTTCTGGTTCTTCGGGCACCCCGAGGTGTACATCGCGATCCTGCCAGGGTTCGGCATCGTCTCGCACATTCTCCCGGTCTTTGCCCGGAAGCCGCTCTTGGGACCACGGGTGCTGATCGCCTGTCTGGTCGCGATCGCCTTCCTGAGCTACACGGTGTGGGGCCATCACATGTTCCTGAGCGGCATGAACCCCTTCTCGGCGACGCTGTTTTCGGTGCCGACGCTGGTCATCACGATTCCCGCCACGATCGTCACGCTGCTCTGGATCGGTACGATCTACGGCGCCAGGCTGCGGTTCACGACCCCGGCCCTGTTCTGCCTGGGGTTCGTATCCGTCTTCGTGAGCGGCGGGATCAGCGGCTTCTTCCTGGCGCAACCCTCCATTGATACCTACCTGCACGGCACGTACTTCGTGGTGGGGCACTTCCATTTCGTGATGGGGGTGGCCGCCATGTTCGGCATCTTCGCCGCCACGTATTTCTGGGCGCCGAAGATGTTCGGCCGCATGATGAACGAAACGCTGGGAAAGTGGCATTTCTGGCTCACGTTCATCGGCGTGTACTGCGTCTTCATGCCGATGCACTATCTCGGTCTCGCCGGCAACGTGCGCCGCTACTCGGCGTTCACGGACGACTATCTCAAGCCGATGATTCCGCTGCACCGGTTCATCACGATCGCCGCGCTCTTCACCGGCGCCGCCCAGCTGATTTTCCTGTTCAACCTCATGCGCAGCCGGTTCCGCGGTCCCAAGGCCCCCGACAACCCGTGGGAGGCGACCTCGCTCGAATGGTCCACGACCTCCCCGCCGCCGTTCGACAACTTCGGGGGCCGACCGCCGGTCGTGGAGCACGGACCCAACGAGTACGGTGTCGACGGGGGCGGCGGACGTGCGGACTACGTCATGCAGGCCGCGGGGGCGCCGTGACGACCGTCGCCTCACCTCCGCCTCTGCCGCCACGGGTGGTGACAGCGCCGCCAGTCCTCGAGCGGCCGCGGCCCGGGCCGGCCGAGACCGGTGTGTGGATCGCCATCGCGGCGATCTCCATGACATTTGCGGCGCTCACCAGCGCCATGGTGGTGCGGGGGAGCGCCGCCCCCGATTGGCGGCACTTCCGTCTCCCGCCGATTCTCTACTTCAACACCGCCGTCCTCCTTGCCTCGAGCGCCGTCCTCGAGGCCGGGAGGCGGCGCATCGCGGCCCACCTCGTCCGAGTCACGCTTGGCCTGGGGTTGCTGTTCGTCGCGGGGCAGGTTTTGGCGTGGCGTCAGCTGGCCGCGCAGGGGCTGTTCCTCGCGACCAGTCCCAGCAGCGCGTTCTTCTACGTCTTCACCGCCCTGCACGGGCTCCACGTGCTGGGCGGCCTCGGCGGCCTGGGCTACGTGCTGCGGCGCATCGGGAGGCTGGCGGGTCCAGCGCCCGTGGCCGCGCTCGGCGCGGCGGCGCTGTACTGGCACTTCATGGGTGCGCTATGGCTGTATTTGCTGGTCATCTTAGCAACGCGCGTTTAACAGGGAGGGGACGTGGGCCATTCCGTGATGAGCGCGCCGCTGGAGGCGTCTCCCTACGGCATTCAGTCCAAGAAATTGGCCATGTGGTTGTTCATCGTCGCCGACGCCGCCACCTTCGGCGCGATCCTGTTCGCCTACGGGTACCTCCGTCTCGCCAATCCCGACTGGACCAGGCCCTTCGCCTTCTCGCCGACGATCCTCAACGGCTGCGTGATGACGGTGGTGCTGCTGACGAGCAGCCTGACCATCGTGGCGGCCATGGCCGCCGCCCAAGCAGGCCGCACGTCGACGAGCGTCCGCTGGCTCGGCGCGACCATGCTGCTGGGGATCGTGTTCGCCGCCCTGCACCTGCGAGAGTGGTTCGCCATGATCGGGGTGGGCTGGCGCCTGTTCCAGAACCCCATGGGCGGGTCGCCGCTGTTCGGCGCCACGTTCTTCGGTATCACCGGCCTGCACCTCCTGCACGTCATGTGCGGTGTCATCGTCATCGGCGCGATCACGCTCGGATTCCGACGCGGGCGGTTTGACGCCGGCCATGTGGAGACGACCGCTCTATACTGGCATTTCGTCGACCTGGTATGGATGTTCGTGTTCCCGCTCGTGTACCTGATGAACGTCCGCTGAGGACTATGACTGCCCTTGCGCCACGTCGCGGCCCGACCATGAAACTGTACGTGGTCGTGTGGATCGGTTTGATCCTCATTGTGGGACTCGAGGTGTTCCTGACCTACGAGCGCCTGCCGGCAGGAACGCTGCTGGCCTGTCTGCTCGCGCTCGCGCTCATCGAGGCGGCGCTGGGGGTGATGTACTTCATGCACTTGAAATACGAGCGGCCCGCCCTCTTCTGGAGCCTGATCCCCTATCTGCTCTTCGCGCTCGTGATGATGGACCATTTCTGGCCGGACGCGCTGCGACTCATGCGGCAGCGCATGCCGGGGCCGTAGGATCTGAGGGCGCACGAGTGAGCATGGGCGCGCTGATGAGCGGGATGCTCATCCTCATGGTGGCGGCGTTTCTGCTCGTGACCGGCATCGCCGTGATGGCGTATCGCAGGCGCAAACGCGAGGCGGGAGACTAGCGCGGCGCCGTCAGTGCGCTAAGGCTTCACGGGGTCGGGCGACCGATCTCCCAGTGATGGCCGAACGGATCGACCACCCGGCCCAAGCGCCACCCATACGGCTGATCCTCCACCGCGGCGACTTCTCGGGCACCTGCCGCAACTGCTTTTGCGAACATCGCGTCCGGATCCGGCACGGTCAGGATCATGCGAACCGAGCCACCGCCTAGTGATTCCGGACTGAAGTTGGCATGCTCGGGCGACTCGTCGCTCAGCCAAAACTCCGCGCCATCGACGGACAACCGAGACACGACCGAGCCGCCGGGATCCTCCACACGATAGACCTCAATGGCTCCGAATGCCGCCTTGTAGAACTCGACGGCGCGCGCGCCCTGCCGAACCGACAGCATGGGCGAGACCGAGCACATCACGGAGTTTCTCGGGCCAGGAGACGTGGTCATCGCTTGGTCCCCCCTATATAGACGAGGGCGTGGGGCGGGCACCCCTGACCGCGGCGACCCCCAACCAGACGAAGAGGAGCACCACGAGGCCCTGGGTGAGGGCAAATGGCGGCTCCGACTGTGTCGGCGCAAGGAGGAACAGCACCGGAATCCGCTTGAACAGCTGGGCGACCAGGACGAAGACGTTCAAGTACGTGGCGAGGACGACGCCGACCGCGTAGGTCGTGCGCCACGCGCCAGCCCGGTGTTTGACGTAGTCCGCGACGATCGCGGCCGCGAGCACCACCAGCGACACGATCCCCACGACGTGGGACGGCAGGACCTTGTCGAAGGGAAAGCCGAATCCGGTGACGCTCGTCAGCACCGTGGTGACCATGAACACAGCGGCCCAGCCGTCGAGGCGCGTCCCGGTGGCGAGGCCTCCGGCTACCACGAGCCCCGCGACGATGCCGACCAGACTCAACACCGTGTGGACGAGGGTAAACGCCGCGATGCTCATGCCGAAAATCATGGGGGCGCCCTTCCGCAGGAAGGGGCCTAATGTACGCGGGGTCGTCTCGGCTTGCAACGCGAGCGTCGGGGTGCCATATCTAGCGCCCAACCCACCTCTTCGCGCGGGAGGCAACCATGCGCTCGACACTCTCACTGACCGTCTTGCTCGCCTTTGCCTGCGCCGGTGGCAGCGCTCCACCAGCCGGGCTGTCGGCCGAGGACGTGGCGGCGATCAAGAGGACCGAGCGAAACTGGGTTCAGGCGATGCTCGCCGGTGACTGGCCAGCGGGGGCCGCGATCCACACGCCGGACGCCGTGCGGATGCCGCCGAACGGGCCGGACGTACGCGGCCGGGCAGCGATCCTGACGGCGTTGCCGCAGTACGGAAAGCCCACAGCCTTCACCCTTGAGTCGCCGGAAATCGACGGGCGCGGCGACCTCGCGTACGCCTGGGAAAGGGTTTCCTATACGAGCTCGAAGCTGGTTATCACAGGGCGCGGCCTCGTGATCTTCCGAAAGCAACCAGACGGCTCGTGGCTCGCGGACCGCGTGATCTGGAACTCGGATCAGCCGCTGCCGAAGTGACGGGAACGGCGCGCCGTTGACCATGCGGCCTCTTCTCGCTCTGGCCATCGTCGCATTCACGAGCGTCCCCGCCGCGGCGCAGCAATCGAATCCGCGCCGGGACTCGCTGATCGCGCGCGCCAAGGCGCTCGAGCTCAACACGCCCTACGTCCCGCCCCCAGGGACCGCCCTCGAGCATCACGCGGCGGGCTTCGCCCAGATCATGTGCTCGGCCGTGTTCATCACGGGTCTCGATCCCGACTTCGCCGCCGAGAATGTGGGGTACTTCACGGCGCCCTACGCCG
>WNGC01002430.1_pt1 | contig 11392 bp, 6 predicted proteins | sample 5400051 | NCBI WGS metagenome assembly WNGC01 (sample SAMN13153368, study PRJNA577476) | soil metagenome | isolation source: 20 cm soil or saprolite under grassland replicate 2 | place: USA:California | collected 2016-06-15 | reverse complement strand
TACGTCGACCACGGGCGCCAGCACCTGGTGCACGCCGCGCGCACGGGCCTCGGCCGCCGCGACGGCGAACACACGTTCCACCAGCTCCGGGTTCCAGGTGCTGGCGAGCGCGATGGCCTGCGGGAAGCTCGTGGCCTGCTCCGCCTCGAGGCCGTGGAGCGCCTCCTCGTGGAACAGCACGGGAATGCCGAGGCGGGTGCTGTCCTTCACCCAGCGTTGGATGGCGTTCGTGTACTCCGCTTCCGCCCGGGCCCCCCCCTCGTGGCCTTCGCCCGGTCGCTCGATGCGTCCGACGCCAATCCGAAACCATTTGGGTGCCCGCGCAGGATCGAACCGGCCCGCGCGATCGGTGATGGCCCCCTTGCCCTGCCACAGGCACAGCATCTGGCCGACCTTCTCCTCGAGCGTCATGCGGCCGAGCAGGTCGTCGATGCGGCGTTCGATCGGGAGGCTCGGATCCAGGTACTGGGCGCGGTCCTGCCTGGCCTGGGCCGACGCGGCACCGGCGAACAACGCTACCGTGAGTAGGCCGGCTGACCCCGGGGCGGTGCCCCGGGGTCCAGGGCCGAGCATCAGTAGCCCGGGTTCTGCGGAAATGCCGCCGACCCGCCGGTCGTGAGGTCAATCTGCGACTGCGGGATCGGGTACAGGGCGTGCTTCGGCAGTGTGAAGCTCGTCGCCTCGAGGTTGCACGGCGCGAGGCCGGCGTTGCACGCCGCGCCGCGGTCCGTCATGCGGTTCCACAGGCCCGTGCGCGCCAGGTCGAACCGGCGCATCTGCTCGCCGAGCAGCTCGCGGCCGCGCTCGTTCAGGATCGTGTCAATCGTCACGGCCGAGACGTTCATCGAACCCGGTGCGTTGTACGGAGCGATAGCATTCTTGTTGCGGGCACGCTCGCGCAGGGTGTTGATACGGTCGAGTGCGGTAACCGCGTCCCCCGCGCCCAGGTACGCCTCGGCGGCGAGCAGGTACGTCTCGCCGAGGCGCATCAGGACCAGGTCCTTGCCCCCGTCTTGCTCGTTGTACGAGGTCCGGCCGTTGTCCTGGTACTTCTTGAGCGTGGGGTAACGGAAGGTGTCGTACTGGCCCACGGTGGTTTGGGTGGGACACGGTTCCGTCAAACATGGTTCGAGGACGGCATATCGGTGAGACTGCCGCCACGTCTGCGAGCAACCCGACGGAGTGCAGGTGGCGAGGCCGTCGAGGATCCGCCCCGGTTGCCAGTACGCCGTGTCGCCCATTACCATCGCAGCGCCGTTGGTGCAGTTGGTGCCGAAGGTGGGGAAGCCGCCGCTGGGGCACGTGGCCGCCGAGTACCCGTTGCCTCTCGCTGCCCCCACACCCTGAAAGCACGCGCCGGTGTTGGACCAGTTGGCTCGCCACACGCTCTGGAAGCTCCCGTCGTAGCGGGTGTCGAGCACGGACGTGTAGGCGGTGGGGCTGCCGGAGACCGTGTCGGTCCAGCGCTGCCAGAGACTGCGGGCGAACAGCGTCGGCCGGAGCCGGCGGAAGGCTCGGCCGTTATTACAGTCGCGTTGCATACCCTGGAGGTTGTCGTAGAACGACAGGTACACCAGGTGCAGGTAGTTGCCCGAGCCCACCGTGTACTGCGTCGTATTCGTCGTGTACTGCACCGAGAACAGGACCTCGGAGTTGTTCTCGTCGAGGCCGGTCACGTCGCAAGAGCCGCCGGGATCGGCCGCAGAGTTGGCGCAGAACAGGGCGGCGTAGTTGGGCAGGAGCGCGCGGCCGGAGTTGAAGATCAACGAGTCCGCGTACAGCGCGGCGCGCTGGAAGTCGCCGGCGACGGTGTAAGGCTTGTAGGCCCGCGTCAGGTACACCTTGGACAACAGGTGCATCGCGGCCCAGCGGGTGGCGCGGCCGGCCTGCGACTGGACCGGGGGCAGGTACTTCAGGGCTGAGTCCAGGTCGTCGATGATCGCGTCGTAGACCGAGTCGGACGGCGTCCGGTGGGCGTCGGTGCTGACCCCTTGTGATTCGTGCAGCGTGAGGTAGACATCGCCCCACAGCTGCACCAGGGTGAAATACCGCAGCGCGCGCAGGAACCGCGCCTCCGCTACGCGGATCGCCTTCACGGACGGGTCCATCCCGACGACCGCGGGCGCCCGGTCGATGATGGCGTTGCTGGTGTTGATCCCCTGGTACAGGCCGTTCCACGGGAACGACACCTCGCCGACGCTGGGATTGAGCCCCGCGTCGTAGGTGCCCATGTACCGATAGGAAGTTTGATCACCGAGGGTCCACAGGTCGGTGCCCATTTCCGACAGGGCCATGAACTGCTCGCGTCCGAACACACCCTGCAGCTGCTGGTACGCCCCGTTGACGGCGGCCTCCAGGCCTGCGGGGGTGCTGTAGTATTTCGTAGTAACCGAGCCGACCAGCTGCTCGTCGAGGTCCACGCACGACACCGCTCCCGCGAGCGCCAGGCCCAGCCCCCACACCATGTATCGCCGGTTGTTCATTTGGTCAGCCTCGGTTGGGTGTTGGCGCCTCTAGAATCCCACGTTCAAGCCGACGAGCACCGTTCGGTAGGGCGGCGGCGTCGCGGAGCTCCCCGCCTCCGGATCGTAGCCATGATAGCTGGTGAATACGAACGGGTCCTGCGCCTGCACGTAGATCCGGGCCGAACTGAAGCGATAGCGACTCGCCACGGAGGACGGGACCGTGTAGCCAAAGGTGACGTTCCGCACCCGCCAGTGCGTTCCCGTCCGGTAGCCGCGCGAGGTGTTGTAGAGCGGCTCTCCGCCCGTGTCGCGGGGCCGTGGATTCTCGTTGCAGCCCGCAATGGCCGCTTGCTGCTCGGCGGTCATTCCCAGGGGTCCGTCGAGGACCGTGGGGTCGGGCCCGCCGTCGCACTTGGTCGGCGTCCAGTACTGCACGTTGAGGTTGTTGAATCGAGCGAACAGCGCGTTAGCACTGGTGCCGAACGCATCGTAAAAGGTGTATCCGATCCGGCCCTGGAGCAGGAACGACAGGTCGAAGCCCCGGAAGCTCAGCCGGTGGTAGCTGCTCGCGATGAGCCTTGGGTACGTGTTGCCTCGGACGACCTTGTCGGCGGCGTTGATGACGCCGTCGCCGTTCAAGTCGCGCACCCGGATGTCGCCCGGCTGCTGCCCGTAGCGGCGCGCGCTGGCGGAGTCGGCCAGCTGCCAGATCCCATCGAACAGGTAGTCGTAGAAAACGTTGCGCAGGGCGTCGCTGTTGAGCGGCTGGCTCGAGCCGCCGACCGACTGGTTGCCGCCCACGTTGATCGGCTGGCCGATGAACCAGCGGTTGTTCGGATCGTCCAGGACCTTGCCGCCCAGGCTGAGGATGTAATTCTCGTTGTGTGTGAGGTTCAAGTCCGTTGTCCACTGGAAGCCGTTCCCGCCACCCGGAACGATGACGCCCGAGATGCTCAGCTCGTAGCCCTGGTTCTGGCTTTCGCCGACGTTCTGGAGGGTGGAGGTGAAGCCGCTCGTGCCGGGCAGCTGGCGGCGACTCAGCAGGTTGCTGGTGCGCTCGCGGTACATGTCGAGCGTGCCGCTGAGACGGTTGTTCAGCACGCCGAAGTCCACGCCGACGTCGATCTGGCTCGTGTACTCCCATTTCAGATCGGGGTTGGCGATCGCGCCGGGGATGTACCCAAACGCGCCACTGGTGCCGTAGTTGTAGCGGGTGCGCGTCAGGCTGCCTTCGGTCTGGTACGGGTTGATAGCGGTGTTACCGACGCGACCGGCGCTGAAGCGCAGCTTCAGCCCCGAGACCCAGCCCAGGCGCCGCATGAACGCCTCATCGCCGAGCTGCCACCCCAGCCCCAGTGACGGGAAGAACGACCAGCGGTGCTCGGGCGCGAGGCGGCTGGAGCCGTCCCACCGCCCCGTCAGGGTCACCAGGTAGCGGTCGGCCAATGCGTAGTTCACGCGGGTCATGTACGACGCCAGCGTCCACTCCGCCAGGTTGGTCCACGGTGGGAGGACCGTTTCCGCAGTGCCCAGGTTGTACCAGAGCTGGTACTCGTAAGGCAAGCCTTGCGCGGACACGGAGTCGGCGGTGAACCGGTCCTTCTGGATGCCGTAGAGGAACGTGGCGTCCACCCGGTGGCTGGGGCCGAAGCGGCGATTGTACTTGAGGATGTTGTCGAGGGTGAACGCGAATTCGTGCTCAGAGCGGACCGCGGCTTCGGGGTTGCCGATCGGCAGGTTACCCACGACCACCTGCGCTCCGTGGAACTGGCCGTCGGTGCGGTTCGACACGTCGGGGCCGAAGTTCACGCGGTAGGAGAACCCGCGTCCTAACTGCAGGTCGGCGTAGACGGAGCCGAACGCCCGGTCGCGCGTCTGCTGACGGACGTATCCCTCGGCCTCGCGGAGCGGATTCGTCCGGAGCGGATCGAGCGTCGGTTTCCACTTCAGGGTGCACCCGTTGCAGTTGTGGTCCACGCCGACGCCGGCGCTGTCGTAGGGCGCGCCGAGCGGGCTGTCGGCCAGCGCCTCGCCCCAGAGCTGCACGTCGCCGCCGATGTCGGCGACGGACCGCGATCCCGTGGCGGTGACGCCGACGCGCAGCCGGCCCGTCACGTTCTCGAATGTCAGCGTGCCCATGTACTGGTTGTAGCCCTGCGCCAGACTGATGCCGTCCTGGTTGAAGACGGTGCCGGTAAAGGAGAGCCGGTTGTTCCCGGAGTTCACGTTGAGCCCCAACTGGTGGCGCCGTTGATACCCGGTGCGCAGCACCATGCGCTGCCAGTCTGTTGACCGCCCCGACGTGACGTACGGCAACTCGCCCCTGGGGGTGAAGACCAGGGTATCGCAGTTCGCGGTCCAGCTGGCGACGCAGGCCGCGCTGGGCTTGCCGAGAAAGCGGTTCGCTTCGCGTACGAGCTCGGCGAACTGGGGACCGTTCATGATGTCGGCGAGGCGCGTGGCCCGCTGCGTGCCGAACGACCCGTCGTAGGTGACGCTGACGCGGTTGGCGGCGCCTGCGGCCCCGCGGGTCGTCGTGATCAGGATGACGCCGTTGGCACCGCGACTCCCATAAGCGGCGGTGGCCGACGCGTCCTTGAGCACTTCGATGGACGCGATCATCGCCGGGTTGAAGTCTTCGATCCCACCCGCGAGGGGGATACCGTCCACGACAATCAGGGGATCGTTGCTCGCCACCATCGAGCGGACGCCGCGGATCCGGACATTCATCGGGACGCCGGGGCGGTAGGACCCGCCGGTGACGACGTCCACGCCCGGCACCCTGGCCTGGATGGCTTGGATGGCGTTGGGCGTAGGGGTCTCAGCGATCTGCGCCGCGTTCACCGTCGTGACCGCGCCGGTCAGGTCGCGCCGCTCCTGTGTGCCGTAGCCGACGACCACGAGCCCCTCGAGGGTGAGCGGCGCGGCGACGAGCTGGAAGTCCACGGTAGTCGTCTCCGCCGCCTGGACCACGACCGTGCGTGTGACCGGCGCGTAGCCGATGAGCCGGGCCCGGACTTGACGGGTCCCGGCCGGCACCGCGGTAAGGAGGAACGCACCGGACGTGTCGGTGGCAGCTACCTGATTCGTGCCGACGACGGCGACCGTCGCGCCGGCAATCGGGCGGCCGCCGGCCGCGTCGGTAACCCGGCCGATGATCTGACCCTGTGCCTGCACCTCGGCGCCGACCCCCAGGCACAGGGTAGTGAGAACAAAGAACGCACGTCGCATCAGTACCTCCCGGCCAGGGCGCAGTGGGGTGGAGGCTCCGCAAAGTCACAAGGTGATAAGATCACCATGGCAACTCGACTCGATTCTACCCCTGGCCGCTGCGGTGTCAAGAAGGGCCGCGCGCGGGCGACAGCGTCAGCGGTACCGATAGAGGCGGACGCGCTGGATGCCGAAGCGGTCGTCGGGAATCCGCAGGTGCCGACCCTGATGGCTCTCGTCTCCATTGAGGAGCCTGGAGCGGACCCAGCGGCCAGCCACGTACTGTCCTTCCCAGATGCTTTCGATGCCGGCGATGGCGCCTGCGGTTGAGGTTGCGAACGTCACCGTGATGCCGCGGCCGGCGACGAGATACTCGTCCGCTCCCAGCCGGATGATCAGCCCTCCATGACTCTCGATGCGCTGGTCCGGTGCCTGGCTGAACGGATTCGGGAACGCGACCCGCAGCACGTAGTCGCCAAGCCGAACGTCCTGCGGCGTCTCGTCGACGCGCCCCTGGAAGCTCACCGGTGGGCGCACCCCGACCATGGAGCTGTCCCCCTGATGCTCGAGCAGGAGGGGCGCGAGCTGCCGCAGTATGTCGTATGCGTCAGCGAGACGATCGTCCGGCCGATACGCCTCGATGGCGAACGGGCTGAAGCCGATCGCGTCGAGCGCCCCGATCGCATACAGCGCGTTGGCAGGCGTCGCCTCGGGATTGCGCCCTGTTTCTGGGACGAAGAGCGGGTTGCCGGGCTGTGCGTAGGCGCGCGCCCATTCCACGAAGTTCGGGAAATAGATGTCGGGTGCGAGAAAATCGATCGAAGGGGCTGCGGCGCGCCACACGTCCGTGAGGTGCGGCAGCGGGCCGCCGCTGGGATACTCGCCCGGCTGGCGACCGGGGCGCACCAGCGCCGCGTTGACGAATAGCGGCAGTGCATACCTCGCTTTGCCGGCTGCGGCGACCGCCTCGACATACTCGGCAAAGTGCCACGCCGTGAATAGCTCCTCCGTCTGAGCGCCGCGTCCGAACACCTGCACCCAGCTGCCGTCCGTGCGCGCGCCCGCCGCCTCCCAGCGCACCCGCAGCCCTGGTGCCAGGGTGCTGCGGTGGCTCACGAGATATCTGATGAGCGTCTCGGGCACGGGCGCTGCGAACGACGTGTCCGCCGCGGGGCTGTGATCGCGGGGCTCAGGGATCATGCCGATCTCGTTCTCAACCTGGACCATGAGCACCGTGTGCCGGCCGGCGTCGGCGTCGCGAAGATGAGCCATCAAGGCCGCGAACGCGCGTGCGTCCGCATCGCGGTTTGCGGCGGAGAACGCAGACAGGATCTCCATGGCGCGGCCGTCCGGGAGCTCGGCGCGCGGAAAGCGCGCCTGGTCCCGCTTGATCCACGGCGGCACGTAGCTCGACATGGAGTTCTTCCAGGCGCCGAACCAGAGCAGCACGAGGCGCTTGTCGTGCTCGCGGGCCTGGCGGATGAGGCCGTCAACCGAGCTGAAATCGAATCGCCCCTCAGCCGGCTCGATCAGCTCCCACGAGACCGGCGCCAGGACCGTGTTGAGGTGCAGCGAGTCGAAGAGCGGCCAGAACTGCCGCAGGGAGGGGAGATCCGACGCGGTGGAGTTACCGAGCTCGCCACCGAGAATCAGGTAGGGCGCCCCATCCACCATGAGTTGCGCGGCGCTGCCTCGCGACCGCAAGTGGGGCATCCGCTCGTCATTCCCGGGGTGTCGTGCACCTGCGCAGGCTCCGAGTACCAGGGCCGCGAGCGGCGGGCCGAGACGCAGGCGGAGGCCGATGCCGGTCAGACCGCTAGAACCCCCGTGCAGGCAGCAGCAGCTGGAACTTCGTGGCGGGCGCCGTGGTGTTCTGCGTGCTGTCGCCCGCGAGCGCGCCGGTGGCGGTCATCCAGATCCGCACGAGGTTGGCGGTACCCGCCGCCGTGCCACTGCCGTACAGGCGCACCTCCATGGATCCCGTCGGGGCGACGTTGGTCAGGACCACCGACCACGTCGCCGACGGATTGTTCAGCTTGACCATCGTACCGTCGGCGTTGCAGCTCGACGTGCATTGGTGGGTGCCGTTGTCGTACAGCGCGGAGTCAATGGTGGCGATCCCGTTCACGAACGCGCGGTAGGTCACCGTGTACCCACCCACGTCTGTGGGGGAGGAGCAGTTGCCCGCCGCCAGCGCCACGCTCAGGGGGACGATCAACGCGTTGGAACGCATGGAAGGAAGACGCATGTGCCTGAGCCCCCGGGCCAAAGTCATAAGATCACCACGTCACTGGGCGATTCTACGCCCCGCGCGCGGGTTGTCAAGGAGCGAAAGCGCTCGTCAGGGCTCGCTCGGCTCGGCCCCCCGGGCCAGGGCAGCGAGCCATGCCGCTGAACGGCGTGTGTAGGGGAGCACCTCTTCGGGCGTCGCCATGTGGTTGTGCGGCGAGTCCACCAGCGGCACGGCTTCCTTGATCCCAGGCACCTGGTTGAAAGCCGCCCAGATCCCCGCCGGCGGCGTGGTCTCGTCGATGAACCCCATCGAGACGAGAGCGCGCGCCCGGATGCGCGGCGCGAAGTGGACGGCGTCGAAGTAGCCGGCGGTGCGGCGCACCTCCGGCCGTTGCACGTCCCAGTTGGGATAGGGAGCCGCACGGCCGGCGAGCGGTCCCAGCAGATCGCATCCCGCGGGGACGTTCGCGATCAGCGCGCTCACCCGCGAATCGAGCCCCGCGACGGCGAAGCCCTGTTGGCCCCCCATGCTCGTCCCCATCACGACCAGGGTCCGGCCGTCCCAGTCCGGGCGGCTCGCGAGATACTCGGCGGCCCGATAGTCGCCGAGATACATCGACAGGAAGTAGCTCTCATCGCGGCTGTGCCGCCCGATGAGGCCATAGTTCTTGATCAACTGCGGGAGCGCGTCGTAGAACGCCTGCGGCATGTCGGTGGGCACGTCATGGGGCTCGACGTTGAGCACGAGCCAGCCCTGCGCGGCCCAGTCGGTCACCCACTGTCGCTCGAGCGGGTAGGGCGGGCTCGCCCACTGAAGGATGAGCAACGCCGGCAAGGTCGGCCCGCCTCCTTCCGGCCTCGACGGCCTGGCGAGCTGCCCGTAGATGTGCGCGCCGCGCACGTTGTTCATCCTGATCGTGAAGTACTCGACGTCCGCTCGGCCGCTTTCACCGGGGGTTAGTACGGGGTCGGCCGGGACGGAGTCGAGGCGGCGTAGCTCGGCGGCCCAGAAGGCATCGAAGTCCGCTGGCCGGCGGCCCGATGGCCGGATCCGCCGCGGCGCCACAGCGGCCCCGAGCAGGACCCGGCCGACTTCGGATTTGCTCGCGCCGTGGAAGCCGGTCGTTCCGGCGGGCGGCCGCACTTCCACGAGCAGCATTCCCGGCCGGTCGAGCGACGCCTCGATGGTCGCACGACCTGACCACGGATCCAGCGTGCCCCTGCCGATCACCGCGAGGCCGTCTCGCTTGAGAGTGTAGGTGTAGGTCCTCCCCCCGGCGGTCTGCCCCGGCGCCACTGCGACGTGCCAGCCCACGCGCTCTCCGACGTCGTAGATGCCGTCGGCGTGATACGGCGTGAACGTCAGCTGCTGGGCGCCGGCCGCACTGCGCAACACGAGCGCGGCGGTCATGACGGCCGTCAGGACGCGCGGCGTGAAACGCTCCGCGGTCAGGGCATGAACAGAGTCAGGTCGATGGCGTCGGCCATCAGGCGGTACCCTGCCTCGTTGGGGTGGAGGTGGTCGCCCGTGTCGGCCCACGGCAGCAGGCGCCCAGGCGCGGCGGGATCGCGCAGCACGGCATCGAAGTCGATGACGGCATCGAACGCGCCGCTCTCGCGGATCCATTGATTGACGCTCTGCCGCGCCGCCTCGCGCTCGGGTCCATCGTAATGCGATCCGCCGAACGGCGGGATCGTGGCGCCGAAGATGCGAAGGCCCCGAGCGTGCACGCGGTCGATGATCGTGCGATAGGCGACCAGCAGGCTCCGCGCCACTGCGGCGGCACCCCCCGGCTCATGCGCGCCGCCGATGTCGTTGACCCCTTCCAGCAGAATCACCCAGCGCGCCCCGCTCTGTGAGAGAACGTCGCGCTCCAGCCGCGACAGCGCTGTGGGGCCGAGGCCGCCGGCTATCACCGTATTGCCGCCGATGCCGGCGTTGAGCACGGCCACGTGCCGGGTGCGCGGATCTGACTGCAGGCGTCGCGCGAGATTGTCGGGCCACCGGTCGTTCCGGTCGGTGCCGGAGCCGCGCCCGTCGGTGATCGAGTTGCCCAGTGTGACCACGGCCGCGCCGTCCGCCACGACGTCGAGCCCCGCGATGACATACCAGTGATCGGTCGTCGCCGCATCCGGCAGCTCGGCCGCCGAGACCAACTGGCCCGCCTGAAGAAACGAGGTGGTCCGCGAGCCGGGATGCCCGGTCACGTCAGCGGGCGCGGCCCCGATCAGCATGGTGACGGCGAGGTCGCTGAGCGCGGGGACGTCATACTCCAGAGGATCGGAGATTGCCATGGCGCCGGGAGCGATGCGCAGCGAGTCCGCTCCGGCGAACGTCAGCGGGCGATCGCTCGTGAGGTCGATGGCGCTCCTTCCCCGGGAGCGCGCGATGTGAGCCGACGTGATGGTCAACGGGCCGGTGCCGAAGGTATTCGAGAAACGCACGCGGACCGTCGGCCCGCCGACGGAAATGTGGATCACCTGGCGCAGGGTGCTGCCCTCGAGCCCCGGCGCGGGAGGCATGTTCCGCGGCTCGGTGAGCTGCGGGGACGCCGCCCAAGTCCCCACCCAGTGCGGCCCGGGAGCGGGAGCGGGAGCGGGGGCTCGAGGCCGGCCACACGCGCTGAAGGCCGCCGCCAGGGCAAGAAGGACGACCAGGCGGCAAGGCAGACCATGCATGCGTCAGGGCGTTCGCACCGGCGGGTTCGCCCCCGCCGCCGGTGGCGGCTGGCCGAACCCCGGCGGCGGTTGCAACCGGGTGCGGCCATCGCTTGCGATGAACGCTCGCAACTCCACGTACGCGCGGTGCGGGTTGTTCCGCTGCAACCCAGCCCGAATCCACGTCTCATGGTACCAGCGGTCGAACGGCGGGTACTCCGCGCGGGCGAAGTCGGTCTCGAGCTGCTCCAGCGGCGTCAGCGCCTCGCGGATGAGTCGCCACATGGCGGTCGAGTCCGGTGCCTGGAGCGCGTCCGCAAGCTTCAGCGCGGCCAGCGTCTGTCGCTCATCGATCCGCAGGCCGAGACCGACGTCGACCGAGAAGAACTGCTGCTCTGCCGGGGTCATCGCGGCCCCGGCCCGCGCCTCCGCCGCCAGGGCCGTGTCCAGGGGCCCGATGCGCGCCTGGAGCGCGGCCAGGGTATCGGTGTTGAACGGCGTGAACGGTTGAGCGGTCACGCGACGCCACAGCCGCTCGATGAGGCTCTGCACCGCTTCCGACGCGTACCACAGCTTGTCGGGCGTGTCGAGCAGTGCGTGATAGGCGTCGTACGCCGCCCGGGCCGGGGCGGCCGCCGGAGCGAAGTATTCCCGCGTCCACCACGTCACGAATCGGCCTGCCGGGTCGGGCGCGGCGTACACCGCCGGCGCGTTCCACGTGATGTCGGCGATCAGGCGCGCGCCCATGACGTAGTCGCGCAGCTCCGAGACGTTGACGAGCATGTACTCGCTCGCTCGGGCCTGCACGATGCGCTGGAACTCACCCG
>WNGC01002429.1_pt1 | contig 11393 bp, 10 predicted proteins | sample 5400051 | NCBI WGS metagenome assembly WNGC01 (sample SAMN13153368, study PRJNA577476) | soil metagenome | isolation source: 20 cm soil or saprolite under grassland replicate 2 | place: USA:California | collected 2016-06-15 | reverse complement strand
GGAATCCGTCCGCCGAACCACGCGCGCCCGTCCTTCACGGGGCACGAGAGCGCCCACGGCTCGCCGAACTCGCGTCGGAGCACACCGAAGTCCCGCACGATCGCGGTCTTGCCCTCGCCGTGCGGGGTGATCTCGAGCAGCTCCACCACGATCGCGTCGCCCGGCCGCGCGCCGCGGATTCGCACCGGGCCCGCGATCGGCGCGAGCGGATGGCCGTCGCACGCGGGCGTGAAGGGCGTCGGCACGGTCCGGATATCCGCCACGTCGGCGAACGCCCCGCGCACCTCGAGCGTGAACGCCTCGCCGGGCGCCACCTCGAGCGCCGGCGGCGTGGACGGGCCGACGTCGAATAGGTACCACTGCTTGTCCATGATCCTCACGCTGTGAGCCTCCTCAGAATCTCGTCGAATGCCTTGTCGGCCAGCGCCCTCACCTCGTCACGCGTGAGGGGCTGGATGGGATGCGGGACGACGACCGTCCGGTAGTCCGTCGCCCCGAGTGCCAGGGCCTGGGCCCGGGCCGCCCGGGCGAACTCGGCGGAGATCACCGTCGCGGTGGGGATGCCGTGGTCCTCGAAGAACACGCCGTCGTGCACACTGCACGTGGTGCACGACCCTCAGTCGGCGAGGGCCTCGATGAGGACGTCCGTCCCGGCGACGAGCTCCGCGCGGAGTCCGTCGGGCGCCGGCCGGGCGAAGGTCGGCTTCTTCTTCCGCACGATGGCCTTCGGGCGCGCGCGCTCGCGCAGGAGCTCCTCGATCCGGTCGAGGAGGTGGTTGCCCTTCGCCTTCGAGATGTCGAGCAGCGTGACGACCTTGCCGTCGAGGCTCGACGGCCGGGGCGCGGTCTTCCGCGGTACGGCGACCGAGGCGGTCGGGTCGAGGTATTCGTCCATGGGTCTTCCTCCCGATTATGGCGTGCGAATGCGCCGGAACACGAGCGCCGAGCCCTTCGAGAACGTCCAGCCGGGCACGATCGCCGAGAACCGTCCCGCGCTCCCGCCGGCGACGACGAGCTTGATGTGCTCCGGTGCGCGGAATTTCGGGATCGCCGTCGTCTCGCTCGCGGGGTCGCGGAATTTCGCCAGCACGTGCTCGGGTAACCCCTCCCCGCCGTGATACCCGGGGACGAGCTCGCGCACCGGCCACCGGAGCCGCTCGAAGAGCCAGCGGCGCACGTCGGGTTTCTTCCAGCCCGCGTCGCCGAGAATCGTCGCGTGCTCGGGCGAGAGGACGAGCAGCGTGTCCCCCCAGTGCGTCATCTTGTGGTGCGAGACCACGGCCATGCTCGCGGCGATCGTCGCCAGCAGATCCTCGGGCGCGCGCGAGCGCTGGTCGTAGACGCCCAGCGGCGCGTCGGCGGCCAGCACGGCGACGGTCGACTGCCCGGGCGGGAACCCGTGCTCGACGGCGAGCGGTTCCCAGGGGCTCGCCTCCTCCCGCTCGCCGATGCAGTACGTGTATCGGCCAGGGTGGGCCAGCGTCGACATGCTGACCACACCCGGCGTGGCACCGCCGACGTTCACGCAGACCAGGCGCAGCGCGCGACCGATCGTTGCGTTGGCGCGCCACCCCGAGCCGAAGACGCCCGCGCCGCAGTTGATGTCGAGCGCCGTCCGGATCGGTCCGCCGACGATCACGAGCGGCGACGGGGCGTTCGTCGTCGCCGACACGCCGTGGAGGTCGAACGCCTCGTCGCACACCGCCTCGACGGCCGCGATCACGACGGGGAGATATTCCGGCCGGCAGCCGGCCATCACGGCGTTGACCGCGACCTTCTCGACGGTCGCGCGGCCGTAGTTGGGCGGCACGAGCCCGACCAGCTCGTCCGGGCCGCGTCCCGACGCGGCGATCGCGCGCGCGACCCGGGCGCGCGTCGGCGGTACCACGGGCAGGCCGTCCGTGACCCCGCGTGCGTAGAGCTCCTCGATCGCGTCGGCGTCGGCGGCGGCAGCCCGGGACATGCAGAGAGGCTAACACAGTCCGGTCGACGTCACCGCCGTCGGGGCCGTCGAGGCCCCCTCCGAGGATTACGCGAGCGTGTGCCGCACCATCTTGCCCTCGATCATGTAGACGACCATCTCGCCGATGTTGGTCGCGTGGTCGGCCACGCGCTCCAGGAAGCGCGAGATCAGGATGAGCCGGATCGCGCGCGCGATAGTCTTGGGGTCCTCCATCATGAAGGTCAGGAGCTCGCGGAAGATCTGCTCCTTCAGCGCGTCGACGTCGGCGTCCTCGGCGCACACCCGCCGCGCGAGCTCGGTGTCGCGGCTCACGAACGCGTCGAGGCTCTCCTTGACCATGCGCTGGGCCTTCTCGGCCATCCGCGGCAGATCGACGTAGGGCTTGAGCTGGGGCTCACGATTCAGCTCGATCGCGCGCTGGGCGATGTTCACGGCCTGGTCGCCCATGCGCTCGAGGTCGGTCACGATTTTCATCGCCGTGGTGATGAAGCGGAGGTCCTTGGCCGTCGGCTGGTGGAGGGCCAAGAGCTCGACGCACTTCTCGTCGACCTCGACGTCGTAGGCGTTCACCTGCCGGTCGCGGTCGATGACCTCCTGGGCGAGGGCGCCGTCCCGGTCGACCAGCGCGCGCATGACCCGGCGGATCTGGTCCTCGACCAGCCCGCCCATCGCCAGGAGCGTCTGCTTGAGCGCGTCCAGCTCCTCGTGGAAGTGTCGCTGCATGACCGCCTCCGTCTAGCCGAACCGGCCGGTGATGTAGTCTTCCGTCCGCCGGTCGCGCGGGTTGGTGAACAGCCCCCGCGTCACGCCGAACTCCACCAGCTCGCCCAGCAGCATGAAGCCCGTGTAGTCCGACACACGGGCCGCCTGCTGCATGTTGTGGGTCACGATCACGATCGTATAGCTATTCTTCAGCTCCAGCATCAGCTCCTCGATCTTCGCCGTCGCGATCGGGTCGAGCGCCGAACAGGGCTCGTCCATCAGCAGCACGTCCGGCTCGACGGCGATCGCGCGCGCGATGCACAGGCGCTGCTGCTGGCCGCCCGAAAGCCCGAGGGCCGAGTCGTTCAGCCGATCCTGGACCTCGTCCCACAGCGCGGCGTCCCGCAGGCTTCGCTCCACGATCCCCTCGAGGTCGCTCCGGGCGCGGACGCCCAGGATCCGTGGGCCGTACGCGACGTTCTCGAAGATGGACTTCGGAAACGGGTTCGACTTCTGGAAGACCATCCCCACTCGCTTGCGGAGTTCCGTCACGTCGAGCGTGGGGTCGTAGATGTCCGTGGAGCCGATCCGGATGGACCCGACGATCCGCACGCCGTCCACGAGGTCGTTCATGCGGTTCAGGCAGCGGAGCAGCGTCGTCTTGCCGCAGCCGGACGGACCGATGTACGCGGTGACGCGCTGTTTCGGCACGGACATGACGATGTCCCGGAGCGCCTGCTTGTCGCCGTACCAGAGCGACAGCCGCTCGATCTCGACCATCGGCACCTCCGTGATACCCGAGGCGCCGGCGTGGCGATTGAGGCTGCCGACGACGTTGACGTGTGAGCCCACGGGCCCCTCCTAGACCGCCGCCATCGCGTACGTGCGACGGAGCCGGTTACGCAGACCGATCGCGCACAGGTTCAGCAGGACCGCGATCACCAGCAACAACAGGGTCGTCACGAAGACCATGGGCCGCGCCGCGTCCACGTTGGGCGACTGGAAGCCCACGTCGTAGATGTGAAAGCCCAGGTGCATGAACTTCCGGTCGAGGTGCACGAACGGCCAGAAGCCGTCGACGGGCAGGGCCGGGGCCAGCTTGACGACGCCGGTGATCATCAGCGGCGCCACCTCCCCGGCCGCGCGCGCCATGGCCAGGATCAGCCCGGTGAGGATGGACGGCATGACCGCGGGCAAGACGACGCGCAACGTGGTCTCGAGCTTGGTCGCCCCGACGGCGAAGGACGCCTCGCGGATCCCCTGCGGGATCGCGGCGAGCCCCTCCTCGGTCGCGACGATGACGACCGGCACCGTGAGGAGGGCCAGCGTGAGGGACGCCCAGAGGATCCCGCCGGTGCCGAAGGTCGGGGTCGGCAGGGCCTCGGCGAAGAAGAGCCGGTCGATGGTCCCGCCGACCACGTAGATGAAGAAGCCGACGCCGAACACGCCGAACACGATCGAGGGGACGCCCGCCAGGTTGTTCACCGCGATGCGGACGGCGCTGACGAACGTGCCCTGCCTGGCGTACTCGCGCAGGTAGAACGCCGCGAGCACGCCGAGGGGCGTGACCATCAGGCTCATGATCATGACCAGCATGACCGTGCCGAAGATCGCGGGGAACACGCCGCCCTCGGTGTTGCTCTCGCGCGGATCGTCGCTCACGAATCCCCAGACCTTGGCCGCGTAGTGGCCGCTCTTGGCAAGGACGCCCATTGCGTTCGGCGCCCACACGTCGAGCACCTGGGCCAGCGGCAGCTCTTTCTCCTTGCCGCCGTCGGCCGCGACGACGACGCTCGTCGTCGCTCGCCGACGGAGCTCCCCGAGCCGGGCCTCGTGCGCCGCGTAGCGCACCTGGAGCTCGGCGATCCGCGTGCGGATGGCGTCCACCTCGGGCCCCGCGGTCATGCCGCGCTGCTCGAGACGCCGAAGCGCGAGACGCGTCATCTCCTGCGCGTAGTTGATCGCGCCGATGTCGCCCTTCTCGACTCGCCGGATCTCGGCGCGGAGCCGCGCCGCCTCGGGCAGCCGGCGCCGGAGCTCCGCGATCCCCGCCTCGGGCCCACCCGCCACCGCCGTACCGCCATCGCGCAGCTCCTTGATAGTCCCGATCAGGAACCCCCACTCGGTGCGCTCGACGACCACCACGTCCCGCGGGAAGGCGCGGCCGGCGATCCGCGCCTCGTCCACCCACTGGAAGTCGGCGCCATAGAGGTCGCGGTTCGCGACCTGGAGTTTCAGACGGTACTCGCCGGAGCGGCCGGGCACGGCCTCGCGATCCCGCACGATCCCCGTCAGGACCTTGCCGTCGGCGAGCGTCAGGCGCATGACGCCGTTCGGCCAGAAGAAGCCGAGGCCGTTTACGAAGATGAGCGCCACGAGGCCGGCCACGAGGATCAGGCAGAGCGCGAGGGCCCCGCCGGTCAGCCAGATGAACGGCTCCCCGCCCTTCCAGAGCCGCTTCACAGGTAGCGGTACTTCCTGCGGAGCCTGAGCCGGACGAGCTCCGCCAGCGTGTTGACCACGAACGTGAGGGCGAAGAGGAGAAACGCGGCGAGGAACAGCACCTTGAACAACGTGCCGCTCTCGGGCGCCTCCGGCAGCTCGACGGCGATATTAGCCGACAGCGCCCGGAAGCCGTTGAAGATCGACCAGTCCATGACCGGGGTGTTGCCGGTCGCCATGAGCACGATCATGGTCTCGCCCACCGCTCGGCCGAACCCGATCATGATCGCCGAGAAGATGCCCGGGCTCGCCGTCGGCAGCACGATGCGCAGCGCCGTCTGCCACCGCGTGGCGCCGAGCGCCAGCGAGCCCGCGCGAAGGTGCTGGGGCACGTTCGCCAGCGAGTCCTCGGCGATCGTGAAGATGATCGGGATCACCGCGAAGCCCATGGCGATCCCGACAACCAGCGAGTTGCGCTGGTCGTACGTGAGGCCGAGGGCCGATTGGAGCCACGCGCGGTAGCTTCCGCCGAGCAGCGTCCCCTCGAAAAGGTCACCGAGGGCGAACGCCAGCCAGGCCGCCGCCGCCACGACCGGCACCAGCAGCAGCGCCTCGGTGCCGGCCTTGACGCGGCCCCGTACGGCCGACGGTGTCCTTTGCCAGAGCAGGAACGCCAGCAGGATCGAGGGGACCGCCACGAGCGGGAGCAGGAAGAGCCCCGGGACGACGCGCTCGACGATCGGCGCCAGCCAGAGGCCCGCGAGGAACCCGAGGACCACGCTCGGCAGCGCCGCCATGATCTCGACGACTGGCTTGACGTACCCCTTGACGGTCGGGTGCATGAACTCGCTCACGTAGATCGCCGCCAGCAGCGCGAGCGGCACCGCGACGAGGAGCGCGTAGAAGGTCCCCTTGAGAGTCCCGAAGACGAGCGGCGTGAGGCTGAGCTTCGCCTCGAAGTCGTCCGTGCCGCCCGTCGACTGCCACACCCAGGCCGGCTACGAGTAGCCCTAGTACCAGACCTTGCCGAAGAGCGTGCGGAGCGTGGCTTCGGGATGCGGATTGTGAAGCCGCCAGTCGGTCACCGTCCCGGCCGCGTCCACGCCGACGACGCCGTCGGCTTTCGGGGCCAGCATGATCGCCCGGAGCGGCTGGGCGTCCTCCGCCCGCAGGGAGAGCAGCGTCTCGCCGGACGTGCCGTAGTGGACGAGGATTCCGCCCCCGGCGTCGGCGGTCGCGAAACCCTTGTCGCGCCGGGACGCCGTCACGGCCGCGACGGGGGCCGGGTGGTCCCGGAACCGGTTGACGCGCCTGAGCCGCCGCTCACCGCCACCGGGCGGCGGGACCATCTGCCAGGTCGAGACGGAGCCCGCGCCGTCGCCGACGACGAGCGTACGGTCGCCGATCAGGAAGCCCAGGGCCGTGACCGGCGCCTGGACGGAGCTCACGCTCACGGCCTCCCCGCGCCTGGGGCTCCTGTGGTCGCGCATGTCGTACTGGACGACCCGACCGCGCGAGGTACCGAGGAAGAGGTCCTCCGCGCGGCCGTCGAGCGCCATAGTGGTGATCTCGCCGTCCACCGCCGCATCGAGCGGCTGCACCAACGCCTCGCGGCGGACCGGGCCGATGAGCGCCTTCTTCTCGACCACGGTCTGCACGAGGAGCTCGCCGGGACCGACCTGGGCGACCGTGACCGGCCCCCCGCCGGGCGTCGCCGAGGCGAGCCGAAGCACGGCCCTCCGGCGCTCACCGTCGAGGATGGCAGGCTCACCGAACTCCGGGGCGGGCGTCACCGTCCGGGCGCCGCGCCCGAAGGCGACGTCGAACTTCATCTCGAGCGGGATCACGCGACCGTCCGAAGTGCCGAGGACGTACCGGGACGTGCCGGACGTCGCCACGGCGGCGATCCGCGCGCCCGCGAGGCCGGGCACAGCCACCGATGGCAGCGCGCGCTCGCCTCGCAGCGAGGTGAACGCGAGGCTCCCGCCCGCGGTGATCCGGAAGGCGATCTCGCGGTACTCGTCGACGCCGACCGAGTCGCCCGGCGCCGGCTCGCCGTGGGCGCCGGTGGAGGTCGCGGTGTGGCGGCCGACCACGGTCGCCGAGGGCTTCTGGAAGAGCGGGTAGACCTCGCCGGCAATGACGAGCAGGATCGCCAGAATCGACGCGATGACGATGATGCCGCCGAGCACCACGAGCCGCGTCGCGAGCCTGTCGGCCAGGATCCGCCGGCCGGCTCGCGCCCGGCTGACGGCGAGCAGACGAGCCGGTCTGCCCGGCTCGCCTGCGTCGAGGGTCTCGGCGTCTATAGCCACCTACTGGAGCTTCGCGAGCTCTTCCTTGACGACCGATGCGGGGATCGGGAAGTAGCCGTCCTTGACGACGACTTGCTGGCCCTCCCGGGACAGGACAAGCTTTGCGAACTCGCGCGTCAGCGGGTCGAGCGGCTTGCCCGGCGGACGGTTGACGTAGACGTAGAGGAAGCGCGCCAGCGGGTACTCCCCCGAGTACGCGTTCTCGGCCGTCGCGTCGACGCACTTGCCGCCCTCTTTCTCCGCGAGCGCCACCGGGCGGACGCCCGCGGTGGCGTACCCGATGCCGCTGTAGCCGATCCCGCCGCGGTCGACGGTGACGCCCTGAACGACGGCCGCCGAGCCCGGCTGCTCCTTCACGGAGTCCTTGAAGTCGCCGTTCTTCAGGGTGTGCTCCTTGAAGAAGCCGTACGTGCCCGACGCCGAGTTGCGGCCGTAGAGGCTGAGGGGCGTCGCGGCCCACGCGCCCGGGAGGCCGAGCTGACCCCAGCTGGTGATGTCCTCCTTGAAGCCGTGCCGCCGCGACTTCGAGAAGACGGCGTCCACCTGGGCCAGCGTGAGGCACTTGATCGGGTTGTCCTTGTTCACGAACACCGCGAGGGCGTCCACGGACGTACGGAGCGGCGTCGGCTTGTAGCCGTATTTCTTCTCGAACGCGTCGACCTCGGTCCCCTTCATCGGCCGCGACATCGGGCCGAGCTGGGCGGTGCCGGCGATCAAGGCCGGCGGCGCGGTCGAGGAGCCTTTGCCCTCGACCTGGATTTTTGCGTTCGGGTAGAACTTGTTGAAGGTCTCGGCCCAGAGCGTCATCAGGTTGTTGAGAGTGTCCGAGCCGACGCTCGAGAGGTTGCCGCTCACGCCACTGACCGCCTTGTAGGCAGGCAGGGCCGAGTCCACCTGGACTTGCGCGGCGGCGACGCCGCCCGCGAGGATCAAGGCCAGGACGGCCGCCACGACAACATCCCGCTTGCTCATTCGCCTCTCTCCTCTTCTGCCTGTCTCGGGTCTCATCTTCCTCCGGGCATGTTTCATTGGTGTAAACGGAGAGTTACAAATTCGTTACGGCGCCGGGTCCCGCAGCCGGTAGCCGACCCCCCGCACGGTCTCGATCCCCGGCTCGGGGAGCTTCGCGCTGGTGAACTTCGCGCGGAGCCTGGCCACATGGACGTCCACCGTGCGTGGCTCCACGAAGCCTTCGCGGCCCCAGACGATGTCGAGCAGCTCCTCGCGCGAAAAGACTCGGCCCGGGGTGCCCACCAGGGTCGCCAGGAGCTCGAATTCCTTGCGGGTGAGCTCGACCAGGCGGCCCTTCATCCTGACCTCGAAGCGGTAGCGATCGATCTCGATGTCACCCGACTTGAGATGATGCTTCTTCTCCTTCACGTCGGACTGCCGGCGGGCGACGGCCCGGACGCGCGCGACCAGCTCCCGGGGCGAGAACGGCTTGGTCACGTAGTCGTCGGCGCCCAACGCGAACCCCAGGACCTTGTCGCCTTCCTCGACCCGGCCCGTCACCATGATCACGGGGATCGTGGCGAGCTCCGCGTCTTGCTTGAGCCGGCGGCACACTTCCCATCCGTTGAGCTGGGGCACCATGATATCGAGGAGGATCACATCGGGGCGAGTGTCGCGGGCGAGACGGAGCGCGTCGGCGCCGTTGCCGGCGATCACGACGTCGTAGCCCTCTTTGGTCAAGTTGTACCGGATCAGCTCCGCAACGTCCTGCTCGTCCTCGAGCAGGAGAACCCGACCCGGGCGCCGTGGCGCCGGCGGCGCTTCGCCGCCGCGGCGGCTCGTGGTCATCGGCGTCACCTCCCGCGTGACACTCACGCCGCCGAGTGTCGGCCGGCGGCGTTACGGGACGATGACGGACGGGTAAATCTTGGGTAAACGCCTCAGACGATGAAGACGCGCGGTCTCTTCGCGGCGCTCACGCGGCGCCCGCCGCGAGCGTGACCCGGACTGTCGTGCCGCGGCCCGGCGTGCTGTCGATCGCCAGCGCGCCGCCGTGGGCGAGGACGAGGTGCTTCACGATCGCCAGGCCGAGGCCGGTGCCGCCGAGCTCGCGCGACCGCGCCTTGTCCACGCGGTAGAAACGCTCGGTGATCCGGGGCAGGTCCGCCGGCGGGATCCCGACCCCCGTGTCGGCCACCGCGACCTCGACCCGGTCGCCCTCGGTCCGGCGCGCGCTCACCGTGACGCGCCCGCCGGCGGGCGTGTACTTGACCGCGTTGTCCACGAGGTTGATCAGGATCTGGGCGAGCCGATCGCGGTCCGCGCTGACCGGCCCGAGGCCGGGCGCCAGGTGGGCGGCGAGCGTCACGCGGCCGGCTTCCGCCTTCGGCGCGATGATCGCGAGCACCGAGTCCACGACCTCGTCGAGCCGCACGCCCTCGAGCCGCAGCGCGACCCGGCCCAGCTCGATGTTGGAGAGATCGGTGAGGTCGTCGAGCAGCCGCCCGAGCCGCTCGGTGTGGCGGAAGACGATCTCGAGGAAGCGCCGCGCGTTCTCCCGCTCCTCGAGCGCCCCGCCGAGCAGGGTCTCGAGGTAGCCGTGGATCGCGGTGAGCGGCGTCCGGAGCTCGTGGGAGACGTTCGCCACGAACTCGGTGCGGACCTGCTCGAGGCGGCGGAGCTCGGTGACGTCGTGGAGCACCATGACGGCGCCGACCTCGTCGCCCGCCAGGCGCAGCGGGACCGCGTTCACCTGGAGCCGCCGGTCGGTCGGCCCCGCGAGCCTGAGCTCGTGACGCGACACCCCGCCCTCGCCCGGGGCGCGGACGGCGCGGAGGATCGCGTGCAGGTCGACGTTGCGGACGACCTCGAGGAACGGCTTGCCCTCGGGCCGTGGCGTGCCGAGGCCGAACATCGCGCGCGCCCGCTCGTTGATCAGGAGGATCGCGTCGTGACCGTCCACCGCGAGCACGCCCTCGACCATCTCGTCGAGGATCGCGGTGGCCTTCGCCTGCTCCTGCTCGAGGTCCTGGATCTTCTCGCGCAGCCGCGTCGCCATCGCGTTGAGCGCGCGGCCCAGCGTCCCGATCTCGTCGGGGGAGCGCACGGGCGCGCGCGCGGTGAAGTCGCCCTCGCTCATCCGACGGGCGATCGCCTGCATCTCGACGACCGGCCGAGTCACGCGGCGCGCGACGAACAGGCCGATCGCGAACGCGACCACGAGCGCGACGAGCCCGCCTCCCAGCATGACCCGGTGGACGCCGGCCCGGGAGGCGGTCACCAACGAGAGCGGCAGCGCGAGGCGGAGCACGCCGACGGTGCGCCCGCCGTCGTGGACGGGGAGCGCGACATAGAGCAGGCGCGTCTGGAGCGTGGCGCTCGTCCGGAAGTCACGCCCGATTCGTCCCGCGAGCGCCTCACGGACCTCGGGCCGCTCGGCGTGGTTCTCGACCCGCGGCAAGTCCTCGACGGCGACCTCCGAGTCGCCGAGAACCCGGCCGTCCGCGGCGATGAGCGTCACGCGCGTCTCGGTGGGGCGGGCGGCCTCGACGGCCCAGGCGTGGATCTCGCCGGGCGACGCACCGCGCGCCAGGCGGCGTCGCGCGCCGTCGTGCAGGAACCGGCCCGTGCTCGCCAGGCGGGCCTCGAGCGTCTCCACCGCGAAACGCTCGAGGGCACGGTTCAGGAACAAGCCGGCCAGGAGCGTCGTCACGGCGACGAAGCCGACCAGCGTGAGCGTGAGCTTCCGCGCGATGCTCCGGCGGAGGAAGTGGACGAACGCTTCGCCCGCGCTCATTCGGGCTCGAAGCGGTAGCCCACTGCCTTGACGGTGGCGATGCGGCTGCCGAAGTCCCCGAGCTTGGCGCGGAGCCGACGCACGTGGACGTCCACGGTCCGCGACTCGATCTCGTCTGCGCGCGCGTACCCCCACACGTGGCTCAGCAGGCGCTCGCGGGAGAGCACGCGGCCGGCGGACTCCAGCAGCACCTGGAGCAGGTCGAACTCCTTTGGCGTCAGCG
>WNGC01002696.1_pt1 | contig 11394 bp, 6 predicted proteins | sample 5400051 | NCBI WGS metagenome assembly WNGC01 (sample SAMN13153368, study PRJNA577476) | soil metagenome | isolation source: 20 cm soil or saprolite under grassland replicate 2 | place: USA:California | collected 2016-06-15 | reverse complement strand
TAGGCGACGTGATCGATTCGAAGAAGATGCTGGCGCTGCCCTTGAATGGCCGCAGCTACCTGGACCTTCTCGGTTTGCAGGCCGGGGTTGCGCCTGCGACCGCGGAGACGATTCAACAGGACCGGCCGGTATCGGGCTCATTGTCCCCGGGCAACGTCTCCGTTAACGGCCAGCGCGAAACGGCGAACGCGTTCCTTGTGAACGGCGGGGACGTGAGTGAAGGACGCAACCTGGGCGCCGGCTTGGTTCCCAACCTGGACGCGGTCGAGGAATTTCGACTGATCACCAACAGCTTCGACGCCGAATACGGAAAATTCAGCGGCGCGGTCATGAACGCCATCACCAAGTCTGGCACCAACAGTTTTCACGGCGACGCTTTTTGGTTCCTGCGCAATAGCGCGTTGGATGCCAACGGCTACTTCGCGAATGCGGCAGGGCTCCCGAGGACCGAACTGCACCGCAAACAATTTGGCGCTGTAGGGGGTGGGCCGATCTTGAAAAACCGCCTCTTCTGGTTCGCTGACTATCAAGGCACCAGGCAGACGAAAGGCGCGGAAACCACCACGACGTTGCCAACGGCGGACCAACGTCAAGGGGGTTTGCCCGCTGGCACCATATTCCCCGACGAGCCCTACAGTTTCCCTGGTTGCACCAGCAACACTGGCCCGAACCCTTGTGTTTTTCCTGTGGACCCGGTGAGTGGCCTTGCGCATATTCCGGGGCCGACAGATCCGCACAATGCGTGGGTAGCGCCTGCAAGTGGAATCTTGCCCTACATTCCCGCCCCGAAGGTCGCTGGAGATGTGAGTAACAACTATACGGACAACAGTCAGAAAGACAAAGAGAACGACAACAAGTACGCCCTGAAGGTGGATTTCATCAATAAAACGACCGGAAACTGGTCGTGGTACTACACGATCGACGATTCCATCGTTCACAGCGCGTTACCATTTGCCAGCGTGCCCGGCTTTCCGTCCGACACTCCTTCTCGGGCTCAGCAGTTCGTGATGAGCAACACCAAGACCTTCGGGGCCACGGCCGTCAACGAGTCCCGGGTCAGCTTCTTCCGAACGGCGTTGCATAAGGACAATCCGGCCGGGAGTTTCGCCAAACTGTCGTCGCTCGGTTTCGTTACTGGTGGCCTCGGCATTATCCCCTCCACGACTCCCGGATATCCGGAATATGTCCCACAGATTTACTTCAACAACTTCCAGATTGGCGTTCCAACGCTCAACACCTACCAGCCGAATAACACCTATGTGGCAAGCGACGTCTTCTCCAAGGCGATGGGCAAACACACGCTGAAGTTTGGCGGCGAAGCCCGCTACCTGCAAATCAACGAACGCAACTACGCCAGTCCCAATAGCAACTTCGTCTTTAATGGCGACGCGACCGGCAACGATTTTGCGGATTTTCTGATTGGCGCGCCGGCGAGTTCGGGCGGCTACACGCAGGCGGCCTTGCAGCTTCTGGATTCCCGCACGCGTTACGGTGGCGCGTTTGTACAGGACTCCTGGAAGGTAAGACCCAATCTCACGCTCAACCTCGGCCTGCGCTGGGAAGCAAGCATGCCGTGGTATGACACGCAAGGGAAAATTCAGACCTTTAATCCTGGGGAACAGTCCACGGTCTTTCCGCTTAGTCCCACAGGCTTGGTATTCCCGGGCGACCCTGGCATTCCGAAGACGCTCGCTCCAACCAAATACAACAATTTCGGTCCACGCCTCGGGCTCGCCTATTCACCTGGTTTTAGCAACGAAGCATTGGGCAAAATCTTTGGCGGGCCGGGCAAAACCAGCATTCGGGCATCTTTCGGACTCTACTATACTTCGATCGAGGACCTAAACCTGTTCTACGAAGTGGCAGACGCCCCTTTCGGTCTGTATTGGTCCACGCCGTCACCCGTCATGTTTGACGAGCCGTTCCTCCTTCGCCAGACCGGCCAGTCGCTCGGCCAGCGGTTTCCGTTTACCGCACCGACTCCTGGGGATCCGGCAAATAAGACGCTTAGCTTTGGGATTTACGAGCCCTTTACCTATTATCCCGGCTATAACACACACAATGTGCCGCCCTATGCGGAACATTTCAACCTGTCGATCCAACGAGAGCTAACCAAATCAACGGTGCTGACCGTGGCTTACGTCGGTACCGAGGGACACCACTTGATCACCCAGAACGAAGCCATTCCGGGCGATCCGGCTTTGTGCCAGCAACTTACGGCGCAAGGGGCTATCGACGTGACCGCAGGAACCGCCGGCTGCGGATTTTTTGGTGAGAACGACGTCTTCCAAACTTCGCCCACCGTCAACTGTCTGACTGTGAGTCCGACACCTCTCCCAGGGTGCGTTTACAGCAACCGGCAAGCGATCCTTAGTCCCAATTACTGTCCCGAGTCAGCCACGCTGGTCTGTTATGGATCCAACAATACCAACACGGTTACCACGGCCAATTCCATCTACCAATCCGGCCAAATCAGCGTGGAGCGCAAGGCCAACGATGTGACGTTCCTGGCCGCTTACACGTTCGCGAGAGCCTTAGACGATTCTTCGGCCTTCAACGACCTGGTCAATTTCCAAAATTCTAAGTTGAGCCGAGGGTTGTCCTCGACGAACATCACTCACAATTTTGTGGTCAGTTACATTTGGGCAATCCCGTTCGACCGGGCATTCAAAGGAGCCCCCAAGCGCTTGACTCAAGGCTGGCAGATGCAGGGGATCACACGATTCTCAACCGGCTTTCCTGTACAGATGAACCAATCGAACGGTGACTTTACGCTGTGGGGTAGCTCGGCCACGGATATGCCGAACCGCGTCGCGCCGCTGCAGATTCTGAATCCACGCAAGCCAAATCCGGATTGCCCCACCTCCGACAACACGGGATGCTACTTCATCCCGCCTCCGCCGGGTCTTTTGACACCACAATTCCCGGGTGATGTGGAGGCAGCCTGCTTGCCGAGTGTGGGTGCATTCGCGCAGAACTGCACTCCGGGGACATTCGGGAACGTCAACCGTCGCTTTTTCCACGGCCCGGGATTCAACAACACGGATTTCGGCCTCTTAAAGCACACCACAATTAAAGAGAATCTGGCTTTCGATCTCCGTATCGAATTTTTCAACATCTTCAACCACACGCAATTTACAAATCCCGGGGGAAACATCAGCGACTCGTCGTTTGGGATTATTAGCAGTACCCGTGCTCCGCGGATTGGACAGTTTAGCGTTAAATTCTTCTGGTGATTTGACAACGACATTCGTTCTCCGCAGGGACCGCATTTCACAGGGGTTCTGCCCGCGTGCTAGGCTGTCCCCATGAAGTGCGGCTGGGCGAATCGACTTCTTCTCGGATACGGGCGAGCGCACATCGTGTCTGCAATGGCACTCACGCTGACTCTCTCCGGAGTAACGGCTGCGCAGTCGGCGCAAAGCTACCGTCAACGGGCTATCGAGCTTGCGCGCAACAAATCCTGGGACCAAGCCATTGCGAGTTATCACAAGGCTCTGGACCTCGAACCCAACGACCCGGATACGCATTACAATTTGGCGCTGACGCTGAAATATAAGGGTGACGCCAAGCAGGCCGTGGAAGAGTTCGAAGCCACGCTGCGGCTCAAACCGAAGTGGGCCGATGCGCATTACGCGTTAGGCGCGACCTGGTACGATTTGAACGATCAGGCCGCCGCGCTTAAGGAGTTGCGCACGGCGGTCGATCTCGATCCCGCGAACGCCGGGTCACATCGCCTCCTGGCGCGAGTTTACTTGCAGCAAAACGATCCTGCAGCCGCTGAGCACGAGTTACAGCGGGCGCTGCAATCGAAGCCCTCTGCCGAGATGCACTTCGAGTTGGGGTTGACCGAAGGACAGCTCGGCAATCTGGACGCCGCCGCGGCCGAGTTTCGCCGCGCCCTGCGCCTTGATCCCCGCTTGGCACGGGCGCACTCGCTGCTGGGCGTAACATTGCGCCGCCAGGGCGATCGCCCTGGAGCCCTCGCCCAGTTCCGCAAGGCGGTCGAAATCGATCCCAAAGATCCGGAGGCGCAATGTAACCTCGGCCAGGAGCTCAAAGCCGACGGCGACACGGCCGGCGCCATCGCGGCGTTCCGGCGGGCGATCGAGCTGAAGCCTGATTTCGAAAAGGCGCACTATAACCTGGGTATCGCCTTGCGTGCGCAGGGCGATACCGGTGCCGCGCAAAAGGAGCTCAATGATTTAGGCGCACTGCAAGAGTTTCGCTCGCGCCTGGCACAAGCGAAATATCTTATCCTCCAAGGTGTGGAAGCGCTGAAGCAGCGGAAGCTCGACGATGCCCTGGCGCTCTTTCAGAAGTCTGTCGAGCAGAGTCCCGAGCTCCCGACTGGCCATTACTATCTGGGAGTGGCGTGGGAGCGCAGGGGGGACGCGCCGCGTGCCTTGGCGGCCTATGAAAAATCACTTGAGCTGAAGCCGGACTATGCGCAGGCCCACTCAAGTCTCGGGCTGCTCTATTGGCGCCAGAACGATCGCGCACGCGCGCTCGATGAGCTTCAGCGGGCGGTGATGTCCGATCCCGATCTGGCCGAGGCACATTACAATCTCGGCCTCGCGCTGGCACAATCGGGGCATCTAGAGGAAGCCGCTCGCGAGCTGAATGAAGCCATCAGTCTCGATCCCAAGTACACTGACGCCCGGATACAATTGGGATTGGTCCTTAGCCAGAACAACGATACTGCTGGCGCAGCCAATGTCTTCCGTGAAGTCGTGCGCCGCGATCCGAATTTCGCGGAAGCTTACAACAATCTCGGGCTAGTGCTGTTGCAGGCGGGCGACGTCCGCATGGCGCAGGCGGAGTTTATCGAGGCAGTGCGCCTCAAGCCGCGTTATGCGGAAGCGCATTACAATCTTGCATTGGCCCTCCATCAGGAAGGAAAAGAGGAGGAGTCCCGCGCAGAGTTCGAGAAGGCCTACGAGATTGCGCCCGGGTTGAGAAACGTGCCCCGCCCCTAGAAGTCAGTCACGTATACTCTCTTGCGCCGGTGGTCACACTTGCCGAACTTCTTCACGAACCGTCCCGGGAGCTGATGTACCCGAGTTAGGAAAAAGTAGCACAAACGTAGTCTCAATCTTGGCAAGGTGCAGCAAAAAGCGAACAAGCGGTATTTAAAGTCTGAGGGAGCGACTCTCTAGGTTTTGCTTCAACGGCTTTGAGCCTTACGGATTCACAGAAAATCCGAACATTCGTTGCGCCAGTTCGATGCTAGCAATAGAAAAACTCCGTCCGGGCTACGCTTCGGGCGCTGCTTCGCCAATGCCTTGGCCAACTCGACGGGCGAACCAATTCTGCTTAATGGCGACGACTTCAGGCGTACGGATCTCTCTGCCGCGCTCACGTGAATTATCCGGCCTCTTGTCACCAGAAATATCAGCGTACATGTCCTGTACGAATATCCTCTTCTCCCTGCCGCTTGATCTCAACGAGGTTCTCAAGGAATTGCCCCGTAAAGAGAAGTTGTTTGATGCGAGAAACCTGCGAAAGTTCGTGTCAACCCATCTGGGACTGTAACCCTAGCGATCTCCGTCGAGCCATTTCATATGTAACCGTAGAGCGCTTGTTGTTGTTGCGGCTGTGGGAAAGTGGGAATCCCGAAGGGATTTCCAAGCTCGCGAAGCGCGCGTCTTTTCCACAGCCTTTTCGCCGGCCACTTTGTGTCTGGCTGGACTCGAGCTTCTCCTGGGCTTTCGGACTCAGCCGCCGGTTCGCCAAGCGGTAAATCCGTTCGAGCTTCCTGTCGATGACTTTTGCTAACTGAAACGGATCGAGAGATCTTTGCAGTTCTTTCAAAATGGTTAGTTGCGCCGTATCCCCTGTTTCGATGCCACCACTCTCTCGAAGGGAGTCTTCGCACCATCATAGACGCGCCGCGGCTTCGATCCCACGCGAACCTTCTTCAGTAGCTTCACCGAGGGCAGGTACAGATTCAGCCATAAGCGCAGCTCTCGGCGGTACAAGTCGTTCATGGCCTCGACCGCGTTTTGTGTGTGTTCCCAGCCCAGGAGCTTTCGTACGTGAGTCCAGTTCTTTTGCTCGCTATGCGCGTTGTCGTCCTTCTTGTACGGACGTCCTCGCGTGAGTTGGATCTGCTTCCGTTCGCACCAAGCCTGCAGATGCCAGTTGATGAATTCCGATCCGTTGTCCGAGTCCAAGCCCAAGAGCTGGAAGGGCAGCATCCCTGCGATCTCATCCAGGGCCTGCTGGACAGCGGTTTGTCCCTTCCCCAGCAGCGCCCGCGTCTCCGTCCAGGTGGTTTGCATGTCGGTGATGTTCAGCGAATAGCCGAACTCCCCTTCGCCCGAATTCCCGGAATGCGAGACCAGATCGACTTCCGTGAAGCCCGCTGACTGCACGTCCCCGCTGTCGGTCTTCACCGGGATGTGGTGCTTGAGCAGATAGCTCGGCTTGGTGCGCCCGTCAATCCGCCGTCTCTGTTGGTTCTTCTCGGCGGCCAGTCGACGGTCCATCTGCCGCGGACTGATTGCGAGCAGTTGTTTCTCGATCTCCGGGCTTAACTTGAAGCGCTTGCGGATCCAGGGCATCCAGGCCGGCAGCAGCGCTTTCAACCGCACCGACCAGGGATAGCCGGCCGCCGCCTCCCATACGCTGGTCAGCACGCTCAGCAGTTCGTGCCCCTAGCTCAGCCCGCGCTTCCGTACCGGCCGAGCGCGTCGCTTCCCGGGTGCTGGGCGATTCAATATGTGTATGGCGTATTTCCGGTGGTAGCCCGTGGTCAGGCAAAATTCGTTCAGCATTTCAGGTTTCGTCTTCCGATTTGCTTTGCCATACCGCCCATAGATAACTCGGAAATACTCCCATTTCTCCTTGCGCCCCAAATGAACCCTCCCCAAATCGTCTTGTCTCGGGTTACATCTTAAATGGCGCGACGTTGTCCCCCTCGGTTACATTTTAGACGGCTCGATACGCTAACTTGTACGTGGCAACTCTTCCGAAAAACCATTGAGCAATTTGGCAGTCCAGTCAACGGAGCTCAGGACCGTCGCTCGATTGGGGTTGTCCCCTGGGTGAGACACGCAGCTAAAAAAGGTGGTCTGCACTTCGCTGCATTCCTTACCCCCTATCCCCTCGCTCTTCACACTCTTGCGCACTCGTTTGCACCTTTTTTTGCACTTTCTTGCACTCAGAAAAAACCCGCCAAACCCGGACCCTCAATTTTGGCAACAGCGCCACTCCCCGCGACGACCGCTCCCGCACCCGGTAAAGCCTCGCCTCAGCTATACTCTCCCCTCCGGAGGAGCCCCCTTGCTGGAAGTCGCCAAGAGTATCCTGCTGATCCTCAGCGCCTTGTTTCCCATCGTGAATCCCCTCGGCGGCAGCCCGGTCTTTCTCGCTTTGACGCGCGAGTATCCGGCCTCCGCGCGTAGAATCCTCGCGCGCCAGGTCGCGATGAACAGTTTCGTCCTCTTGATTGCCTCGTTTCTCGTCGGCACTCACGTTCTGGAATTCTTTGCGATCTCCATTCCAGTTGTGCAAGTGGGCGGCGGGCTTATTGTCATTTCCAACGGCTGGGCCATGCTGAAGAGCAAAGAGGAAGTGGATCGTGGCCGGGACGTTCAGAAAAAAGTGAACTTGAAGAACATTTCTCGCAGCGCCTTTTATCCGCTGACCTTGCCGCTTACTGTCGGTCCCGGCTCGATTTCCATGGCCATCACACTCGGGGCAAATGAACCGCGCCACCTTGGCCCAAATCTTCTTTCGATTTTCGCTGCGCTGATCGCCTCGGCGCTCGTGGCAGTGAGCATTTATCTTTGCTACGGCTTCGCCCATCGCCTCGCCGCGATCGTGGGTGAAAACGGGATGAGCATCATCCTGCGTCTCTCTTCGTTTCTCCTCGTTTGCATCGGCGTCCAGATTTTTTGGAACGGCGTAAAAGCCTTGTTTGTTACTCTGCCCGGAGTCGGGACCTGAGACTGCTCTGTCGGGCTTGGTGTATCATGGGTTTTCACCAAAAAGATGCGACCTGAGGCCCTGAATTTCATCGTGTGCCCCAATTGCGCGGGCGAATTATCTCTGAGGGGCGATGCGTCCCGCCCGCCCGAGGACGGTCATATCATGACCGGCACCCTCGCCTGCCGCGGCTGCCCTTCACAATTCTCCGTTCGCAACGGCGTGCCGATTCTCCTCCCCGCAAACCTCGCCAGCGTCAAACTCGAGACGGCTTCACGCTTTGCGGAGGAATGGACGCGCTGGAGCGATCTTCGCGACTACTACGAGCAGGAGTTTTTCGACTGGGTAGCTCCGCTGACTGCCGGAGATTTCGCGAACCAGATTGTATTCGAGGGAGGATGCGGGAAGGGGCGCCACACCGCCATCGTGGCTGCGCACGGTGCCAAAGCAATTGTCTCCCTGGATTTGGGCGAGAGCGCATTCGTTGCCTTCGGGCACACCCGTCAATTCCCAAACGCCCACGTCGTTATCGGCGACTTGCTGAACCCGCCGGTCCGCCCCGTATTCGGTTTGGCATTTTCCATCGGAGTTCTGCACCATTTGCCGGACCCCGCGGCCGGTTTTGCGAGCCTGGCCTCGCGAGTGCGCGAAGGCGGACGGGTGGCCTTTTGGGTTTACGGCTACGAAGGAAACGAATGGATTACCCGGTACGTGGATCCCGTGCGCAAAGCGATCACTTCGCGGTTGCCCGCGTCATTTCTGCGGATTGCCTCGATTCCGCCTGCCGCCGCGCTTTGGGCGGTCATCAGACTTTTCTACCGTCCGGGGGTTGATGGAAAAGGTCCCGCGAAACTTCCTTACGGCGATTATTTTGCGGCTCTGTATCACTATCCCTTCGACGAAATTCACGCCAACGTTTTCGATCAACTCGTAACGCCGATGGCTTATTACTTGCGAGAAGCTGAAGTCCGGCCCTGGCTGGCATCGGGCTTTCGGGACGCCACGCTCCGCTCCCATCGCGGATACAGTTGGACGGGACTTGCAACCGTCTGCCGCACCAAAGCTGCCATTGCTGAATAGCGGGCAAAATTACAAATTCGCGGGCTATCCGCGTTGCGCCATCGCGAGGGCAGCAGCTACAATCGAAGTGAAAAGTATTTCCATGCTTCCGTTTGGTTCGGCTGGATCGCGGGCGATCCGGCCAGGTTTCGCCAGTTCGAATGGCGCAACGATTCGAACCGTGCATTGCCGGACGCCCCAGTGAGCGGCGGAACGTAAGTCTCCCGAAGCTCGTTACGATGATAGGAAGAGCGTCTCAACTTTCGAACGGCGCTCCGCGAGGTACAAAGAGTTGTGCGGAATTGTAGGATATACGCATAAAAACTGGACCCCTCCTCCGCGGCGAATTCAGGAGGCCACGGCAACCTTGATCCACCGGGGGCCGGACCAGCAAGGCGTATTTCAATCGAGCCTTTTCTCGATGGGTGCGGCTCGCCTAAAAATCATCGACCTGGATTCCGGGAACCAGCCGATTCTTTCCGAAGACGGGGATTTCGGAATCGCCTTCAACGGCGAGATCTACAATTACGTCGAAATACGGACGGAGCTGGAAAAACTTGGGCATCGATTCGGATCGCATTCGGATACGGAAACCGTTCTTCGTGCGTTCATGCAATGGGACAAGGAATGCCTGGCGAAGTTGCGCGGAATGTTCGCGGTCGCCTTGTGGAAGAAGTCGGCAAGACGCCTCGTTTTGGCGCGCGACCGCATGGGAATCAAACCGCTTTACATCACACGTCAAGGCGAAGATCTTTTTTTTGGGTCCGAACTGAAAGCCATTTTTGCGCACCCGGAGATCGATCGCCGACTGAGTCTTCCTGGTCTCGATTGTTATCTCTCGCTGAACTATGTGCCGTGTCCATGGACTCTCGTGGAAGGAATTGAAAAACTTCCGCCGGGACACTGGCTGGAGTGGAGCGACGGAAAGATATCGTCGGATGCTTATTGGAAACTGCCCTTCACGCGGGCGTCCAATTACACACTGGAGACAGCAAAGGAAGAACTCGACAGCCTGCTGCAGCAATCGGTGCGCGAGCATATGATTTCGGATGTTCCGCTGGGGATTTGGCTGAGCGGCGGTATGGACTCGACGACCATCCTGCACTACGCCTCAAGAGCCACCGCTTCGCAGTTGAAAACATTCTCGATTTCATTTCGCGGACGAAGTTTTGATGAGTCAGAATTCATCGATCGCGCCGTGCGGCAGTACGGAACGGACCACCAGCAACTTGATTTGACTCCGGCGCAAGACCTGTGCGGCGCGATTGAAGAGTTTGCCTACTATTCAGACGAACCGAGCGCGGATGCGGGCTCGTTGCCCGTTTGGTTTCTGTCGAAATTGTGCAAGTCCAAGACCACGGTGGCATTGAGCGGTGAAGGCGCTGACGAACTATTCGGCGGATACATCACCTGCCGCGCGGACATGCTCGCCAAATGGGCTCGGCGAATGCCGCGCCCGCTCCTGCAGGCAGCGCTGGCCGGAGTCCGACATTGGCCCGTTTCGGACGAGAAAATCAGCTTCGAATACAAGCTGAAGCGATTCTTAGAGGGCAGCCTGCTGGAGCCGGGCCACGCTCACGTATACTGGAACGGGACTTTTTCGGACAAGGAAAAGCAATCGCTGCTTCGTCGGCCGCTTCCCAGTGCTTTTCACCATCTCCTGGATGAAATAGACGAATTGCCGAAAACCCGCGACGCTCTGGCGCACTTCCTGTGGTTCGATCAGAAATATTATCTGGCCGACGACATTCTGGTGAAAAGCGACCGCATGAGCATGGCTCATTCCGTCGAAGTGCGCCCGCCGTTCCTCGATCATCGCATCGTGGAGTTCGCCGCAAAGCTGCCCGCGCAACTGAAGATTCGTGGATCGCAGCAGAAACTCCTCTTGAGTGAATTGCGGAAAGACAAGCTTCCAGCCTCCATCCTGGCCGGCAAGAAGACGGGTTTTGACATTCCGGCGCATGAATGGCTCCGCGGTCCTCTGCGGCCGATGCTGGTCGATTCCTTGCGGGAGGGAATCGCGGGATATGGGCAACTCTTTCGAGGGGTTGCCGTTGAAAACTTTTTGACCCGGCATCTGGAAAGAAAAGCAAACGTGGGGTATCAGCTCTGGGGCTTGATGATCCTTTTTCAATGGATGAAAAGATGGCGAATACAAGCGTCGTCGGACGCGACGGCGCAAGCGTTCTTACAAGTAAAAGCTGGCTCATATACCTGATCGTTGCCCTGGTTGCCGGAGCGGTCTATCTGGGTTGTAGCGTGTCGCCGCCGTCGCTGATGGACGACGTCGATGCAGCCGTGGCACAAATCTCAAGAAACATGGTTACTTCCGGAGATTGGGTGACCCCGCGTGTTAATGGCATCGTCTTCCTCGAGAAACCGGCGATGTTTTACTGGCCGATG
>WNGC01002992.1_pt1 | contig 11395 bp, 9 predicted proteins | sample 5400051 | NCBI WGS metagenome assembly WNGC01 (sample SAMN13153368, study PRJNA577476) | soil metagenome | isolation source: 20 cm soil or saprolite under grassland replicate 2 | place: USA:California | collected 2016-06-15 | reverse complement strand
GGTCGTCAGGTTGTAGGCAGCATAGTTGAAGGCTCCAATTTTTTCGAAGCTCGTCAGCTGTTTTTCGTAATCAAGATATTCAGGCGCTGACACCGGAATGCGCTCGAGCCCCTGCGGTGGAAATCGCTCCCATAACAAGACGAGGTGATTCGGAGCCTGGTAGGGAAGTGGGCGAATCAACAGCGCATTCACCAGGCTGAGCACTGCCGTGTTCGCGCCGATGGCGAGCGCAATGGTCACGACCGCGATCAATGTGAATGCCGGTTGTTTGAGGAGCTGGCGGAAAGCGAATCGAATATCTTTTAACATGTGCGAGTGGCTGTTAATTCATCACTGTTCATGTAACGCCTGGACTGGATCGATGCGCGTTGCGCGCCAGGCAGGGACAAAGCAGGCGATCAATGCAACGACGAGTAAAATGATGAATGCTGTCCCAAATGCGATCGGATCACGCGGACTTACCTTGTAAAGCAAGTTGCCCATCAGACGTGTGAGAACCACCGCGGCTACTGCTCCAATAACAATACCGGCTGCAGTTAGTCGAAGTCCGTGCGACATGACCAATCCCAAAAGATCTTTCACGCCGGCGCCGAGCGCCATTCGCAATCCGAGCTCACGCGTGCCTTGTGAAACAGAATACGACATCACGGCGTACAACCCGATTGCGGCAAGGAAAAGCGCCATCGCACCGAAAAGCGCAACGAGCGTGACCGCTAATCGCTGGCTGTAACTGATTTCATCAATTTGGTCCTGGAGTCGTTCGGTGATCAGCGGCGCCAGATTCGAGTCGAGCGCGTGGACCTCGCGCGCGATCGCCTTCATCATCGCGCCCGGCGTTTCAGGCGTCCGAATGAGCAAACTGTTTTGCACGCGAAAATTCTGCCGCAGCGGCACGTAAAAGAATGGAACGGGCGTCTCAGTTTTGCTGCGGTAGTTGGAATTTTTGGTGATCCCGACGATCTGCAGCCAACGATCCTTGGACTTGAGGCGTTGGCCGACCGGATTCTTTCCTGGCCAATATTTCGCGGCCATCGTTTCGTTGATAATTGCCACCGGCGGCATGTTCTCGTTGTCAGTGCGCATAAACTCGCGGCCGGAAACATAAGTGCGGCCGATTCAACGCCAGGCAGTGTGCGCACGCGATCCAGCAACTGCGTGTGAAAAATCTTGGCGTTGTCGAGCTTGTAGCCGGCTGAAAACAAATCGACCACGGAGTTAACGACACTCGTGTTAAAGCCGGGACTCGCGTTTCGCATTTTAATCAGGCTTTGCAAAAGCAATCCCGTGCCGGCGAGTAAAATGAAACTGAGCGACACCTGCACCAGTACGAGCGCAGAACGCAATTGCGATCGACTGCTGCCGCCGAGAACGCCGCCCGCTTCGGCTTTGAGCGCGTTTGAAAGATCGACATCGCTCGCGCGAATCGCGGGTACGAGTGCAAATAAGAGAGTCGTTGCGATGCAAATTCCGGCGCTCACAGCAAGCACGCGCCAATCGATTTGGCCGGGGTAGTCGATCACCATTCCAGGCAACGCCGGGGGAAACGCAAGCACGAGTGCATTACGACACCAATATGCGACTGCAATTCCGCCGACCGCTGCGATCACCGAAAGCAACAATCCTTCGGTCACTAATTGCCTGACCAGACGACCGCGGCCGGCGCCAAGTGCGAGGCGCATCGTCATTTCGTGACGGCGCGAGAGCGACCGCGCGAGCAAAAGATTACTGGCGTTGGCGCACGCGATCAGCAAAACCAAAAAAACCACTGCCATCGTGATCGCGAGCGTGGACGACATGTTCCCGGCGCCGTTAAAAGGTGTTTTCCACAATGGGACGAGCTGGTTCTCGTGGCCGCGATTCGTATCCGGAAAATCCTTTTCCAAGCGTTGCGAGATGGAATTCAGCTCGGCCTGCGCTTGCTGACGTGACACGCCAGGTTTCAAAATCGCATACCCCTCGATCCAGCGCGCGCCGCGGTCTTCCAATTTGTATCCCGTAGTGTCGAACGCTTCCTGCATTGAAGTCGGCACCCAGAAGCTGAATGAGTATCCAATAAACGTGCCGTGGAACCTTTCTGGCGCCACGCCGACGATCGTGTGCTGAACGCCGTTCATGGATTGCGTCCGGCCGATAATGTTCGGGTCGAAGTTGTAGCGATCTTTCCAGGTTCGATAAGCGATCACCGTGACGGGATGCGCATTGCGCCCTGTTTCTTCTTCAGGTCTGAATCCGCGCCCCAGAATTGGCCGCACACCGAGTGCGCCGAAATAATTCGCCGATACGATTCCCATCGATGCGCGTTCGGCACGATCGCCGACGCTCAGTGTCGTACCGGTGATGCGATCGATGATGAACGACTCAAACAAAGTGGAGTCTTTTTCGAGATCAACAAAGTCCGGATAGGAAAGCCCATTGTGCCCTGGTACGCCGCGCGTCGTGCCAATAAGCGCGAACATTCGGTCCTGATGTGCCACGAGTGGATATGGCCGAATCAGAATCCCTTCGATCCAACTCAAAACGGCCGCGTTGGTGCCAATGCCCAACGTCAGGCAAAGGATCGCCAGTATGGAAAAGCTGGGACTTCGCCGGAGCATTCGCAGGCCGAAGCGAAGGTCTTGGAGAAACGTTTGCATTTTGATGAGTTATTCAGCGCGTAACGCGATCATTGGATCGACATTCAAGGCGCGGCGTGCGGGGAAGAAACAGGCCACCAACGCTATTGAGACGAGCAGCAATGAAATCAAAATAAACGTCGCCGGATCGGCTGCTCTTATTTCGAACAGCAAACTGACTAACAGCCGTGTTGTCGCCCAAGCGACCACCAATCCAATAACAACGCCAAATAAAGTCAGCTTCACGCCCTGGGCCATAATCAACCCCAGCACATGCTGAGGCTGCGCGCCCAGCGCCACACGGACTCCAATCTCACCGGTTCGCTGCGTGACAGAGTAGGCCATCACGCCAAAAAGACCGATACAAGCGAGCAATAAGCCGGAAATCGCCAGTGTCCCCATTAAGACCGCACCGAAGCGTTCGGTGACGAGGACTGTGCTGAGATTCGTGTTCATCGTCATGATGTTGGAAACCGGTTGATCGGGATCGACGCTGTGAACCGCCTCCAGTACGGCTGTCGTCAGCGAACTCGGGTCAATTGCCGCTCGTATGATCAGATTGACTGGAAAATCGTTCTCCACCTGAGCATAGGGCACATACCAGACCGGGCGATTGATCCGGTAATTGAAACGATCTTCCTTCACATCTTTAACGATGCCGACCACCGTCATCCACGGAAACGTTTGCCCAACGCGGGTGCGCCGAACTCTTTTGCCAATAGCGTCTTCTCCGGGCCACGCTTGCCGTGCAAATTCCTGGCTTACGACAACCACAGGCAGAGTTTCGGCACGGTCGCTTTTATCGATTGATCTTCCCTTGATCAACGTTACCCCGAGCGTCTCGAGATAACCCGCACTAACAATTCGATGTGAGGTAATCGGCACATCGTTCGGGTTTGTTGCCGGACGGCCTTCGACATCGAAGACCGCATCATAAGCAATTTCACGCTCGAGCGGAATGTTTGTCGTCGCGCCAGCCACCAGTACCCCAGGCAACTGCTGAATGTGCTCGAGCACGCGATCGATAAACGCGACCCGTTGTCGGTATTGTGAATACTGCGAAGCAGGCAACACCATTTTCATGGTGAGGAGATTGTTCGAATTGAATCCGAGACCGACGTGCTGCAATCGCTGGAAACTTTGCACCATCAAGCCACCGCAAACTAACAGCGTCAGTGCAATTGCGATCTCGGCTACGATCAAGCCATTCAGCCATCGCCGGCCGGAAACGGCAGCGCCACTGCGCTGATCAGCCTCTTTGATGCGTGACATCAGCTCGTAAGCGCCGGCAGCTTTGAGAGCGGGAACGAGGCCAAAAATTAGACCGGTGAGCAGCGTGATGAAAAGAGCGAAAGCCAAAACGCGCTGGTCAATCTCAAAATTGCGGAGAAAGGCCGCGAAGGAGATTCCCTGGATCGGATTCAGCGCGGCCAAAAGCGGAACCAGCCAGTTTGCGAGAACCACGCCAGCGACGCCGCCAACCAAGGCGAGCAGCATGCTCTCGGTAAGAAGTTGCCTAATGAGCCGCCATCGTCCGGCGCCGAGCGCGCGACGCAGCGTCATCTCCCGCTGCCGTGCGATGCCGCGGGCCAATTGCAGATTCGCTATGTTGGCGCAACAAATCAGCAAAAGGAATCCGACACCACCTGCGAGCGCGAACAGCGCCTTGCGAACGCGACCTTCCAAATCGCCAAGCAAATTTTGGCGAAGCGAGATAACTCTCACGCTCCATCCGCGGCGAAAACCGGGATATTCCTGTTCCAGTTGTCGCGCGATTGTTTTCAATTCTGTATCCGCCTGTTTCACAGTGACGCCTGGTGCGAGTCGCCCCAGGATTTCGTTTGCGGTGGCGGCGCGTTCGGTCATCGCCAGGGTCTCGATGTTAATTTGAAGAGGAACCCAGATCTCGCCTGCACCGGGAAGATCGAAGCCAGCCGGCATGACTCCGAGAACAGTGTACGTTTTGCCGTCGAGATTGAGCGGTTGACCAATTGCCCCGGCGCTTCCGGCAAAGTGCTTTTGCCAAAACGTATGGCTAATCAGCGCCACCGCCGGCCCACCGGGTCGGTCTTCGTCAGCAGAAAACGGGCGGCCGAGCACGGGGATAACTCCTAGCGTGGTCAGATAATGCGCCGTTACGGCGGCGCCACGAACACGCTCTGGCTCGCGCTGACCGATCAAATTGAACGAACGTTGTGTTGCCATACCGCTGCTAACAAAAAGATGTGTTCGGTCCCGGTAGGCTGCGTATTCGAGAAAAGAGGAGCCGAAAGGATCAAACCCTTCCCGTAACGCGATCGTCGAAACAAGCCGATCAATATCTTTCACCGGCAACGGGCGGAGCAGAAGCGCGTTGATGGCGCTGAAGATCGCGGTGTTCGCGCCGATGCTAATTGCCAGCGCTGCGACGGCAATCAGCGTGAAGCCTGGTTGCTTAAGCAGCATCCGCACGCCATAGCGGAGGTCCTGCCGGAGCGTTTGCATTTCGCGACTCCGTCAGGCGGCAATTCGATCTTCTACTACGCGACCGTCGAATAAATGAACCGTGCGGTCTGCGTGCTGCGCGAAACGCTCGTCATGTGTGACCATGCAAATCGTGGCGCCGCCCTTGTGCAATTCTCGAAGCAAATTCATGACCGCTTCGCCATTACGCGAATCGAGATTGCCGGTCGGCTCGTCGGCCAATAGAATGGCTGGTCTGCCCGCGAGCGCGCGTGCGACTGCAACACGCTGTTGTTGGCCGCCGGAAAGCTGGCTCGGTAAATGTTTTGCACGATGCGCCATGCCGACGCGCTCCAGTGCTTCGGTCACAAACCCTTTGCGCTCGCCTGCGCTCATCCCGCGGTACGTGAGCGGCAGCTCCACGTTTTCGAACACCGTCAGATCGCCGATTAAATTGAAACTTTGAAAAATGAAGCCGATTTCGCGATTACGAATGCGCGCGCGATCAGCGAAGGAAAGATTAGCAACCTCGTTGCCCTTTAAGGAATAGCTGCCTTCGGTGGGAGTATCGAGAAGGCCCAGGATCGAGAGCAGCGTTGTCTTGCCGCAGCCTGATGGTCCTGCGATTGAAACATACTCACCGGTGCGGATATCGAGGTGGATCCCGGAGAGGGCATGGGTTTCTACTTCATCGGTGAGGAAAACTTTTTTTACACCGTTCAGTCTTATCAATGGAGTCGAGCCATTGGGCGTTGGAGTTTGATGGGATTCAGTGGCGGTTAAGGTTGAATTCATAGTTTTCAGTTTTGCTAGTTAAGACGAATGCGTTCGTGTGCATCCCAAGCGCTGGTATCGGAGAGAATCACCTGATCTCCCGGTTGCAGACCGCTCAGGATTTCAATCGTGTTGACTGAGCTCTTGCCCAGTTTCACCGGCGTCCGGAGAGCCTCCGAGGTGCCGGTGACGAGCTTGAACATGCCGACGGTGTTGTTTTCCTGGCCAAATGCTGGCCGCCCCACGTAAATCACGTCGTCGAGATGCTCTAGCTCGATGGTTCCATCAACGCTCAAATCCGGTCGCGCGCCTTTGGGCAGCGGCTCATCAAAGGCAACTTCGACATTGACTGTCCCCTGCTCCACTGCCGGATCGACGCGCGTGACGTGGCCGTTCGCGACGCCGTTTCGTGTGTCGATGGTCGCTTTCTGGCCAATTTGAATGTCTTTCGCCTGAGTCTCGGCAATTTTAACCTGCGCTTTCAGCTTCGTCGGATCCGCAACGCGCGCCAAATTATCGCCGACTTTCAGCCGTTGCCCGATTTGCACCGGCAACTGTTGCAGCACGCCGGACATGCCAGCGCGCACGTGCAACGCTTCAACTTGATCAAACTTCAATTTCGCGAACTGATTCGCTTGATCGACTGCCGCCTGCTTCGCGGCCAACTGCGGCTCGATCGAATCGCGAGCGAACGTCCACCGCTTCGACTCGATCTCGTCGCTCTTCTGACATTCCTCTTCTTTGATTTTCGAAGTTTTGTAAACGAGATCGGCGACGAGCCCGTTCTTCGCCAGTTGATCATTGGTTTGCCGCTCCATTTTCGCCTGCTCGTAGGCGGAATGCGCGGCCGCAGTTTTTGATTCCTGATCGAGAAGCTCGCGTTGCAACGTCGCGCGGGATGTGGCGAGATCGGCCTCGGCGGCTTTCGCCTTGGATGCGGCCTCGTGCGCGCTCTGTTCCAGTTCAGGGCTGTTCAACTCTAAGATAACGTCGCCTGGTGTAACTTTTGTTCCCGGCCAGATATTTATTTTCTCCACGCGACCTTCGGTGTTCGCTGGAATCCAACGGATATCCTCAGGCACCAGCGTGCCCAGGCCGCGCACCTGACGCACCATGGGGCCGCGTTTAACCGTGTCGATCCAAACAGTAGAGCGATCCACGCTGGGGACCGCTGGCTTCAGCCTTGAAATTGCAATGGTCGCCAAAATCAAACCAAGCGCGCACGCGGCGATGATAATGATCCGACGCTTGCGCTTTTTCGCAGCAACGCCTACGCGCGGCACGTCCATCGACGCAAGATTCGGCGTGAATCCAGCCGGTCGCACGATTCTTTCTTCGTCTTGTCTTCGCTGCGGAGTCACGGTCGCAATTAAAGGGCTCCGAATGCGCGACAGAGTTGAACAGCAGCCTGCGCTCCGCTCGCCACCGCCACGGTCGAGATGACGATTAGCATCGCGAATACAATCGCTTCGCTGACGAAATCGTGTCGGGCTTCCTTTTGAAAGTACTGACGGCTGATGTTGCGAAAAGATGGTGCCACCGATTTCGCGCAACCGCCGCGATAACCGGTGATCGTCATGGACTGGTAATTGTAGTCAGTAAGCGGAAAGCGTTTCTGAGCTGTTAATGACGTTGGTTTCATATTGTTTTAGATGACGTATGGGCGTTTGTTGGATTTGAGAATTTTCTTCGATCGGCAAGAAGTAATGCAATGCCCGTGCCAACGTCGGAAGAAAGTGATAAATCACTGGTGGTTAGCGATTAGCGATTGCCCCGGCAAAGAAGTGTTTCGCGAATTCACTCCGCTTCTGGGACTGCGTCGTCCCGATCTTGGGACGGATTCGCAAATTGAAATTCGCCGCTAGCGCGGAAGTCGCAGCAACGCTTCAGCGCCCGTACCGGTCCTTCGATTCGCCAACCCTAGCGAGCCGCCGTGTGCTTCCGCAATTTGGCGGCTGAGAGCGAGGCCGATTCCAGATCCGTCGGGTTTCGTCGTAAAAAAAGGCACGAAAAGATTGGCCGGGTTCATGATGCCCGGGCCTTCGTCTTCAACAACAATTTCGACGCAATCACCAATGTCGCGCCAACCGATCGCGACATTGCCGTGCGTCTCGAGCGCGGCATCAACTGCATTGTGCACCAAATTGATTAATAACTGTTCGATCTGCGCTGCGTCCGCCCGGATTTTTGTTTTCGGGCCGGGCAGGATTTTTACTTTCAATCTCGGTTCCAAATCCGTGACTCGCTGCACAAGCTCACCGACCTCTAAATCTTCTTTTTGTGGCGGCGGAAGTTTTGTCAGACGCGTATAAGCCTGCAGAAAGCGACCAAGGGAATCGGCGCGCGACACAATGGAGTTCAGTCCACTGCGCGCATCGTCCCGCCAATCCGGCGGAGGCGGGTCGCGGCGCAGTAATGATTCCAGGCTCGCTGCAAGCGACTTGATGGGTGCAAGCGAGTTATTCATTTCGTGGCCGAGCACGCGGACCAAGCGTTGCCACGCGCGTCGCTCTTCTTCGCGCAGCGTGCGACTAAGATCCGTCAACACGAGCAAATCGTGCGGCAAACCGTGTTCGCGAAAAGTACTGCGTCTAACGCCCCATCGACCTGATCCCCCTGGGAAGGCGAGCGTGAGCGGTTCGTCCTCGTCGGCATGAAAACAAGCCTCAAGCCCAAGCTCGTCGGCATTTCTGCCTAACAATTTGTCCATGGGTTGGCCGAGCAAAGTTTCGCCGGCGCGATTCACCAGGCGCAGGCACCGTTCGGGATCAAAAGTGAAAATCGCGACGTCGATTTCACCCATGATGGTGCGTAGGAGAGCTGTTGCTTCAAAGGCGCCCAGACGCTGAAGACGCAACGTCTCGCCAAGCGAATTAATTTCCAGAAGGACTTCTCCCAAGGCATTGCCTGCGCGGGCGCCGCGCGCACGGATTGAGTAATCCCCTTCGCGCAATGCGGCCAAGAGATTGGACATGGTTCGTAACGGATGAACGATGTGTTCGCGCGCGCTGGAGATGAAACCAAGAAAACAGGCAACGATCAGGATCGTCAGCGTCCATTGCGCCTTGGCGCTGTAGTTGCCTGACCAAAGAAGCGCGAGGGCAACAACCGCGGCGGGAACAGCCGCGCCAAAGGTGAGCCAGGCCAGTTTGCCTTCATGCGAAAGCCGGTATCGACTTTTTGGCGCCCGAGTCATTGACGCCCTTCCCGAGCCAGGAGCGCATCCGCTACCCAATCACAATCCATATTGCTGCAAGCGCCGGTAAAATGCGCTCCTGCTCAAGCCGAGAGCTTCCGCTGCCTTGCGCGCATTGCCATCATTCCGCGCCAGTGCCTTCTTAATTAGAAATGCCTCCACTTCTTCAAGACTCATTTCCTCAAGATTGCGCGATTCACCTCCGGCGGTTGTCAGCCCGAGATCGCCCGCTCGAATTTGTCGATCTTGGGTCATCAACACGGCCCGTTCAATGACATGATCGAGTTCACGAACGTTTCCGGGGAAGCGATGCTGTAGCAGACGTTCGCGCGCCATTTCATCGAAAGCGGTGATCTGCTTTCGATACCGTTGCACATGTTGCTTAAGGAACATGTTCGCCAGCAGCATGATGTCCTCTCGCCGGTCACGCAGCGGCGGCAATCCAATGTTGATCGTATTTAGACGAAAGAGTAGATCCTGCCGAAAATGCCCGGCGGCGACTTCATCCTCGAGATTTGCGTTCGTGGCGGAGATGATGCGCACATTCGCATGCAGCGTTTTCGATGAACCGACACGCTCAAAATCACCGGTCTCGATTACGCGCAACAGTTTTGCCTGTTGGGCCAGCGGGATGTTTGCGATCTCGTCCATGAAAAGCGTGCTGTCATCCGCGAGTTCAAATCGCCCCGCGCGATCGGTCTTCGCATCGGTAAACGCGCCTTTTACATGGCCGAACAGTTCGCTTTCAAAAAGTGTTTCCGACAAGCCACCCATATTGACGGTGATCATCGTTCGCGACGCGCGCGGAGACAGCGCGTGAAGCGCCTGCGCGACAAGGCCTTTGCCTGTCCCGTTTTCGCCTGTGATTAACACGTTCGCGTCGGACGGCGCCACGCGTGAAATCATCTCTATCACGCCTCGCATGGCTGGCGATTCCGCAATCACGTTTGGCACGCTGCCACGGAGCATCTGATTTTCGGCTTCGAGCTTGCGACCACGGCGCAGCGCCGTGGCCAGTTCGATTTGTGTGCGGACGATCGTGAGCAGGCGCTCGTTGTCCCATGGCTTTGGCACAAAATCGCGTGCACCACGTTTCATTGCTTCTACCGCCAGCTCAATCGTTGCCCAGGCGGTCATCACAACGATGGGCAGGGTATTGTCGATCTCCTGAATCCTGGCAATGGCCGTTAAACCTTCCTGCCCCGAAGTCGTATCGCGCGCATAATTGAGGTCCATTATCAAAAGCGCGTAGTCTTTTTTTTCCAGCGCGCTGAAGATTCCAGCGAGTGATGTGACGGCTTCGGTCTGATATCCTTCGCCTTTGAGCAAAATCCGCAGCGCTTCCAGCACGTCGCGTTGATCGTCAGCAAGAAGAATTCGAGCCACGGCTTATTCGTAACGCAATGCTTCGAGCGGTTGAACAGCGGACGCTTTCCGCGCCGGCCAAAAACAGGCAGCGATCGCGACGACTAGAAGTAACGCGGCCGCGCTGAAATAAATTGCTGGATCAGTCGCGGAGACGCCGAACAGGACACTCGAAAGAAATCGTGTCAGGGCGAACGCGCCACCGATGCCGAACATTGTGCCAATCACTGCGAGGACCAAACCTTCGCGCAAGATTAGTTTGAGCACGTCTTTTGGTTCCGCACCTATCGCCATGCGGATGCCGATTTCGGTGGTTCGCTGGTTCACGCCGTAGCTCATCACGCCGTACAAACCGACCGCGCTCAAGATGAGCGCAAGCAATGCAAACGTGCTGATCAATCCGAGATTGAACCGGCGCGTTGCGGTGGAATCGCGCAATTTTTGTTCAAGCGTTGCCACGTTTCCGAGCGGGAGATCGTTGTCGACCTTGCGCAGCTCAGTTTTGATCGCGGGAAGATAGGAGTTCGGTTCGCCCGCGGTTTTCACCGCGAAATCCATTGCGCGCAGATAATGAAAATCGAGATTGTCCATCGTCTGCCTCACTTGCAGCCACGGCCGGTAAACTTCGCCGCGGGCGTGTTCCTCCAAACCGTAATGCGTGACGTGGCCCACGACACCGACGATTTCACGCCAAGGTTCGTTGTTGCCTTTGAAGCGCAACCGTCGCCCCAACGCAGCGTACACGTCGCCGCCGAAATTTTCTCGCACAAAATTATCGTCCACCAAAACCACTGGCGGCGTATCGTCCGTGTCTCGCTCACTTAACACGCGTCCCGCGAGAAGCGGAATGCCCAGTGTGCGACAAAGATCTTCGTCGACGAAAAACGAGAGCACAGCCGGCCATTGCAGTTCGTTCGCCGGCTCCGGCTGACCCTCGAGCCAATAACTTTCCTCGTCGATCCGGCCTAACGAAATCCCGCTGGTGATTCCCACGCGGTTGACTCCC
>WNGC01002552.1_pt1 | contig 11396 bp, 7 predicted proteins | sample 5400051 | NCBI WGS metagenome assembly WNGC01 (sample SAMN13153368, study PRJNA577476) | soil metagenome | isolation source: 20 cm soil or saprolite under grassland replicate 2 | place: USA:California | collected 2016-06-15 | reverse complement strand
GTTACGGCGACGGGGTAGTCCGTGTATCTGAATTTGATAGTCCCGCCGGTCGGGCTCGTAAAATTCAGGTGGCTCAGCCCATTGAGCAGGTAATAAGTCGTCCCGTCGAAATAGAACACTTCGGGGAGCGAGATCGCCGCCTGCGAGCCATTGGCGCTCGCCTCGAAGATCGATAGACCGCGACCGACAAAGCACCACGCGCCGCCCGGATTGGCCTGGGCGAGCGCTGAGTGCACTTGGCCGCCGACCACCTGCTTCCCCGGGAGCTGCGCCTGAGCCACCCCCCAGGGGCCGGGGCGGGGTGCGGCAGGACGGGCAGGGTGTCGGTCAGCAGGAGCCACAGGATCGCGAAGCCGAGCGAGAGGAGCGCGATCGGCACGCCGGCGCGGGCGTGGTCGCGGTAGGTGAGCGGCGTGCCGATGCGTTCGGCCTGCTCGGCGATCAACAGGTTGGTCAGGCTGCCGCTCAAGAGGAGATTGCCGGCCAGGGTCGAGAGCAGCGCCAGCGCATAGAGGACGCCGGCCGGCGGCGTCGGCCAGATCTGCAATACGAGCATCGCCGCCGGCACGCTGCCGATCGCGTTGCTCGTGACGATCGCGAACGGCACCAGGAGCAAGAGGTTGTTCGGCAACAGCCCGCGATCGTCGAGAAAACCGAAGACCTTGGCCGCGAGCCCGGCATCGTTCAGCGCACCGGTGATCGCGAACAGGCACGAGACGAGCAGCAACAAGGGCCAGTCGATCGCCGCGATCATCGTCCGGCTGGTGATCTTGCGGTTGGCGAGGAGCAGCGCGGCGATGATCAAGGCGCCGATCTCGCGCGACAACGGCGTCGAGAACAGCACCAACAGCGCGATCAGCGCGACGACGCCCTTGATCATCTGGTTGCGGTCGATCGCATGCGCGGTCACCGGCGGCGGCACGCGCTCCTCCGGCGGGATCGCGTCGCGGATGCGGCGCCGCCATTGCAGCCACACGACCGTAAAGACGACGCCGAGCGCGAACAGCGCGGGGACGCCGTTGATCGCGAGAAACGTCCAGAAGCCGAGATGCCCCATCGCGCCGAGCACGATGTTTTGCGGGTTGCCGATCAAGGTCGCGGCCGAGCCGGCATTGGTTGCCGCCGCCAGCGCGATCGCGAAGGGGCGGGGATCGAAGCCGCGGCTGCGCGCACCGGCGATCAGGAGCGGCGCGATCGTCACGATCAGGATGTCGTTGGCGAGGACCGCCGAGAGCGCGCCGCCGATCGCCACGGTCATCGCGAGGAGCCCCGCCGTGCCGCCGCCCCAGCCCGTGATCGTGCGGGCGCACAGATCGATAAACCCCGATTCGGCGAATTGCGCCGAGATGATCATCATCGCGAAGAGGAGCGCCAGGGTCGGCATATCGACGGCGCTGCCGAAATCGTCGAGCGTCATCTGGCCGCTCGCGAGAAGCGCGATGACCGCGAGCAGCGCGATCCCGGTGCGGTCGACGCGCAGCCAGGCGATCCGCCCGGCGATCATGCCGAGATAGGTCAGGATCAGGATCAGGAGGACGATCGCGGCGTGCATCGCGGGCGCTGGCGTGACGGGGATCAGCAATATACCCCAGCGCGGGCCGCCGCGTGGTGCGCGCCGATGCCGCGATTGCTATATCATGGCTGAGATGGACGACCTTCTGACCGAACCGCCGCGGCCGGCGTCACCGGCCGGCGAGGCGCGCTTCTTCGCCGCGCTCAACGAAGCACAGCGCCGGGCCGTCGAGGCGCTCGACGGGCCGGTCTTGGTGCTGGCCGGCGCCGGGACCGGCAAGACGCGGGTCCTGACGACTCGCCTCGCCCATATCCTGGCGACCCGCCGCGCCTTCCCTGGCGAGGTCCTGGCGGTCACCTTCACGAACAAGGCGGCGCGCGAGATGCGCGAGCGCCTCGATGCGATGATTGGCGGGACCGCGAACGGCGTCTGGCTCGGCACATTTCACGCCATCGCCGCCCGCATCCTGCGCCGCCATGCCGAGGCGGTCGGCCTCACCTCGAATTTCACGATCCTCGACACCGACGACCAGCTCCGGCTGCTGAAACAGATCATCGCCGCCGCGAACCTTGATGAACGGCGTTGGCCCGCCCGGGCCCTGCTCGGCGTGATCGAGCGCTGGAAGGACCGCGGCCTCGTCCCGGATAAGGTGCCGGCGGGCGAAGCCGCGGATGTTGCTGACGGCCGCGCCGTCGCGCTCTACCGCGATTATCAGGAGCGCCTCGCGACCGTGAACGCGGTCGATTTCGGCGACCTGCTCTTGCACAATCTGACGCTGTTCGCGGCGCAGCCCGAGATCCTCGCCAGCTATCAGCGCCGCTTCCGTTATCTTCTGGTCGACGAATACCAGGACACCAATATCGCCCAATATCTGTGGCTGCGGCTCCTGGCGCAGCAGCACAAAAATCTCTGCTGCGTCGGCGACGACGACCAGTCGATCTACAGCTGGCGTGGCGCTGAGATCGGCAACATCCTGAAATTCGAGAGCGATTTCCCGGGCGCGCTGATCGTCCGGCTCGAGGAGAATTACCGCTCGACCCCGGAGATCCTCGCCGCCGCCGCCGGCGTCATCGCGCATAATCGCGGGCGCCTCGGCAAGACGCTGTGGACCCGCGCCGGCGCGGGCGACAAGGTCACCGTGCGCGGTCTCTGGGATGCCGAGCAGGAAGCGCGCTGGGCCGGCGACGAGATCGAAGCGTTGCACCGCAAGGGGCACGCCCTCTCCGAGATCGCGATTCTGGTGCGGGCCGGGTTTCAGACCCGCGAATTCGAGGAGCGCTTTATCGCGCTCGCGCTCCCCTATCGCGTGATCGGCGGGCCGCGTTTCTACGAGCGCCAGGAAATCCGCGACGCGCTGGCCTATCTCCGCCTCGTGCGGCAGCCGAGCGACGATCTCGCCTTCGAGCGCATCGTCAATGTGCCGCGCCGCGGCATCGGCACCGCCACCCTGCAGCTGTTGCACGCGACGGCTCGCGCCGAATCCCTGCCGCTCGTCGAGGCGGCGCGCCAACTGGTCGCTGGCGGCAATGTGCCAAAGGCGGCGCGCAATTCGCTCGCGGCCTTTGTCGCTGCGCTTGACCGCTGGCGCGCCGGGGCCGACCGCGTGTCGCACACCGACCTCGTGCAGAGCGTGCTCGACGAATCCGGCTACACCGCGATGTGGCAGGCCGACCGCTCACCCGACGCGCCGGGCCGCCTCGAAAACCTGAAGGAGTTGGTTGTCGCGATGGCCGAGTTCGAGAACCTCACCGGGTTTCTCGAACATGTCAGCCTGGTCATGGACAACGCCGCCGACAGCGCCGGCGACATGGTCAATTTGATGACCTTGCACAGCGCCAAGGGGCTCGAATTCGATACGGTGTTTCTGCCGGGTTGGGAGGAAGGGCTCTTTCCCAGCTTGCGCTCGGTCGAAGAGCACGGCCTCAAGGGGCTCGAAGAGGAGCGCCGCCTCGCTTATGTCGGGCTGACCCGGGCGCGCCATCGGGCCTTTGTGTCCTTCGCCGCGAACCGCCGGATCCACGGGCAATGGCAGAGTTCGGCGCGTTCGCGTTTTGTCGATGAGCTATCGCCTGACCATGTCGAGATCGTCACCGAACTCGGGCTGGGTATGGGGGCGGCTTTCGGCTCCGGCACGGCGTCGGCGCCAGGCTGGACCGCCGCGTCTCCCGGCTGGGGCTCCGCCTGGAACCAGTCGCAGATGGGCCGCGCCGGCCGCCAGCCGCTGCTGATCGAAAGCGCGCGCGTGCCATTGCGCGGCCAGGAAGTGCCAAAGGTCGGCGGCTTCTCGGTGGGCGACCGCGTGTTTCACCAGAAATTCGGCTACGGCACGATCCGCAAGATCGAGGACAACCGGCTCGACATCAATTTCGAGCATGCCGGCGACAAGAAGGTCATGGACGCCTTTGTCCAGCGCGCCTGAGCCTAAGCGCGTCCCGGTTATCCCAAGCTGAGACAATTACCTGCATGAACAGCAAGCGTCCTTCGACACACGCCGCGGCTTCGCCGTTGGCGCTGCTCAGGATGAGGGATGTTGTTGATGGCATGAAAGAACTTACCTCATCCTGAGCGCGAGCGCAGCGAGCAGTCGAAGGACGCTACGGCATCGATCCATGTACGACGGGCTGAAATGAGTGGTCCCTTGCGCATCACGGCCGAGGTAGAGGGCGCCGACGCGGCGCTGGAAATGGCCGCAATGCTCGACGAGCTGTCCGGCGCGGTGGCCGCATTCGAGACGCGAGAGGCAGAAGGAAAGAACCCGGCGCTGTGGCGGGTCGAAGCCTATCCGCGTGAACCGGTGTTAGATGCCGTGATCGAAATCCGGCTGGCGCTTGCCGCCGCGGCCGTGGGAGGCAAGCTGCTCCACATTGTCGAGGAGCGTCTGCCGGAGCGCGATTGGCTCACCGAGAACCGCCGCGATTTTCCGCCGCAGCGCATCGGGCGTTTTTTCATCCACGGTTCGCATTGGCATGGCCGGGCAGCGCCCTCTTCGATCCCTATTGAGATCGACGCGGCGACGGCGTTCGGCACCGGCGAGCATCCCTCGACCCGCGGCTGCCTGCTTGCCTTGGACCGATTGGCGCGGCGCCGCCGCTTTCGCCGGCCACTGGATATCGGGACCGGCAGCGGCATCCTGGCGATTGCCGCCGCGAAGCGCCTGCGTCGCCCGGTCGTCGCTGGCGACATCGATCCGGAAGCTGTGCGCGTCGCGCGGCATCATGCCCGCCGCAACGGCCTCGCCTCCAGAGCGCGCTTCCTGCGCACCGCCGGTTATCGCCGCCGTGCCTTGCGCCGGCACAAATACGATCTGATCTTGGCGAATATCTTGGCGCGCCCACTGGCGCTGATGGCGCGCGATCTGAAGCGCACCCTCGCGCCGGGCGGGATCGCCGTGTTGGCGGGGTTATTGCCTCGGCAGGAGCCGTTCGTGCTGGCGGCGCACCGCGCTCAACATCTTTCGCTCGAACGCCGCCTGGTCATCGAGGGATGGTCGACCCTGGTTTTGCGTTCGGGGTCGTAGGCTCGGATGGACGGTTCAGATCCGCGGCAGCCAGCGTCCGCCGAGCGCAAGCTTCACCTGTCGGGAGCTCAGCCCGATGGCCGGTTGGCGCGCCTCCACCGACTCGTCCCGGGTCTTCTCGTGGAAACCCTCGACGATCGCCCGGATCTCGGAGCGGCGGATGCCGATATCGGCAAGCGCGTAATCGTCGAGCGCCATCAGCTCGTCATAGGCGCGCTGGCGATCCCGCCAGCCCTTCCAGGCATTACGCGCTCCGACGAAAAGATTGATCAGCGACATCATAAACTCCTCACCACCAGAATGGTGCACTGCAAAAATGGGAATTGCTGCACCGCCAAACCATCCAAAAAGGCGCATTACAGCCATGCATAAGCCCGGCGCATACCAGGCATTTGGCGAAACTGTTGCTGCGCCGCAACAGATCTCGTCGCGCATCGGGACGCGGGTTAAAGTGCGGCCGGCAATGCTTCGGAGTCCGCGATGACCGCAGCGGCGGCAACCAAACCCGACCGGCGCCGCTTGGCGCATCTGCTGCGCGCGGCGCATTCGCCGCTCGATCCGGACGGCGTCGCCGAGCTGGTCGCCGGCGTTCTCGCCGCGCCGGAGGAGATCGGCGCAAGCTGGCACCGGCTCGTCGCCGATCCGACCCCGCCCGCTCTCGCAGAAGCACTCGAGGAGCTGCGCGCGCATATGGCCGCCGGCTACCATGACGGCCTGTCGCGCGAGGATTTCGCCCGGTTGCCGCGGCCGGCCCGCCTGGCGCGGCTGCGCGAGGTCTTGGTCGCGCGCCGCCTCGACGGCTTTATCGTGCCCCGCGCCGACGAGTATCAGGGCGAATATGTCCCGCCCGCCGGCCAGCGCCTCGCTTGGCTGACCGGCTTCACCGGCTCGGCCGGCTTGGCGATCGTCTTGAGCGACCGCGCGGCGCTGTTCGTCGATGGCCGCTATACCCTGCAGGCGGCGGCGCAGGTCGACACCGCGCTGTTCGAGATCCGCCACCTCGTCGACGAACCGGCCTGGCGCTGGCTGGCCGAGGCTGCGTCAAAGGGCGCCGTTATCGGCTACGACCCCTGGCTGCACACGCCGCAGGAGGTCGAGCGCTTCCGCTCCGGCGCCGAGCGCGCCGCAGCGAGCCTTAGGCCGGTCGAGAACGCGGTCGACGAAGCCTGGTCCGGCCGCCCGCCAGCGCCGATCGCGCCGGTCGTGCCGCATCCCGAGCGCTATGCCGGCGAGAGCGCCGAGGCGAAGCGTGCGCGACTTGGCCGAAGCCTGGCCGAGGAGGGCGTTGCCGCGGCGGTGCTGACGATGCCGGAATCAATCGCTTGGCTACTCAATATCCGCGGCGGCGACGTGCCGCACACGCCCCTGCCCTTGTCCTTCGCGATCCTGCGCCAGGATGGCAGCGTCAATCTGTTCATCGACCGCCGCAAGCTCGCCCCCGGTCTCGATCGCCATCTCGGCAACGCCGTCACGATCGAGCCGCCCGACCGGCTCGGCCCGGCGCTCGACGAATTGGCGCGTGCAGGCGAGCGCGTGCAGGTCGATCCGGGGACCGCCGCGTCTTGGATTTTCGATCGGCTGACGCAAGCAGGCGGCCGCATTCACCGCGCCGCCGATCCGTGCCTGTTGCCAAAGGCATGCAAGAACCCGGTCGAGCTTGACGGCACGCGCGCCGCGCATCGCCGCGACGGCGCCGCGGTCACCCGCTTTCTCGCCTGGCTCGCGCGCGAGGCGCCCAAAGGCGACCTGCGCGAGATCGCGGCGAGCGACCGCTTAGAAGCGTTCCGCCGCGAGGGCGAATTGTTCCGCGATCTGAGCTTTCCGACGATCTCCGGCGCCGGGCCGAACGGCGCGATCGTGCATTACCGTGCGATGCCCGAAACCGAGCGCCGTCTCGAAGCCGGCACGCTCTATCTCCTCGATTCCGGGGCGCAATATCTCGACGGCACGACCGACATCACCCGTACGATCGCAATCGGTACGCCAACCGACGAGATGCGCGACCGGTTCACGCGCGTGCTCAAAGGGCATATCGCGCTGGCTTTGGCGCGCTTTCCGAAAGGCACGACGGGCTCGCAGCTCGACGCCTTCGCGCGCCGCGCCCTCTGGGAGGAGGGGCTCGATTACGACCACGGCACCGGCCACGGGGTCGGCAGCTATCTGGGCGTGCATGAGGGGCCGCAGCGCATCTCGAAAGCGGTCAACACCCAGGCGCTGCTCCCCGGCATGATCGTCTCGAACGAACCGGGGTATTACAAAACCGGCGGCTACGGCATCCGTATCGAGAACCTCGTCGTCGTGCAGCCTTGGGACGGCGACGACGGCGCGCGCGAGCGCGACATGCTGTGCTTCGAGACACTCACCCTGGCGCCGATCGATCGCACCCTGATCTCGCGTGACCTGCTCGATGACGCGGAGATCGCCTGGCTCGATGCTTATCACGCACGGGTACGCGACACGCTGACCCCGGTTCTCGACCGCGACACCGCCCGCTGGCTCGCCGCCGCGACACAGCCTTTCTGAATCGGAGCGACCCCATGCCCGAGGTTCAGCCCTTCGCCGCCGGCAATTACCGCTTTCTGACCCACGCCTTCCAGTATTCCGGCGGCGTTGCGGCCGATCCGGGCTATGCAATCGAGCGCGCTCGCTTCGTCCGACCGCTTCCCCTGGCGCAAGGCTTTGACGCGATCGAGGCCTACCTCGCCCGCCACGGCCGCTCGCCGACCGCCTTCTGCGCCTGCGAATTGCGCTCGCCGGGGCAATTCTCCGAACAGGGCTTTATCGACTTCAACCGCCATTACGTGCAGCGGCTGGAGAAGTGGGGGATCTTCCGCAACGACATCAACCCGGTCGCGCGCTCCAATGTCTGTCCCGAGATCGACCCGCCGGCCGAGCCCTCGTTTTATGCGTTCAGCTATACCGTGCCTGGCGGCGGCAAAAGCTTTGTCGCGGCCGGCAGTGGCGAGGCTTCGGACGGTCCTGGTATCTATGCCGAGCGGATCGTGCGGTTCGGCGATCAGTCGCCCGCCGGCATGCGCGACAAGGCGCGCTACGTCCTCGGCGCGATGGAGCGGCGCATGGGCGCGCTGGGCTTCGGCTGGGCCGATGTGACCGCGACGCAGGTCTACACGATCTTCGACATACACTCGTTTCTTGGCGACGAATTCGTCAGACGCGGCGCGATGGCCGCCGGGCTCGTCTGGCATTTCGCGCGGCCGCCCGTGCAAGGACTCGATTTCGAGGTGGATGTGCGCGGCGTCGGCCGCGAGCTGGTAATCCCGGCATGACCGCGCTGCTCGGCGGCGCGACGGGCGAACGGCTCTACCGCTTCGCTTCCCATTCTCGCCCGCCGCTGGCAAAGGCCTGTTCCCAATGCTGGCCGTCGAAGAGGCGGCGCGGCTGCATTGTCGCCGGATCGTACTCGTCAAGGCAGCGCGCGTTGACGCTGTAGTTCTCGGGGTCCGAGCGCGGCTGGTAGAAGGCGTGGATGCCGCAATGCCGGCAAAAGGTGTGCTTCGCCACGCCCGTGCCAAAGGTGTAGGTCGTCATCTCGTCAGCGCCGCTCAGGATTTCGAGCCGCTCGTGCGCGACAGGCAGATGCAGGATGCCCTTCTTTGTGCAGATCGAGCAGTTGCACTCCCCGATCACGGTGTCCGCCAGATCGACTTGGATGCGGAAGCGCACCCGCCCGCAATGACAGCCTCCTTCATATGTCTTGAGCATCGGCCCCTCCGTCACGCCACGCCCGTGCCGCGAATAGCGGCCGAGTTTCCCGCCTTCGCGACTTTTTAGCAAACCGGGAGGATAATGCCGCTGCCGGAAGACTGCCGGCAGGGGACCGGCAAAAGCGGGCCGGCGGCCGGGGGCCGCGATGCACATTACGATCGGCGTCAAGATCTTCGGGATTGCGGCCGGCCTCCTCGTGCTGATGGGTGCAGCGGCGGGGCTCAGCATGCGGATGACCCGCACTGTCGACGCCCAGCTCGTCGTGCTCGACAAGTATTATTTCCCGGCCTATGTGCGCCTCGCCCAGGCCAACATCCATTCGGTCCAGGAATCGGCCTATATCCGCCGCCTTCTCTTGGCGCTCGACGAAGGAACGCCGCCCGATTCGACAAAGATCGAGGATCTCCGGCAACGCACCCGGACCTCCGCCGAGGCGAGCGACAAGGAGCTCGCCGAGGCGCGCGAGCGCCTGAACGAGCTGATCCCCGACCCGATCGATTTCGACGACACTGTCGCGCTGGCGCGGCTCGATACACACATCGAATTCCTGCAGGAGGAGCGCCGCCGCTACGAAGCGATCCTGGCGCAGTTGCTGGAGGTCGCCGCCGCCGGCCAGCGCTCTGACGAGAACCGGATTCTCGCCGAGCTCGATAGTTGGCGCGACGATTTCGATCGCCGCATCGAAGCGGCCCGTATCGAGATGCGCCGCCTCGCCGGCGCGGCGATCCTCGGCACCCGTTCCTTTCAGGAGCGCGTCGTGGAGATCAGTCTGGCACTGCTGGCCTTGGCGGGGCTGCTCGGCCTCATTGTCGCCGCGGCGGTGACGACGGGTCTCGTGCGGCCGGTGCGGCGCCTCCTTGCGGGCACGGCTGCGGTCGAGCAGGGCGCGCTCGATACTGTCGTGCCGGTCACCTCGCGCGACGAGATCGGCCGCCTGACCGCGTCCTTCAACAACATGGTGACCGAGTTGCGCGTCAAGGCGCAGATTCGCGAGACCTTTGGCAAATACGTCGATCCGCGGATCGTCGCAGGACTGATCGACCGCCCCGAACTCGCCGATCCCGGCGGCTCGCGCCGTGAGATGACGATCCTGTTCTGCGACATGCAGAACTTCACCGGCTTTAGCGAGGAGATGACGCCCGCGGCGCTCGTGACCGTGATGAACCGTTATCTGACCGTCATGTCGGAGCCGGTGCGCGAGCACAACGGCATCATCGACAAGTATCTCGGCGACGGGATCATGGCGTTCTGGGGGCCGCCCTTTACCGCGGCCGACGAGCATGCCCGGCTCGCCTGTCTGGCGGGGCTCGACCAGCTCGCCTGCCTCGAAGCCTTCGATGCCGAGCTGCCGCACTTGACCGGTGTGCGCCGCGGGCTGGCGAAGGTGCAGGTGCGGATCGGCATTGCGACCGGCGAGGTCGTCGTCGGCAATATCGGATCGGAGCAGACCCGCAGCTACACGGTCATCGGCGACACCGTCAATCTCGCCTCTCGGCTCGATGGCGCGTGCAAGAGCTACGGCGCGCGCGCACTGATCAGCGAGGCGACGCAGCGCGAGGTCGGGGACGCGGTCGAACTACGCGAGATCGACACCGTGCTGGTCCGCGGCAAGACCGAGCCCGAGCACGTCTTCGAGCTGCTCGGCCGCAAGGGCAATCTCTCCGAGCAACAGCGCGAGTTGCGCGCGACGTATGGGACAGCGCTCGCCGCTTATCGGCGCCGCGCCTGGGATGAAGCCGTGGGCGGATTTGAGGCTTGCCTCGCCATCGACCCGGAGGATCCGCCGAGCCGCGTCATGCTCGCCCGCGTGCTGCAGTTCCGCGAGCGCCCGCCGGCCGATGACTGGGACGGGGTGTGGGTGCTCGAAGAGAAGTGAACCTTCTACTATTCATTGCATTTCGGCGGGCTTGTCAGCAGTGAAGCCTGGCAAACACGAGGAGGGACTATGATGAGTTCGGCTCATGCGGCTTGCGGTTGCGGCGCGGTTCACGGTGCGGATACCGCCCCGTCTTGCTCACATCGGTGGTCGCGGCGAGGGTTGCTGCGCTCGGGCGCAGCGCTGACCGTTGGCCTGGCGGCGGGCTGGGGCGCCGAAATCGCGTGGCCGACATCGGCGCTTGCCCAGACGCAGATGACCCCGGACGCGGCGCTGCAGACGATGATGGACGGCAATAAGCGCTTCACACAGGGTCAGATGACCTCCTTCAACGACGATCTGAAATTGCTTAAGGAGCACACTGCCGAAGGCCAGGCGCCGTTCGCCGCCGTATTGTCCTGCGCCGATTCCCGCGTGCCGGTCGAGCTCGTCTTCGATCAGACCATCGGGCATCTGTTTGTTTGCCGTGTGGCCGGCAACATCGCGACGGCCGATCTGATCGCCAGCCTCGAATACGGTGTCGCGGTGCTCGGCGCGAAGGCGATCATGGTGCTGGGCCACGGCAGTTGCGGGGCCGTCGATGCGACGATCAAGGCGAAGGCGGTCCCCGGCCAGATCAGCGTGCTCTACCGCTCGATCCGTCCGGCGGTCGAGCAGGCCGGGCCAAACCTGGAAGCAGCGACGAAGGCCAACGCCAAGATCCAGGCCGGTCTTTTGGCGAGCTCTTCGCCGGTCATCGCGGAGGCCATCAAAAACAATCAGCT
>WNGC01002427.1_pt1 | contig 11396 bp, 7 predicted proteins | sample 5400051 | NCBI WGS metagenome assembly WNGC01 (sample SAMN13153368, study PRJNA577476) | soil metagenome | isolation source: 20 cm soil or saprolite under grassland replicate 2 | place: USA:California | collected 2016-06-15 | reverse complement strand
AGGCGGTGCGGAAAGGTCGATAGAAAGAATCGCCGCTCTTCGAAGATCTGCCCCGCTTCGTCATGTGCAGGTCACTCCACAAGACGTCCGTCATCCAAGACACCATGAGAATGGGCAGAGATTGGCCGCTAATGCCGACGATCCGTTCACAAATCCGGGAACAAAGTTTTCCCTGGCCACCCGAAATAAGAAGAGAAAATGCTCGCGACAGCGATCACTTCCGGCCATCGCGTCAATGCCGCAGAATAGACCAATGCCGATTGAATTTCGTCCAGCTCTTGAACACGACTTCGAGTACTGCAGGCGTCTCTATTTCGTCGAAATGAGATGGATCATTGAAGAGTTACATTTGGATAGAACCGCTCAAGAAAGCAGCTTCAGGCATGTTGGCTGGCTGCAGGCCATCACGCAAGACGATGAGCTTTTTGTCGCGCAGATGTTTGTTTCAGCGCAGAGGTATCGGCAAAGAGGTGATGAAGCGATTGATGGGCGAAGCCAATGAGTTCAATCTTGCGGTGCGCCTAAATGTTGTCAGAATCAATCCCGCGCGGAGGCTTTACGAGCGACTCGGCTTCCGAGGCACACATGAAGACGATCGCAAGCTCTATATGAAGCGCGATCCCGGTGTCGCCGGACTCTGATCAAAATAACCTACCACCAACTTGTCGGATGACGGGCATAACAGGAAGTTATTCCGCCCTCGCCGGCTTGATGCGTCTAGTCAGGCCATCCTCGGCAGCTTTCTGAGCACAACTGGAAGTTGCCGCAACTCCGACTCTCGTGGTATTCATTGAATTTGTTTATGTCCCGAGTAGGTTATATTGGGCAATGCTTAGTCAGTTTGTTGGCTATGGTGTCCTACACCGGTGCGGCAGGGGCGCAGGAAACTACTTGCGAGCGACGCAGCATACCGGTTGCGCTGCGCGATAACCACAATCTTCCGATCCAGAATATTTCGATTACTGACCTCGAGGGAAAAGTTCGCGGAAAGCCCATTAAGATTCTTTCGTTCGCACCCGACCCGCGCCCGCATCGCCTGGTTCTCCTCCTGGATACCAGCGGGAGCATGGGTAGCACGGCTGGCGAATCTCCGCAGTTTGCATTGGGCCTTGCGCTGGCACGGCATTTTTTCGACGTAAATCACCAATGGTCACATATCGCCTTGCTCACGTTTAACAAGAACGTCACCGAGACGCTCGATTTCACAAGGGGAAATTCCGTGGTCGGCGACAAGCTGCAGCAAATTACCAGCGACCACAACTACCTCAAGGCGAATGTGAAGGGCACAACTGCCCTTCGCGATGCCATCCTGGAGGGACTGCAACTGTTGGATCATCCCAATTCCGCGGATGCTCTTTACCTATTGACCGACGGCGGAGACAACGCTAGCAAGAGCAGCGCCGCCGATGTGACTAAGCGCCTTGCTTTGACTTCGGTACGGCTCTTTGTCGTACTTCTTCGCCAGGAAGCAGGTTATCGGAATCGAACTCCCGAGGAACTGTCCGGTCCAGACGAACTTTCCGAGATAGCCCGGACGTCCGGCGGTGAAATCCTCACTGCAGCTGCCTGGCACGGTGACCAAGTCGCGTTGAGCGCCAACTCCGAGGCGAAGGTGAAAACACAAGAAGTCCTTGCACGCCTTTACCAAACAATTCTTCACTACAACTTGTTGGAGATCGAGCTTCCTTTCCCCCTTGCTAAGAACGAACACTGGGAACTAAGACTATCCGACGCGGCTCGCGGCCAACGGAAGGGCGCTCAAATCACGTATCCTACGATACTGATCAGCTGCAATACCGAGGTCTCAGGTGCAGGCCGCCGCTGAGGTTTGCGGCCGCGGGCGCCGCATTACCAGGCGTCCCAGTAACCCAGTGCCTTCATTTATTGATCGGGGCCCGTTTCTTTCATCTGGCGTTCTACTATAGAAAGTCGTAATTCGCTTGTGGCTCGCCAAAATGTCATCGCAGGCGAGGAGCCTTAGGAATCAGCAACATCCAGTTCGAAACTGGGGGGCGGAAGGTAAGCAAGACTAGGACATTGTTACATGCCCTGTGGCTGGCGAATTAACAATTCGCCAGCCACACGATTCCGCTCCGTTTGCGGTCATTGTTTCGCTGGGCGCAGGCGGACCAGGAACTGGACGAGGAACTTCGGGATCACATCGAGCGAAAAACGGAAGAGTACGTCGCCAAGGGTTTAGCGGCGAAAGAGGCGGACGAAATCAAACAACTGTTTCTGAGTTATCAGGCTTCAGGAGTCTCCTTCCATCAGGCACTTACGAAGGAGCCATGGGTGCCAGAACCTTTATAGTCTAGGATGCAGATGAGAATCTCATCCTCTTTGCTGGCCCGGAAGCCGACTGAACTACTCCGATTTAGAAATGCGGAACTGCTGACGCAGACGATTACTACCCATAGGTCGGCTTGTAGCAAGTGAATCTCCGCGCTTCGCATCGACTCTGGACGGATTACGGGCACCTCTGACGTAACGCGATTAGGTAAGGGTTGCCGACGATCCCCTCCGCTCAGAATTGCGCCCACCTATTTGATAGGCATGGGCGTGATGAAGCGATCGCGTGTTCGATGTTGTGAACGTTGACGCTCAATGGTCTCCAACCGGAAAACGCATTATGCTCTGTTGTTCTCGCGTGAACGATTGCCAGACCGCTAAAGGAATCGTACTTACGTCGCGGCTATGGTCGGCGTACCAGCGTCGCAGTAACGAATAGTCACTAGTGCTCGAGGAGTATCGGTCAGATTGGGAGTGCCTCGATGCAAAGCCCACGGATGACGAATAAGCAAAGCACATCCCCTAAATCCAGAATTATCGGCTGCGAATTGATCTCGCCACCCTGAACGAAGCGTAGCGCCTCGTCTCGCGGCATCGTGTGGGTGCCGGGTGTAATTTCGATTGGTCCGTGTCGGGGCTTAATGTTCATCAAGCCAAAACTCACCACCAGCATGTAAATCGGCAAAGACAGATTGGGCGCTTCCGGAAACAGAGGACGTTGGTAATCGACATGAAAGTCCTGATGCTTTGAGCCCCGCAGCGCTGCATCACAATCCCATTGATCGGCTATTACCCGATCATCCATCGCGCCGTGGACGACGCTAAGAAGTCCGGCGTCGAAGAAAAACTCTGGTGCAAAACACGGCGGCTCAAAAGGCATCGCTAGGAAGTGGCGATTCTCGCCGCGATTTGGCTTGTCGCGATTTCTTTGTACATAGTCTAAGAGGATGGGCCAGAAAGCTTCTCGGCAGCTTTGAATAACGGATTGGCCAAGATGCGCTCTGAGAACACAGAACCCCTTTTCTTGGATCTCCGCAACTTTTTCTCGTGGTGTTAATGGGGATGGCTTTTCCATGCGATCTCCCTGTACGGCGAACGGTGGGATTGTAGCCGTTTCGCAATGGCCTCCATGAGAATCCTTTCCGAGGCACACGTCGCAAAACTCAATAGCTGCGATCGGTGGCTTGACGTTCTAACGTCGTATCCGCATAGCTTGCGGATTGGCCATTCGCCAAGAACCTCGTCTTTCGCCTTGCACAACATGAGCCCGTTCGTGGAGACCAACGTCCCCCAACGCCCTTGACATGCGCCGCGAACCATTCGACACTTAGCATAGTCTAACTATGCTACGGAGTCACGATTTGCATCGAGACGAAATTCCCCCTGGAACACTCTATCTGTTGATCTTGAAAACTCTGGCCCGCTCTCGCGAGCTGCACGGATATGAGATCGCCAATTCTATTCAGCGAATATCGGATGACGTTCTTCAAATAGAAGAAGGATCACTGTACCCTGCGCTGCAGCGGATGCTAATCAAAGGTTGGGTGACTGCGAAGTGGGGCACGACGGCTGGAAACCGCCGCGCCCGCTACTACCAGCTGACCACAGCGGGCCGCAAACAATTGGGCGTCGAGATGTCGCAGTTCGAACGCGTCATCGGCGCGATCACGCGTGTGATTGAGGCGGTCTGAACGGAGTTCCGTCATGAACTGGCTGCGCGAACTGGCAAGGCGGCTCAGGATGCTGGTGCATCGCCGCCAATTTGAAGTGGATCTCGAAGAGGAAATGCGTCTGCATCTGGAGTGGCGCCAGCAGGAACAGCTCCAGTCTGGCATGACGGCAGATGACGCTCGGGCCGTAGCTCTGCGCAGGTTTGGCAACCCGACCGCGCTAAGGGAGCAGAGTCGTATAGCGTGGGGCTGGGAATGGTTCGAGCATCTCGCCCAGGACGTTCGCTATGGCTTGCGCATGCTGCGCAAATCTCCCGGCTTCACCGCCGTCGCTGTTCTCACGCTCGCGCTTGGCATCGGTGCAAACACCGCCATTTTCAGCCTCATCGACGACATCCTCCTAAGAACGCTTCCTGTGGAGAGCCCGCACGAACTCGTTCTCTTCTCTGACTCTCCCGAAGGAGGAACTAATTCCGGCACCCAAACCGGCCATTGGATGCGCTTTTCGAGTGAGAATTACACGTATTTCCGCGGCCACAGCGAATCTTTCAGAGACCTCTGCGCATTTCAGAGCAGCTGGAACGACCTGAAGATCCGCGTCGCCGGTGCGACGGGACGACCGGACTCGGCATATGGCAGGCTCGTCTCTGGCAATTTCTTTTCATTTTTGGGTCTGAGCGCCGCAGCAGGCCGTCTGTTCTCGTCTGACGATGACCGACTGGGGGCTTCGCCAGCAGTAGTGCTGAACTATGCGTATTGGACACGTAAGTTCCAGAATGATGTGTCGATCATAGGAAAAGTAATGGAGGTCAATGGCACGGCATTTACGATCATCGGAGTAGCTCCCCGCACATTCTCGGACGTAAAAAATGACCGGCCAGATCTGTGGCTTCCTCTGGTGTTTCAGCCGCAGGTGATGTCCACCAATTCGTACGCCGACGATCCTCAGATGTATTGGCTGAGCATCATGGCGCGGCTCAAGCCAGGAGTTACGCTTCGTCAAGCCCAGGCAGTCGTCAGCAGCCAACTGAAGCAGATACTTGCCACGCAGGCACAGCGAGAAACGGCCCAACAGATTGCGAATTCCTACATCGAACTCGCTCCGGGTGCCGGAGGCATTTCCTACTTGCGCGTCACATATTCGGAAGCCCTTCAAATCCTCGCAGGAATTGTCGGGATCGTACTTCTGACCGTCTGCGCAAACGTCGCCAATCTGCTTCTTTCGCGATCCTCGGCCCGCGAGAAGGAAATTTCAATTCGGCTTGCGATAGGCGCAAGCCGCAGCAGACTCATTCGCCAGCTTCTGACGGAGAGCATACTCCTCGCCACTCTGGGAGGAGCGCTTGGAATTCTCGCCGCGCGCTGGGGTGTCGAGATCCTCGCTTCCGTGGTCATAGGAAGCACCTCGATTGTCAATGATTCCATCGACGCGCGCGTGCTCCTCTTCACCGCGTGCGTTTCCATACTAGCGGGAATATTGTTTGGCCTCGTTCCGGCTTTGCGCTCCAGCCGTATAGATCTCGCTGCACAGGTGAACGGCTCGGCGCGCACACGGCTGGGCTTCGGTTTCGCGAACGGACTTGTTGCTTGTCAAATCGCCGCATGTCTTGTGCTCCTAGTCGGAGCAGGGCTCTTTCTGCGGACTTTGCAAAAGCTCGTCGACCAAGAGCTCGGATTTGACGAAGATCATATCTTGGTCGCCCGGATCAATGCAGAGGCCGCGGGATACAGCCCTGCCCAGACACCCACTCTTTATCAAGCCCTCATAGATCGCATCGAGGCGATTCCGGGAGTTCTTTCTGCGACGGTTGATTACTCCGAGCCGTTCGGCGGCAGTACATGGACAAGCAACTTCACGATTGAAGGATTGCCGAGCAGGCCGCCTGGACAGATGAAGGTTCACAAAGAACTCGTCGGGCCGCACTACTTCGAAACCGAGGGCATTCCGATTCTTCTGGGTCGCGACATAGGACCTCAGGACCGTCCGGGCACTCCCCTAGTTACGGTAATCAACCAAACCATGGCGCGGAAATTCTTTCCCGGCGTCAACCCGATTGGAAGAAGATTTTCGCTTGGTTCTCCGTTCAACGACAGTGAGGCCATGACCATAGTCGGCGTGGCTGCGGACGCTCGTTACTATTCTTTACGCGATCCGGTCCCGGCCATGGAATTTTGTGCAGCATTCCAAATTCCCGATCAAGGTTCGCACAACTCGGCATATGCGGAAGACGTTGAAGTCCGAGTTAGTGGCAATCCAAGAGCGCTTCTAACTGAGATTCGCGCGGCCTTGGCGCAGGTTTCGGATAGCTTGCCTGTAACCAGGGTGACTCTGTTAAAGGACGAGGTGAGCGCTTCACTCCGACTAAACCGCAGCGCCGCAGAAATTTCCAGCGCGTTTGGGGGCCTAGCTCTGTTCCTATCGTGCCTCGGTGTCTACGGAACGATGGCGTATCGTGTATCCCGCCGCACACATGAAATTGGCATTCGCCTCGCCCTCGGTGCGCACCGCTCCGATGTCCTGTGGCTGATAACAAAGGAATGCCTAATATTGGTTTCAGTAGGGCTTGTCATTGGCCTGCCGGTTGCCTTGGCTTCAACCCGTATTATCGCGAGCCAACTTTTCGGAATCCGTGCGACCGATCCGCTCACGTTTGCGACCGTCGCGATCCTGCTGGTGCTTGTGTCTCTCGCAGCGTGCTACGTTCCCGCCCGGCGCGCCATGCGCGTCGATCCGATGGTCGCGCTGAGATACGAATAGTTGCCTCCGTTTGTCCGCGCACCGCTCAATTCGGCATCACCACGTTTTATCTCAAAGAGGGCCAGAATCTAAACTTTGCCCTCCCCGGGGAATGGCTGCTGGCTCTCGCCTCGCGCCTGGATTCGCCTGTAGAAAAAACCAAGATCACAAGTCCAACATCCCAGGCTTTGTCCTGGTTCGAGCTTGCCAGTTAGATGCTATTCGCGGGTAAGGACGAAAAGGCAGTTAGTGCATTCCGCGAGGTAGTGCGTCTCGAGCCGGACAACGCCTATGCTAGGAACGATCTGGGTCTCGGCTACGAGGCCCTCCGCCAATACAATCAAGCGATCCAAACTACCAGGAAGCCATCCGTCTGAAGCCCGAGGAAACCTCTGCCTGGAAGAATCTCGGCATGGTCCACAACCACCTTCGCCGATACGATCAAGCGATGCATGCCCTCCAAGAAGCAATCCGTCTTAAGCCGGAGGATGCCGATGCCTGGTACAATCTCGGCATTGCTTACTTCTACCTTCACCAACACGACCGAGCCGTTCGTTCCTACCACGGAGCTATCCGTCTAAAGCCGCAGGACGCACTCAGCTGGGATAGTCTCGGCACTGCTTACAGGGGCCTCCGCCAATACGATCAAGCGATCCAAGACCACGAGGAAGCAGTCCGTCTGAATCCGGGCTATGCCGCGGCCTTGTACAATCTCGGTGTTGACGGCAGACTTCAGCAGTTCTCCGATTAGCGGTTGAGAGAGCTCGAGACGAAATAAACAGGATCAAATTACGCGTTTGAGGAGAGAACATCAATCGACGGAAAAAATTAGAGCAGCTCGAGCGTCGCTTGGTCATCGTTCCCGCAGCGTTGAACCTGAACGAGGATCCGGCCCCGGGGGGGTTGACTTGGAGCTTACGAGTTGTTCAGTCGTGGTTAGGAGTTGGTCCGGTGAGCAATTCTGTAGCAGGTCGGTGCACGGATAAGTTCCGGGTAGCTAGAAATTACCGTCCAAGTCTGCTTGGACCTGGAATCGCGCGTAAGCGCCCAGGATCAAGCAGTTTGATGGCCAGTTATGCCGACGACTCGGAATTTGACCGTCGATGAATGTGCGGTTCCGCAACAGCCTTCTCCCGCAACCGAACGGTTCCGCGCGTTCCGCGTTGTCGATTTGCCGATAAAGCTAAATGGCAAATAGACTTAACTAAGAGGAAGTGCGGAAGGACATCTGCGTTCAGTTGATGCCAGCACACGAGAGCAGCCTGGTATGGCCTTCATTTCAGACATCCTGTCCGGACGTGCCTGGCCGGCAATCGAACGCTTACTCTGGGGAATGCTTCGTAATTTCCGATATTCGGCGAGAAGTTTCACACGAAAGCCAGGGTTGGCCCTGGCCCTGTTATTGACGATCGCGCTGGGCATCGCCAGCATTGTTTCCGTTCGTGGATTCGTTCGCGGCTTGACAGAGGCTTCGTTTCCGCTAGGATCTCTCGACCGACTCGTCTCAGTATTTGGGCAAGACGCGCAGCCCGAAGCAGGCCCCCTCTCCAAACAACAATATCTTTACGCCAGAAGTCGACACGATGTATTCCAATGGGTTGGTGCCGCGCGCGTATCGCCGGGTACCATCACGATGGCCGGCCAAACGGCATTCGTGCCAGTAGCCGCCGTGACGCCGAACCTCGCCGGAGTCTTCGGCCTGCCGCTCGACGAAGGTGTCGTTATCAGCCATCGCATGTGGCAGCGCGAGTTCGGCGCGTCGGCCGACGTTCTTGGTCAGGAGATTCGAATCAATAGCGTCACCGCTCACATCAGCGGCATTGCGCCGGACTGGCTGGAAGGGATATATCGCGATCGCCCGGTTGACGTCTGGGTGCCTTTGCCCGAGGAAACATTACAGCGGCTCGCCGATAGCAGCCGGAATCTCTGGGTTGTGGCTCGGCTGGGCCGTGACATTTCGCCGAGTCAGGCCAAGGAAGTCGTTCAGCCAGGGGTCCGCGCCAACGAGCTGCGCGTGCTACCTTACACCGGCTTGTCGCCGGAAAGAGCGACGCGCCTCTCACGGATCGGCACGTTGCTGGAGTTCGCGGCCGGTGCGGTGTTCTTTATTGCCTGCGTCAATGTGGGTTTGTTCCTGCTTGGACGTGCCTCCGCGCGTTTCCATGAGACCGCACTTCGCGTCGCGTTTGGGGCGAGCCGTGGCAAACTCGCCCGCGAGCTACTCTCCGATAGCGTCGTCATCTCGGTTGCTGGCGGAGCATTGGGCATGCTGCTGGCGGTGTGGACGTCGTATCTTGTTCCCGCGCTCCTCTATGACCAGGATGCGGAGCGTCTGATATTCGCACCGGGCCTGTTCGGCATCGCGGAGGCGTCCTTCGTGTTTGTCGGAATCATGATCCTGTGCGGCCTGTTACCGGCCATGGTGATTTCGCTTGACCGTCCTATGAGCGTGATTCAGCGAGACAGCGCAGAGGCTTCTCCGGTGATTCGGCGCCTGCGGCTGGCAATCGTGGCGGCACAAATGGCGGGTTGCTGTGTCCTTGTGATCTCTACGGCTTTCCTGGTTAATGGCCTTCGCACAGCGCTGGTTACGAGCGCGGGCCAGAGGCTTGGGCATACTGTCTTTGCCAACGTGCAAGCGAATCCCGATGTCGCCATCGAGTATTTCCATCGAGCCGAGGAAGCGGCGAAGTTAGTGCCTGGAGTATCCGGGATCGCGTGGGCCGGAACGCTGCCGGGAGGCCAACCCATGTGGCAGTCATTCCGCATCGAGCCAGCCCAGTTGCCGCTTCGCGAAGTCACCCTTGACAACTATTGGATCACGGCTGACTCGCTCAAGCTCTTCGAGTTCCCGCCTAAGGCCGGGCATATGTTCGGGACCGCAGAGCGAACGTGCCGAGCCGCGATCGTGAATGAAGAGGCGGCCGAAGAACTGTTCGGCCGATACACGACCGGCCGAACCCTGCGAGACCCCGAGAACCTCCTGGTCGAAATAATCGGCGTAGTCGCCATGCAAGAGTCGGAGAAGGTGGCCAAGAAGAACCGGCCCACGGTCTACTTCGACTACACCAGTCACCAGGACACTTCGCCACGGCGCATCACTGACGTGCGATTTCACGCGCCCATTGCCTCGGAGCTGGCCAGGGCCGAGTTCGAAACCAATGTCGTGTCGCCAGGCTATTTCGATGCTGTAGGAAGCAAGCTCATCGCAGGCCAGGGTTTTACCGGCTCTACCGAGTCCACGGGATGCCGGATCGGCATCGTCAATCAGGAGGCTGCTGATCTCTACCTCGGTGGAAACGCGGTTGGAGCTGCGGTTATCGATGAGCAAGGCCGCCGTACAGACATCCTCGGGGTAGTGCATTCGGGGCCGCTTGGAGCTTTCCAGCGGCGTGTGGAGCCCGCGCTGTATCTTCCGATGTCGCAGGACGTTCTCACATCGATGAGCATGATTGTCCACGTCCGGGAGATAAACGGCCCTCTGTTGGCCGATCTGCGCCGCAGGCTTGAGGAGGTGCCAGGACACGGCCCGAGCCCGGTCCTCGCGAGGACGTTCGAAACGTACCTCAATCAGACTTCACTCGCGCCTTTGCGCATTGCAACGCTGCTTCTTGGCGTCTCCGCAACGATGGCCCTCCTGCTCAGCGTTCTCGGCCTGTTTGGCGCCTTGAGCGATGATGCGCGACAGCGCCGCCGCGAGTTAGCAATTCGCATCGCCCTCGGAGCGCCGCGCTGGCGCGTAATCGGTCAAGTGCTTGGAGAAGGACTACGGCTTGCTTGCGTAGGCATGCTGGCGGGGATGCTCATGTCCCTTGCGTTATCGCGATGGATGAGCGGAATCACGCCGAGCAGCGGTTCGCCGGCCTTGTGGGTGTGGCTGGCAGCGCCGCTTGCGTTGGCGGGGGTAGTTGCTGTGGCGAGCGTCTTGCCCGCGCGCCGTGCGTTGATGACGAACCCCCTGACGATCATGCACGACGACACTTGACGACAAGAAAAGCACCACTCCTGTGCATGAGTCGTCTTCAGGTCAAGCAATTAATGCCCATGGGTGAGAAGTTGGGGCCGAGCGGTAAAACCCGTCCGCCACGACCAAGAACATTTAAAAACATCCTGATTAGTTTCTGGGTCGGCCACAGTGATTCGGAGATGTCATCCTGCTACGGGAAGCAGCTACTCGAAGACGTTGAATTCCTGAAGGAATGGGGCAAGAAGGTCAGACCGGCGCCTTCGCGCAAGTGACGGGCGACACTTCTTTAAGAACAACCTCGCATAAAAGTGTGAGATTTGCAGACATCCGCGATGATTCTTCCCGAGTGACTCGGAAGTTATCAGTCGTCCGTTGGGTTAGTACCGACGGGCTAACCGGAAGTAATGCGTCAATCCAAGCACTGCAGAGCAGAACCTACGACAGGTTTTCCCCTCCCCTAACTAATGCAATCAAGGTGGCCGGTTATTTTCTGTATCTCCAACGATTCGCTGTCACTGCTTTGCCGCGGCAGGCGCAAGCACCCTCGCATGTCTGCAGCATCCGAAATTCCACTCCAAGTATCTCCCTGACCAAGGCCGCATTAGTACGATCAAGCTGCGCCTTCAAGTCAGGATTTCAAGCTAGGGAGGAGGACGCCATGCAGCAGGGAAGTGTGATTCGAGAACATCGCAAATTGGGTCCGGACGTTTGGTGCTACCGATGGTGGGAATCG
>WNGC01017890.1_pt1 | contig 11397 bp, 13 predicted proteins | sample 5400051 | NCBI WGS metagenome assembly WNGC01 (sample SAMN13153368, study PRJNA577476) | soil metagenome | isolation source: 20 cm soil or saprolite under grassland replicate 2 | place: USA:California | collected 2016-06-15 | reverse complement strand
CGAAGCGCTTCATCACTTCCTCGTCCTGCGAGACGTTCGGGTTCAGGAACTTCAGGATCAGGCGCTCGTCGACGACCGTGTCCTCCATCAGCAGCACGGTGCCGAATGCGCCGCGGCCGATGCGGTCGATGTACTTGTAACGGCCTTCGATGATGTCGCCCGACTTGAGTGTCTGGATGTCGAGCCTGGCCGCGGCTTCCGCCTGCTTGGTGGCCTGGGCGGCGAGCGCGGGGTCGGAGATCAGCTGCGTGCGGGCCTCGGCCGGCGTGGGCTGCGGCGGACGCACGCCCGCCTGCGCCGGCGTGGGCGTCGCCCCGGAGGTGAGCGGCGTGACTCCCGCGATGCGGTCGTCGAGCTCGCTCACCGCCGCCGCCGCCATGCGCGAGATGGTCTGATCGGGTGAGGCGACCTGCGCCTGCAGCTCGTGGCGCACCTGCTCGGCGCGGGCCTCGTCGGCGACGCGCGACAGCGCCTGGATCGCCTCGATGCGGATCTCGCGCTCGGGCCTGGCGACCAGCGGCAGCAGCGTGTCCACGAGCCTGCTGTCGCCCAGCTTGCCGAGCGCGCGCACCACGATCGGCAAGGCCTTGCCGCTCGCCGGGGTCTGCAGCATTTCCATCAGGCGCGGCACGGCACGCTTGCTGCCGATCTCGGCGAGCGCGTCCACGGCGCGCTCGCTGACCCACCAGTCGCTGTCGCGCGTGGCCGCGATCAGCGACTCGACCGCGCGCTCGTCCTTGGTCTGGTTGAGGATCTCGATGGCGGCGCGCCGGATGTCCTCGTCCTTGTCGCGCACCAGCTGCAACACCGCGTCAATCACCTTCGGGCCACCGATCTTGCCGAGGGCATCAGCGGCGCGGCTGCGCACCCACCAGTCGCTGTCCTTGAGCGCCTCGAGCAGGTACTTGACGGACTTGGCGTCGCCGACCTCGTTCAGCACCTCGACCGCGGCACGGCGCGCGTTCTCGTTCTCGTCCTTGAGCACCTCGATCAGGTAGCGGATGGTTTCCGGGTGGTTGGCCTTGATGACCACGTCGATGGCCCGGTTGAGAACGTCGATCTCCGGGTCCCGCAGCAGCGCGCACACGCGCTCGATATCAATGGGCCCGTTCATGCGCTGCAGCGCCGACAGCGTGGCTCCGCGGATCAGCTTGTTGGGATCCTTCAGCAGTCCCTGCAGCGCCGTCTGCACCTCGGGGGTGTTAAAGCGCGCCAGGGTGTTGATGATGTGCACGCGCGCAATGGGGTCCTTGCCTTGCACGCGGCCGATCAGCTCGGGGATCGCCTGCTGGTCGGCAATCTCGCCGATGACGCGGAACAGCGCCGCCTTCTCGTTGGGCTCCTGCGTATAGGCCGCAGCCAGCAGCTCCCGCACGCTGAAACGCGTCTTCTGCGCCGCGATCACTTCCAGCACCGTGGGCTTGGAGATTCCCGGTATCGCGAGCGCTTCGAGCAGCAGGTGCGGCGGATAGTTGCGGCTGCTGGTCAGTGCCCAGGAAATCCCGGAGACCACGCGCGGACTGCCTTCCACCAGGCCGCGCATGAATTGTGGGAACGTCTTCTGGCTGACGAGCCCGGCGAGCACCTCGACGAAGGCCATGGTGGAGCCTTTGTCGGCATCCGGCAGGGCGGCTAACACGGACTCGATGGCGCCCGGGCCGACATCTTTCAGCCGCGCGACCGCCTTCTGCGTGGCCGCGCCCGTGGGATCATTCGAAGACCGGATCTCGGTGACCAGCCTGTCGGCACGCAAGTTCGTGAAAAAGCTCATTCACCCCTTCCGTCGCAGACTGCTCCCTGCACGCATCCGGCGCGCCCTCGCAACCGGAGCCGAGGATACGAGGCGGATGCGGGTCTGTCCGCGGCTGGCGCCATGCTGCGGTGGTCGCGGGTCAATAATATGGCGCCCGATTCCCCGGACCGTGTGGATTATGCCACAGCCTTGACAGGGGCCACGCTACCCGCGCCTTATGCGTCTATCCTGGATTCGTCCGGTTTTCGTATGACTGCTCAAGACTCTGTGGATGCTGTGCGCGCGGCACTGGACGCGTATCTCGACCCGTACGTGCAGGACACCCTGGGCTCGGCGCAGGCGGTCCGCGAGGTGCGCGCGGCGGGCGGGGGGTTCACGGCGCGCATCGTGCTGGGCTTTCCGATCGGCGGCTACCAGGCGCAGCTCACCGCCGCCCTCAGCGGGCAGCTCGCCGCCGCGGGAATTACCGCGCCGCTCGCCGTCGACCTCGAGTCCGACATTCGCCCGCACGCGGTGCAGCGCAATCTGAAGCCGCTCGGGGAAATCAGGAACATCGTGGCGGTGGCCTCCGGCAAGGGCGGGGTCGGCAAATCCACGGTCGCCGTGAATCTCGCGCTCGCCTGGGCCGCCCAGGGCGCGCGGGTCGGAGTCCTCGACGCCGACATCTACGGACCCAGCCAGCCACTGATGCTGGGTCTTGCCGGCCAGCGCCCGGTTTCCAGCGATGGCAAGCGCCTGAGTCCCTTGATCAGTCATGGCGTGAGCGCCATGTCGATCGGCTTTCTCATCGATGCCGAGCAGCCGATGGTGTGGCGCGGCCCGATGGTGACCCAGGGCCTCACGCAACTGCTCGAGCAGACGCAATGGGGAGCGCTCGATTACCTGGTGGTCGACATGCCGCCCGGCACCGGCGACATCCAGCTCACTCTTGCGCAGCGCGTACCGGTCGCGGGCGCAGTGATCGTGACCACTCCCCAGGACATTGCGCTGGCGGATGCCCGCAAGGGGCTGAAGATGTTCGAGAAGGTCGCGGTGCCGGTGCTCGGTATCGTCGAGAACATGAGCGTGCACGTCTGCGCGAATTGCGGTCACACCGAACACATTTTCGGCGCCGGCGGCGGGGCCCGCATGGCACAGGAGTACGGCGATGCGCACATTCGCGAGGAAGCCGACGGCGGCCGGCCCACGGTGGTCGCGGCCCCCGAATCGGCGCGCGCCCGGGCGTACTTCGAGATGGCGCGGCACACGGGCGCGGCGCTGGCGGCGCGCGCCCGCGACCGCAGCGCCCTGTTTCCCAAGATCGTGGTCGAGGAGACCTGAAGCTGCCGATCGAATCCAGCTCACGCCCGGTCAGGCGAGGGTCGGAGCAAGCTCGAGGCCCATCGCGACAGTCTTATCGACGGTGGAATCGAGGTGCTGCCGTTCGATCGTGCCGCCGCCGAGTGGATGGGGACCGAGCGGGCGCGGTTGCGCAAGAAAGGCGTCACGCCCGCTTACCGGGACGCACAGATCGCAGCGGTCGCCGCGACGCGTAAGCTCATCGTCGTCACGCGCAATGCCCGTGATTTCCGCGCGTTCAGCGGGGTGCGCGTGCAAAACTGGTTCACCCTGACTCATACCGCGCCGCGGCAGGAGAAGCGATGAGCATCAAGTCCGATAACTGGATCCGCCGCATGGCGCGCGAGCACCGCATGATCGAGCCCTTCGAGCCCGGGCAGGTGCGCGAGGCGAACGGCCAGCGGATCGTCTCCTACGGCACCTCCAGCTACGGCTACGACGTGCGCTGCGCGGACGAGTTCAAGATCTTCACCAACATCAACTCCACCATCGTCGACCCGAAGAATTTCGACGCGAAAAGCTTCGTCGACTTCAGCGGCGCCGTGTGCATCATCCCACCCAACTCCTTTGCGTTGGCGCGGACCGTCGAGTACTTTCGAATCCCGCGCAACGTACTCGTGGTGGCAGTTGGAAAAAGCTCGTATGCGCGCTGCGGTATTGTGTGCAATGTAACGCCTTTGGAACCCGAGTGGGAAGGCAACGTCACGCTGGAATTTTCCAACACCACACCGCTGCCCGCCAGGATCTACGCCAACGAAGGCGTGGCGCAGATGTTGTTCTTCGAGTCCGACGAGGTGTGTGCTACCTCGTACCGCGATCGCGGCGGCAAGTACCAGGGCCAGCGGGGCGTCACGCTGCCGAAGACCTGAGCGAGGTCAGGTATGAAACCCTGGAGCGCCGCTGTCCCGTGGCTGCGCACGCTTTGAGGCGCGCTTCTGGGAACTCGGTGGCGCATTAGATATACTCAAGAACAATAGTATATCCAGAGGTGCCCATGCAAGTATCGAAATGGGGCAATAGCCTGGCAATCCGACTTCCCGCCGCCGTGGTGAAAGCCCTGGGACTCAAAGAGGGCGATGACGTCATCCTGCACGCTGCGGGAAAGCGGTCACTCGAAATCGAGAAGGCGCCAGGCATCAAGGAGCTCCTGGCGCGCCTGAGGAGATACCGCGGCCGATTGCCTGCGGATTTCAAGTTCGATCGTCTGGAAGCGAATGCCCGACGCTGACGTCTTCTTCGACAGCAGCGTCCTGCTCTACCTGCTGTCGGAGGATGACAGGAAGGCGGACCGTGTAGAAGCGCTGCTGCAGGACTCCGGAAATGTCAGCGTCCAGGTGCTCAACGAGCTCACTGCCGTCTCGAGAGGCAAGCTCGGCATGTCATTCGCGGAAATCCGCGAAATTCTCGCGACAGTTCGCGCTGTCTGCCGCACCCATCCGCTGACGCTCGAGACGCATGACCGCGCCATCGAGATTGCGGAACGCTACGGGTTCTCCGTGTATGACTCGGTCATCGTCGCGTCCGCGTATCTTGCAGGCTGCAAGACCCTCTACGCCGAGGATCTGCAGCATCTTCAGGTCATCGAGCGGCAATTGACCATCATCAACCCCTTCCTTGGTCTCTCCGCGAGGTGAGAATGTCGCGTTGTGCGCACCGCACCCGGCGCACTCGCGGGCTCACTCGCGCGTGAGGCTCTGGATCTCCATGGTCCACTCGATGTCATCGCCGCGCTTCTGCTGGACGCGCAGCGGGACGTAGCCGCGCCACGGCGCGCACCAGAAGCGCGTCACGCGCGGCGAGCTCTCGCGCTCGCTGCGATAGATGATGGTCGCGACCTTGCCGAACGGCGTCTGCACGGTCGCCTCGCCTTCGCGCACGTAGCGGTACTCGCGCACCGCATCCTTGTTCAACAGGGAGAAGTGCTCGGGAGTGTGGCCGCGCAACAACTCGACCATCAGCGCCACCTGTACCGAGGCGTCATCCTGCACCCCGGGAGTGAGCGGCAGGTCCACTTTGACGTCCTCGTAGACGCCGGCGAGACGGCCATGTTCCCAGTCGTACTTCACGTCCACTGCGCGCCGCGTGGAGCTGGTGCCGTCGCTCGCTTCATAGCTCAACGGCTGCGTACCGGCGTCGGTGACCCGCAGCACGCTCTTCTGCGTGGGCCGCTCCGGGAACACCTTGCCGACGCCGCGCGGCTCGCTGCGTGAGCTGTACGTCCAGGTGTCGCCGGTCTTTTCGAGCTTCAGGGTCGAGGTCGCGACGGTCATGCCGTGCCAGATCCACGCGTAGCTCGCCTCGAAGGGCTTCAGCTCATCGGCGGCCGCGACGTTCAGCCCCAGGACTGACGGCACCGTGGCCAGGATGAGTGTCGAGAACTGGAGCCTGAGGCGAGGCGGATCAGTGATGTCCTGCGGCACGGAAATCCTCCACCATGGGCGCGTCCAGGCGCCGCCCGTCGAGCCATGCGGCGCCCTCACGCCATGCGAGACGCCGCTGCGCGCACCACCCGAGCACGCGCGGATAGATGATGTGCTCGGTGGCCTGAACGCGCGCTGACAGTGTGGCTTCGCTGTCGCCGGGCTGCACCGCGACCCTGGACTGCAGCACGACCGGCCCGGCGTCGAGCTCCGCGGTCACGAAATGCACGCTGGCGCCATGCTCGGTGTCACCCGCCGCGAGCACTCGGGCGTGGGTGTGCAGGCCGCGGTACGCCGGCAGGAGCGAGGGGTGAATGTTGAGCATCCTGCCGAGGTAGTGATCGACGAACCGCCCCGTCAGAATGCGCATGAAACCCGCGAGCGCGATCATATCCGGCTGATGCTTCTGCAGCGCCCCCGCCAGCGAGCGCTCGAAGGCGCTACCGCCTCCGCCCTGGGGCTGCAGCACCGTGGCGGTCTCGATACCCAGCGCGGCGGCGCCGGCGAGACCGGCCGCGTCGGCGCGGTCGGAGATCACCACCGCGACCCGCGCGGGGATGCTGCCCGCGAGGCACGCGCGCGCGATGGCGATCATGTTCGAGCCGCGGCCGGAAATGAGGATGGCGAGCCTGAACGGGCCGGCGCTCATTCGTGGATGAACACGCCACGAGCGCCGGCGCGGACTTCACCGATGACCCGGGCCGTTTCCCCGCGCGCCGTGAGGAATTCCACCGCCGCCGCGGCGCGCTCGGGCGGCACGATCACCGCCATGCCGACCCCGCAGTTGAAAGTGCGGTACATCTGCGCAGGCTCGATGCGCCCGGCACTTTGCAGCCAATCGAACACCGGATCGCGGTGCCAGCTGCGGCGCTCCAGCACCGCCTCGAGTCCCTCGGGCAGTACCCGCGGCAGGTTGTCGCTCAAGCCTCCGCCGGTGATGTGCGCCATCGCGTGCACGGGCATCGCCTGCAGCAGCGCCAGCAGCGGCTTCACGTAGATCCGCGTCGGCGCGAGCAGCCGATCGACGAGGCTGCGCCCCTCGAGGCTGGTGGTGGCACTCGCGCCGGCGGCCACCAGCAGCTTGCGGATGAGCGCATAGCCGTTGGAGTGTGGCCCGGAGGAGGCGAGGCCGATGATCGCATCCCCGGCTCTCACCCGCGCGCCGTCGACGATCGCGTCCTTCTCCACCACGCCGACGCAGAATCCGGCGAGATCGTAGTCCGCGTAGTAGTCGAGGAAGAACAGCGGCTCGGCGCCCTGCACCACGACGTCGTTGGCGCACATCGCCACCAGATCGATGCCGATCGTGTCGTGGCGGCCGGTGTCGATCGCGAGCCGCAGCTTCGTGCCCACGCCGTCGGTGCCCGACACCAGCACCGGGCGCTGGTAGCCCGGTGGCAGCTCGACCAGCGCTGCAAAGCCGCCGATGCCGGCGAGCACTTCGCGCCGCTGCGCGCGGCGCACCAGCGGCTTGATGCGCTCGACGAGCTCATCTGCGGCGTCCATGTCGACGCCGGCATCGCGATAGGTGAGACGCGGGCCTTCTGTCATGAGTCTTGGGGCGCAGCGGGCGGGCCGCCTTGTCGCGCGGACGCGTATGGTATTGTACCTGTCGCTTCGCGCCGTGGCGCGTGCCATGCAGACCATGTCCCGAGCGGGCCCAAAGTCAACCAGCGCGAACCTGCGCGCACTTCTCGCGAGCCTGTGCGCCCTGTACTGCGTGCTGCCGCAACCGTCGTGGGCGGGGCGGCCGGTGCGGGTTTACGAAGTCGATGTCGAGGGCCAGTCCGGCCCCGCGCTGCAGGACGCCATGCGCCAGGCGCTGGTGCGCGCGACCGGCCGCCGCGAGTCCGCCGACGACCCGGCGCTCGGCAGCATCTGGGACCGCGAGCGCCCGTTCACACTCGTGGTGCTCATCCCGCCGCGTAATCGCGCCGCCGAGGACGCGGCGCGTGCCGAGCTCGAGCGGGTGGCGGCCGAGCGCGGGCTGCCGATCAGCCTGCTGCCGCTTGCGGTCGTCGATAGTGACGGTAACCTGCTGGCGGCGCCCGCGATGCTGCAGGCCGCGCAGCGCTACGGTGGCGATGAGATGCTGGTGGGACGCAGCGACGGCGCCGCCCCCGACAGCGACTGGCAGTGGACGCTGTACACGCGCTCCGCCAGCGAGAGTTGGAATGGTCCGCTCGTCGCGGGCATCGACCACACGGTGGATCTGCTGGCGCCGCAACAGGGCGCCGCGCTCGCGCAGGCGGAAGTGGAGACGCGGGTGCGGATCGAGGGCGTCAGGGGGCTGGCCGACTACGCCGCGATCGAGCGGCTGCTGCAGAGCGTTGCGGGCGTGCGCCGCGCCAACATCGCCGCCGCCGACGCCAACGGCGTCGCCTTCGATGTGACGGTACGTGGCGGCGCGGCCGGCCTGGATCAGGGACTGGCCGGCTCGACACGGCTGGTGCGCACCAGCGCCGCCGGCGCAGCGGCCGTGTACCGTTACCAGCCCCAGGGATGAGGCGCGCACCACCCTGCAGCCTCATCCGACCGTGCGCCACCTGCCCAACCTGATTTGTCTGATCCGCCTGGCGCTGATCTGGCCGGTCGTCGTGACGCTGCACGCCGGTGAGCACGTCGTGGCGCTCGGCTTGTTCGTGGCGGCGGCGGTCTCGGACGGCCTCGACGGCTACCTGGCGAAGCGCTTCAACTGGACCTCCGAGCTGGGCAAGATCCTCGATCCGACGGCCGACAAGCTGCTGCTGGTCACGGTGTTCGTCGAATGCGCGTGGCTGGGGCTGGTCCCGTGGTGGCTGACCGCCGCGGTGGTGGCGCGCGACGTGCTGATCGGGCTCGGCGCGTTGACCTTCCGCCTGTGGTTCGGTCCGTTGCGCGGGCGGCCGACGGCGATCAGCAAGATCAACACGGCCGCGCAACTGGCGTACGTGATGTTGGTGCTGCTCGATGCGGCAGCGGGTGTGCCGCCGCGCGAGATGCTCGACGCCTGCGCCGTGCTCACGCTCGCCACCACCGTGGTGTCGGGACTGCACTACGTCCTGACCTTCACGCGGCGCGCCTGGGTGCAACCCGTGCACTCCTCGTAGCGCTGAACGTACGTGCGTCAGATTCCCTTAGGTGTGCGTCTGCCCGACCGCGCGGTATTCGCCAGCTTCCTGGCGGCGCGCAACTCCGAGGCGCTGGAGCACGCGCGGCGCCTGGCGAGCGGGGAGCTGGCCGGCATCACCTGGCTGTGCGGTCCCGGCGGCGCGGGCAAGACACACCAGTGCCTGTGTCTGGACGATATCGACCAGGTCGCGGGGCGAGCGGACTGGGAGCGCGGGATCTTCGGCCTGCTGCGCGAGATGGAAGACGCCGGTGGGCGGCTGATCGCCGCCGCGCAGGCGCCCCCGGCACTGGCGAACTGGGCGCTGGCGGATCTCGGCTCCCGCTGCGCCGCGGGCGCGGTGTTTCAGCTGCGGGTGCTGGACGAGAACGAGCAGCAGGCCGCGCTGCAGCTGCGCGCGCGGCTGCGTGGCTTGCAGTTGCCCGCCGCAACCTGCCACTGGCTGCAGCGGCGCTTCCCCCGCGACATGCGCAGCCTGTACGAGCTGCTCGATACCCTCGATGAGGCCGCGCTCGCCGCGCAGCGGCGGCTGACGATACCCTTCATCCGCGAAGTATTGCGCTCAGCCGCGGGCACCCGCGGCGAATGAGGCCAGCTGCACCGCGAGGTGTGCCACCCGCCTTCCCAGCGCCTGCGCCAGCGACTTCTCCTGATCCGTGAGCGCCGGGACCGTGCCCGGGCCGCTGACATGGGAAGCGCCGTAGGGAGTGCCGCCGGAGCGGGTCTCGTTGAGTGCGCGCTCGGTGTACGGCAGGCCCACCAGGTACATGCCGTGATGCAGCAGCGGCAGCATCATCGACAACAGTGTCGTCTCCTGGCCGCCGTGCAGGGTCTGCGTGGAGGTGAACACTGCGGCCGGTTTGCCCGCGAGCACGCCGGACAGCCACAGGCTCCCCGTGCCGTCGAGGAAGTGCTTCAGCGGTGCGGCCATGTTGCCGAAGCGCGTCGGGCTGCCGAGCACCAGTGCGTGCGTCTCGCTCAGATCCTCGAGTGTGGCGTAAGGCGCCCCGCTCGCCGGCACCGGCTTGGCCGGGGAGGCGCTTTCGGCGTACACCGGCGGCACGGTTCGCAGCCGCGCACTGGCGCCCGCAACTGCCTCCACGCCGCGGCACACGTGGCGCGCGAGCTCGGCGGTCGCGCCGCTGCGCGAGTAGTAGAGCACCAGTATCTCCGCCATGCAGTACTCTTGCGCCCGCGGACCGGTCGCGGTGCGCTCGCTGTACGTTGCCACAAAACGACGCTGGGATCATCTGCGCAAGGCACGCGCGTGCGGATCTCAAGTAGTATTCGTTGCGCATGATCTGCAAGAAATGTCTGGTCAGCGGTCGCGTCCAGGGCGTGTTCTACCGCCACACCGCCGCGCGGCGCGCACAGGAGCTGGGCGTGAGCGGATACGCACACAATCTTGCGGACGGGCGTGTCGAGGTGCTGGCGTGCGGCGAGGATGCGGCGGTGTCCGCGTTCGTGAAATGGCTGTGGATCGGCTCCTCGGGCTGCAGGGTCACCGCGGTGGAAGTGACCGACACCGCGGTCGACGCGCTGCGGCGTTCCGCGGGTTTTCACACCAAGTGACCTGATGCGGATGTCGCACAGACTCTCCCCCCTGTCGACCCTGGCTGCGCTGGCGCTGTTGGCCTCGGCCACGTTGGCGGTGGGTGCGGACCCGCCGCTGCCCGCCGATGAGCCGTCACCGCCGGCAACCGACCAACAGGCTGAGGCACAGGTGTCCCCTGCAGCGCAGGAGCCCCCTGCGGCGCAGCCAGCCCTTCCGGCGCCCGCACCGGCCGCGGCCGAGGCGCTGCCGGCCGCTCCCGTGGCACCGCCAACCGGATCGGCACCGCCCGCTCGGGTCTCCCTGTTCCATCGCCACCCGCGCGGCGCGCAACCGGCGTGGGTCGCGGCCGCCAATCCGCTGGCCGTCGACGCCGGACTCGAGATTCTGGGCAAGGGGGGCAACGCGGTCGATGCCGCCGTTGCCGTGCAGGCGATGCTCGGACTCGTCGAGCCGCAGAGCTCCGGGATCGCCGGCGGTGCGTTCCTGCTGTACTACGACGGGCACACGCGCAAGGTGAGCGCCATCGATGGCCGCGAGCGCGCGCCGGCCGGCGCGCAGCCCGACATGTTTCTGGACGAGCACGGCAAGCCGCTGCCGTTCGTGGTAGCGGTGCGCAGCGGACGCTCCACCGGCGTGCCGGGCGCAATCGCCATGCTGCACGCCGCGCACGCCAGGTTCGGGGCGCTACGCTGGAAGGAGCTCTTCCAGCCGGCGATTCGTGCCGCGACGGCGGGGTTCAGGGTGCCGGCGCGGCTGGCGATGTTTCTCGGCGAGGGATCGCCCGTTCCGCCCACCAACGAGGTGCGCACGCTGTTCTCGCGCCCCGACGGCGACACCATCCAGGAGGGTGACCTGTTTCGCAATCCCGAATACGCCCGGACACTGGAGCGCATCGCGCTCGACGGGCCGCGTGCCCTCTACCAGGGTGCGATTGCCTACGAGATCGTGGCCACCACCCACCAGGCGCCGTTCCCGGGGACCATGACGCTCAAGGACCTGAGCTCGTATCGCGCCACCTGGGCCGAACCACTGTGCCGCCCTTACCGCGGCTACTCGGTGTGCGTGCCGCCGCCGCCCTCGAGTGGCGTGTGTCTGCTGGAGATGCTCTCCATGCTCGACCGCACCGATATCGCCGGTCGGCGCCCCACCGACCCTCAGGCCTGGTTCCTGTTCGCGCAGGCGAGTCGTCTCATCTACGCCGACCGTGACCGCTACGTTGCCG
>WNGC01003759.1_pt1 | contig 11397 bp, 7 predicted proteins | sample 5400051 | NCBI WGS metagenome assembly WNGC01 (sample SAMN13153368, study PRJNA577476) | soil metagenome | isolation source: 20 cm soil or saprolite under grassland replicate 2 | place: USA:California | collected 2016-06-15 | reverse complement strand
CGGGGCCGCGAACGTACCGCCGCCGCAGAACTTCCAGTCGCTGTTCGCGATCGTGCCGCCCTCGGTGATCACGCCGTTGATGGTCTCCTTGAGATGGACCTTCAGCGTCGCGCCGGAGTTGTCGGCCGAATTCGCCGGGAAATACGGGATCGGGTTTCCCATTACGTTGAGCGGCTGATTGGTTGGATTTGAGGTTGTGGGATCGTTCGATACATTCGGCCGGTTGATGATGCGGCCGAGGATTTGGCCGGTCACCCCGGAGAGCACCGGCGTTTTCACCCACTCGTTGCTGCTCGGCGTGACCGGAGTCGGCGACGATGCGTTGGCGGGCATCGCCGTGGTGCCGGTGTTGTCGCCCTGCCAGCCGCTGGAGAGGCCGATGTCGCCCTGCATGCGCAGGTCGCTCGAGATCGTGATCCTGCCGCCGCGATTGGGGACGTCGTGCCACATCAGGCCGCTCGACTTCGACATGTCCACCGGCTTGACGATGAAGAAGCTCGCCCAGTACTCGACCTTGCCGTTCGCGTTGCGCTGGGCATGCGAGAGGTCGGTGATCTCGTCGTTGTGCCGGTCACCCGGATCGAGCTCGCCGAACGCGCGCCCGGTGATGGTCTCGTAAGGCGTCTCGCCGGCGGTCTGTCCGGCGAGCGCCTGGATGCGGTCGACGATGATGCGCGTGACGCGCGCATCCGACGGCGGCGCCCAGGCAAGCGACACGGCGGCGGCCGCGCCGACTAGAGCTGATGTGCGAAAAAGTTTGTTCATATCATTCTCCTTGGGTTCACTTTGCCTTCCGGACCTCTTCCTCTCCTCCGTCAGCCCCGATTGCTTCAGCGCTTGCCGGGCGGCGCGATGGGGATGTCGAGCGCGTCGCCGCGAACGTCTTCCGCGTACTCGGGAAGCATCCAGCCCTCGCGAATCAATTCCATCAGCCGCCGATTCACCTCGCTGACGTAGTTGCCCTTGTTCTTGTAGAGCGCGCTCAGCGATTCTTCGTCGAAGTCGAATTGGGTCCCCGCGATCGCGCATACGAGGACATTTCCGGGCGCGTTGGGAACGCCGTACCGGGCCACCGGAACGTCGACGTAGGTATTGCGCACGCCGCCCTTGACGTTGCCGTTTTCGTCGAGCGCGAGGCGCGAGCCGTCGTTGGCCGTGTCGTTGTCGAATTCGAGGGGTGCGGCGCGCGGCGGAACGATCCCCTTGTCGGCCCATTCGACGAGGTGGCTGAGCCCCATCGCCACCATCGCGCCCCAGGGAAAGTTGCTGACCGGCATCGTGCAGGGATTCGGCGTGTACGTCGGCGTGTCCCGCGAGTTGGCGTGCGCCATGCCCGCCACCTCGTAGAGTCGGTAGCGGTTCGCCGGATCGTCGCTGTCCGGACGCTCGAACGGAGCGCCGCCCGCTGAGCCGCCGCTGTTCACCTCGGTCATCGTCGGCATGTGCACGGTCGGCACGTCGACCACCATCATCTTCGCGCTGCCGAGCGTGCTGGTTGCGAGATAGCCGTCGACGATGGCGCCGCCATCCGCCATGCGCGCCTGGAAGTGCTCCTGCACCTGGTAATTTCGCAGAACGCCGGATGCCTGCGACGTCCCCAGAAGGAACAGCCGCCTCACCGGGTACTGCGCGAGAGGTCCTCCGCTCAGGTTGCCTTTGATCAGCATGCCGACCTGCGCGACGATCTGGCTGGTGACGGTCGCGCCCGCCGGGATGCCGAGCGAGGCGTAACGGTCCGGATTGAAGGGCTTGAGGGTGGTGTTGACGTTCGATTGCTGGCCGGCGATCTCGACCTGCACGTGGCCGCGCAGCATCACCGACTTGCGAGCGGGCTCGAACGTGACGGCAAAGCCGTTGGAGTGCATCACCTCGGAGACCACCATGCCGCTGAACCGCTCGGCCGGATCCGGGCGCCGCACCAGGATGCGCGTCTTGTAAGGCGGAGTCGCCGTACCGCTCGTCACCGTTCCGGAGACGAAGTATTCGTCGGTGACGTAGCCGAAGTCTTCGGGCGTGGTGCCCGGCGCTTCCGGCCGCAGGCCGGGATACATCGGACCGGGCCCGCTGATCGGCCCTTCCACCGCGGGGATCGGCGGCACGACGAAATCCGCGTGCGCAGCGAGCGCGACGGCAAAGAGAAGGAATCCCGCGTTACCGGCACGCATAGCTGGAAGCCTGGCTGATGTCGCCGGAGCCGTTGTAGCGCAGCGTCTTGGGATACGGACACAGCGGCCGGCTGCGCGTGGTATTCGACAGGCCGGTGTACGGGCCGATCGTCGCCGGGAAGCGGTTGCCGGTCGCGATGATCTCCTCAGGCGCGACGCCGTTCTCGATCCAGTTCACCATCGGCGTCAGCATGTCGAACGAGTCGGTCGCCATGTTGCCGCTGCAGTGCCCCATGTTCGGCACGAGGTAGAGTTTCATGAACTTCGAAGCGCCGGCCATGCCGCCGTTCTTCACCGCGACGTCGTGGAAGTACTTCTGCGTGTACGGCCACGGCGGGCCCGAGTCGGAGAGCCCGTGATAGAAGATGATCTTGCCGCCGCGACCGATGAAGGCGCCGATGTCGGTGGAGTTGTTCACCGCCGGCGAGCTCGGCGTGACGAGCCCGATGTCGGTGTCGTAGCTCACCGTGAGCGGGTTGTAGGTCGGGTCAGGCGCCGCGAACCAGAAGAGCGGCAGCTGCCCGGAACCGAGGCCGATGTTTCCCGGCGGCGAGTTCCCCGAGCCGATGTCGCGCGTCGGGACGCCCGAAGGCTGCATGAATCCGCCGTCGAACGGATAACCCGAAAGCGGCGTGCCGTCCGGCGAGGCGATGCGCTCGCCGCTCGAAGTGCGCGGCCCTTCGGCGATCTTCTTCGTCGCGTTCACCTGCGCCGGCGTGAGGCAGGTCGACGTCTTGTCGCCGGTGCACTGCAGCGGCATTCCGGGCGCGATCGAGCCATAAACGCCGGACGACGGGAAGACAAAAGTCGCCGGATCGAAAGTGCACGCCGCCATGTTGTCGATCACGCCGTCGATGAGGCCGTCAAGGTGATCGCAGGCGGCGAGGATCGCGTTGGTGAAGAGATTCTGATCGGCGAGCGGGAAGCCCTGCTGGTATTGCGGGGTGCCGTTGACGATCGGCGAGATCGAGATGATCTGCTCCAGGCCCCAGGTCTCGGAGAGCGAGATATCCGGCGGCAGGTAGAACGGGTCGCCCGCAACGATGCCGTCGTAGTGCTCGGGAAAGCGCTGCGACATCGCCATGCCCTGGCGGCCGCTCGTCGAGCAGCCGACGAAGTAGGAGCGCTCCTGCGGGCGGCCGTAGTACGCGTTGACCAGGAACTTCGCCGTCTGCGTGGTGACATCGATCGAGTTGTATCCCCAGTCCTTCACCGCCTGCGCGTCGGGGAAGAACATGTTCCCCGAGATGACCTGGATGTGGTTCAGGTCGGTGGTGGTGGAGCCGGGCGGGTACGACGGCGGCAGCTCCGAGTTGGTATGGCCGCCGTTCTGGCTCGCCACGACGAAACCGTTTCTCAGGATCGTCAGCCCTGCCGTGCCGCCGATCTGCCCGGTCGCGCCGGGTAGACCGCCCTCGGTGCCGCCGCTGCCCTGGAACATGTAGCGGCCGTTCCACGCCGTCGGTAGCCGCACTTCGAAGCGCGTGCCGTAAGGCTGGTCGGCGCGGTACGACGTCGTGCCGAAGATTCCGGCGATGCCGGTGCGCTCCTGGATCCTGCCCTGGACCAGGCAATATTCAGGAGTCGTGCCTGCCGGCGGAGTGAGCGTCGCCTGCGTAATGCGAGCGGGCTGAACGGGAAAGTCGCTGAGCGTGGCGAGCGATGCACAGGTCACGGCCGGGGCGAGCGCCTTCATGACGGTGAGTTGCACCACCGGCTCCCTCGAGTTCCTCGACCAGAGCTGAAAGACGTTGGCGCCCGGCTCGAGGCCGGCGACGACGCCGCTCATCGAGCCGGCGCCGTCGGCGTGCACCTGCGACGTGACGTCGAGGCCGTTCAGCTTGAGCGTCGCGCGTGCGAGCAGCGCGCTCGACGGAGCTCCGAGCTGGATCGTCACCGAAGCTGCGGGGACCATCCCGGTAAGGACGATGTCCGGCGTCGAGATTGAGTACGCCGGATCCGCGAACGCGTTCGCCGCGCTCAGTAGCATCAGAATCGCGGCGATGCATGCCGCGGGCTTGGAACGATTCATAAAGCTCCCCCCCATCGCTTCTTCAGCGTACTGGAACGTTCGAATTGGCGTTGCACGTCGCCGGACTCGCCAGGCCGTCGGTGTCGAGGGCGTTGGACCCCTCTTTCTGGAACTGGGTGACGAGGTCCATGCACACTGTTTCCTTGGTCTTCAGGCTGCCTCCGCAATGCCAGCTCGTCATGAGCTTCGGATCAGCGCCGTTGCCATTGTAGATGGCGACCTGCGGATACGGGCACATCGGCCGGCTGCCGAGCGTCGCGTTCGTCGATGTGATCGAATCGGGCGCATTGCCGCTCTCGACCCAGTTCACCATCACGTCGAACAGGTTCTGCGGCTGCGGTCCGGCGCCGCCGCCGCAATGCGTGACGCCTGGCGCAAGGAAGAAGCGGAACCACGACGACAGGTTCTCGTAACCCTTGTAGCGGAACGCGGCCTTGTCGTAGTAGTGCACCGATTGCCGCCACGGGATCAGCTGGTCCGCACCGCCGTGCCACATCAGGACCTTCGCGCCGCTATCCCTGGCCCTGTCGAGATCGACGCTCATGATGTCGCTGTAGGGCGCGACGACGTTGGTCGCGAGCTCGGTCTCGTTGTCGAACTGCGACAACGGCTGCGCGGTGAAGTCATACGTCATGTCGCGATGCGACCAGCAGAAGATGCCGAGGCTGCCGCACGGGCCGCCGAAGGGAGGCGAGTTGGTGACGCCGGCATTGGCGCCGCGGCCGAATGGGAACCAGATGCGCTGGCCGCGATCGTTGCGCGGCCCATCCCAGATCCTGTTCACCGCCTGCGCCTCTGCTTCGGTCAGGCACAGGACACGGCCTTGGGCATCGGTGGTCGGCGCGCCCGGCCGGCCACAGATATTGTTGGCCGCGTCGAACTTGCAGGTACGCGAATCCGACACGATGGTGTCCTTCAGGCCGTCCTGCTCGTCGCACGCCGCCACTGCGGAAGCGTTCGCCGCGTTCATCTTCTGCTGCGTGAGGGTCGCGGTGCCGGTCAGCTCCTTTTGGACCCAGAAGGGCCAGACCGTTGCCACCTGCAAGCGCGTATGAAAATTCGCCGGCGCGCCGGTGAGGAAGCCGTCGAAGTCCTGGCCAAAGTTGAGCGCCAGCGACAGGCCTTCGCGTCCGCCGGTCGAGCAGCCGTCCCAGTAATTGCGCGTCGCCGGTCTGCCGTAATAGACCTCGGTCAGGGCGAGCGCCCATTTGTACTGCTGGTGGATGCTCTCGCGCAGGAAGTCATCGAGCGTGCCGTAATTCAACTCGTGTGTGCCCTGGATAACGGCGAAATCCGGCGCGCCGGTCGGGTGGCCGGTGTCGGTAATAGAGCCTACATAGCCGGTGTTCGTCGCCGGGGTCATGCTGTTCGCGTTGCCAAGGGTTCCCTGCAGGCCGCCGCCGCCGATGTTGCGCACCTTGCCGTTCCAGCTGCTCGGCGCTCCGCCGTTATCGGCGCTGTTGAGGGGGAACCCGACGCGGATGCCGATGCGCTGGTTCTGCCCCACCGCGTAGCCGTCCGCCGGTCCGCCTTTCGCGGAATAGATGAAGTTCGCCTCGCAGCGCGCTGCGTTCGGCGGCGTCGTTGTCGCGGCGACCAGAGTGGTGAAGGGTACCGGGTCCGGCGATGGGACCGTAGGGGTCGGCGGCGGCACGTACTGCGAAACGTGCGGCTGCGTCGCGAGGTAGCTGCCGAGCGCAGCGCAGCTCATTTCCGCCGATACGATAGCCGGGGCGAACCCCGTAATGGCGCACAAGACAAGAAGTCGTCGTTGCATGCTCGCCTCCTTTTACTCGTTGTAGCTCTGGTTCTCGCCGCGGTCGACGCCGTCGGGATCGGGTGCGTAGGTCGATGCATCCACCGCGTGCCCGTTGATCGGCACATTGGAGCTCTCGTTGCACGCGGCGGGGTTGTATTTGCCCCACGCCTGCAGCTGGTCCTCGCTCTCGTGCCTGTACGGCGTGACGATCGACTGGCAGATGTTTTCTTTCGTCTGCACGTTGCCGCCGCAGGCCCAGCTCGACGCCAGGTTCGGATTTGCGGGTGGCCCGCTGTAGATCGCCTGCTGCGGGAACGGGCACGCCATGCGCGTGCGCCCGCCGCCCGAGGTGGGGACGGTGTCGGGCGCGACGCCGTTCTCGACCCAGTTCACCATCTGCTGGAACATGCTCTCCTGATTCGGCTGCGGTCCCGGCCCGCCGCCGCAATGCGAGACGCCGGGCATGCGGAAGTAGCGGATCCACGGCTGCAGCACCGAGAAGTCCGGCGTACCGCCGCCGAAATGTGCCGCCACGCGGGTGTAGTACTCGAGCCCGTTCTCCGCGGAGATCAGCTGATCCGCCGTGCCCTGCCACATCAGGATCTTCTTGCCGGCATCGCGCACGCGGTCGAGGCGCGGGTCGTTGGTGTTGATGATGTCGCCGGTCGTCATCGAGCCGAGCTGCGCTTCGCGGCCGTAGTCGGCCAGCGTCAGCGTGCTCCAGTCGAAGCTCGCGTCGGAGTGGTTCCAGCGCAGCTGGCCGGTCGCGGTCTGCGAGGGCACCGCGCCGTTCAGCGCGCTGATCTGCGCGCCGCGCTCGAGGCCGGGGAACACCTGCTTGCCGTACGTATTGCGCGGCCCGTCCCAGATCAGGTCGATTGCGGCCGCTTCCTGCGGGGTCAGGCAATTCGCCGCCGGCGCGGTCGGCTCGCCGCAAACGTTCGCCTTAGCGCTGAACTTGCAACTGCGCGGCTCGCCGATGACGCCGTCCATCACGCCGTCGGCCGCGTCGCAGGCCGTGATTGCTGACAGAGTTGCTTGCGCGGTCTTCGCCGGGGAAATCGGCCCGCCCGTGAGCTCCTTCATCGCGACGGGGCCCCAGATCTGCGCGATGCGGAAGCGGCCGTAGTTCACCGCCGGAGCGCCGACGAGCCAGCCGTCGAGTTCTTCGGGATATCTCTGAGCGAGCGCGAGGCCCTGGCGACCGCCGGTCGAGCAGCCGTCCCAGTAGTTGCGCACCGGCGCGAGCCCGTAATAGGTCTCGGCGATCGCCTTCGCCCAGCGCACCTGCGCGCGCAGGCTGTCGACGATGAAGTCGTTCAGCCGGCCGACATTGAGGCGCGTCGGTGTGGGCTGCAGCGCGAAAATGCAATCGCCGCCGACGTGACCGGCATCGGTCGAAGAGCCGACGTAGCCGGTGCTGGTCGCCGAGGTGACCGAGCCGACCGAGCCCACGCAGCCGCCGCCGCCGAGGTTGCGCGTCTTGCCGTTCCACGCACCCATGCCGGGAGCACCGCCCGTACCGCCGTCCCGGCTATTGAGCGGAAGGCCGACGCGAATCGTCACGCGCTGCATCTCGCCCACGTCATAGCCGAACTCCGGACCGCCGCGCGACGAATAGATGAACTGCACCTCGCAGCGTGCGTTCGTGCCGCTGCTGACCAAGGTAAAAAACGGAACCAGCCCCGGCGGCGCTGGTGGAACCGTCGTGGACTGCTGGACGGTCGGCTGCGCCTGCAGCCAAGCGCCGAGCTCGGCGCAGCTCATCTCCGCCAGTGCTGCGGTCGGAATGGCGACCGCAGCGAGGAATAGCGAACAAAGCATCGGACGCGTTTTCATGCTGCCTCCTCTAGCCGAGGTCCTGGAGATTCGCCCCGCCCGGTCCCGGTCGGATGCTCGGCTACATCTTGCCCGGGCCGGTGATCGGCCCTTCGACCGTGGGAATGTCCGGTACCGCAGCGTGGGCAGCGGCCAGCCACGCCGCAAGCGTGACGGCTGAAACAAGAGCGCCTGTTCGCGCAACGCAGCGCAGGATTGTGAAACTCAAGTTACTTCCTCCTTTTGAAATGCTTATGAGATTTGCTGCGGCGCACCGGACGATGCGAGGGAGCGGGGGTCCGGAGTGGGAAGCAGGAGTGCACCATTTGGACTGCAAAAGCGTCCGCGTCAGTGCCCTCATGCTGCCTCCCCTCCCGGGACCACACCTACTTACACTTACTTATTCCACTGTTAAAATCTAGCATTCGATGAATCCAGCAACCCGTGAATTTAGCACCCGGTGATTGACGACACAAATTGAAGTAACTCATCAATTCATCACTCATCACCATGAATATCAGCTCGCGGCAACTGAAGGCGTTCGTGCTGACCGCGCGCCATCAGAGTTTTTCCCGCGCCGCGGAGCAGCTGTTCATCACGCAATCGGGAATGAGCGTGCTGGTGCGCGAGCTCGAGGGGCAGCTCGGATTCCGCCTGTTCGACCGCACCACCCGCAAGGTCGCGCTCACCGAATTCGGCACCAAGTTCCTGCCGATCGCGGACCGCAGCCTGCTCGAGCTGGAGGCTGCGGCGTCGCTGATCGGCCGCGCTGCATCCGTCGCGAACCGCCGCATCGCAATAGGCGCGACGCCGCTCATCGCCAGCAAGCTGCTGCCCTCGGTGATCAGCGACTACGCGGCGCACAGTCCTGGCATGAAAATCGTCCTGCACGACGGCGACCGCTCGCGTGTCGTCGCCATGGCTCTGTCCGGCCAGATCGATGTCGGCGTGGGCTGTTTCCTCCAGCCTGTGAGCGGCGTGCGCCGCACCCCGCTCTTCCGCTTTTCCTTGATGGTGATCAAGCCGGCGGTGCAGCCTGCGAGCGGGCCGCCGCGATGCTTGCGCTGGAAGGACATCGTCGACTGGCGCCTGATCGGTGCGGCGCCCCACAATCCGATCCAGCAGCTCATCGACCGCAACTTGCAGCGCTTCGGCCGGCGCGAACCGCCGGACATGGTGTTCGACTACTTCGAGACGCAGATCGCGATGGTTGAGGCGGGCGTCGGCTGTGCCGTCATTCCGACTTTCGCGATCCCGGCCTGCCGGCTTCGAGGACTTCGCCGGGTTCCTCAAGAGCTACATCGCGGAATGGGCCGAGCCCTGGTCGCCCAAGTTCGCCTGAGCGCGCTTCGGGGATAGCGGGGCGCTTACTTCAGGACCGATTTCAGCAGCTTGCCCATCTCGGCGGGATTTTTCGTGACCTTGATCCCGCATTCTTCCATCACCGCTAGTTTTTCCTGCGCCGTGCCCTTGCCGCCCGAGATGATGGCGCCGGCGTGGCCCATGCGCTTTCCGGGCGGTGCCGTCACTCCTGCGATGAAGCCGACGACCGGTTTTTTCATGTTCGCCTTCACCCAGTACGCCGCCGTTTCTTCGTCCGAGCCGCCGATTTCGCCCACCATGATCACGGCGTCGGTCTCGGGGTCGTCGTTGAACATCTTCAATACGTCGATGTGCTTCAGGCCGTTCACCGGGTCGCCGCCGGTCCCGACGCAGGAGGATTGCCCGAGCCCGAGCTCCATCAGCTGGCCGACCGCTTCGTAAGTGAGCGTGCCCGAGCGCGACACGACTCCGATCCTGCCTTTCTTGTGGATGTGACCGGGCATGATGCCGATCTTGATTTCGTCGGGGGTGATGACGCCGGGGCAATTGGGGCCGACGAGCGTGGTCCTCCCGCCCTGCATCTTGTACTTGGTGCGGATCATGTCGCGCACCGGGATGCCCTCGGTGATGCAGATCACCAGGTCGAGGTCCGCTTCCACTGCTTCGTCGATTGCCGCCGCGGCGAAAGGCGGCGGGACGTAGATGACAGACACCGTCGCGCCGGTCTTCTCCTTCGCCTCTTTCACCGTTGCGAAGATCGGAATGCCCTCGAAGGACTCGCCGGGCTTCTTCGGATTGACGCCGGCGACGTAGCAGTTCCGGCCGTTCGCGTATTCCTTCCCCATCCTGGTGTGGAACTGGCCGGTCTTTCCGGTGATGCCTTGTGTCATCACCCGCGTGTTCTTGTTGATGAGGATGGACATCAGCGTGTCCCCTTGGCGGGCTTTGACCCGCCTTCGGCGGCGGCCACAACTTTCTGCGCGGCGTCCGCCATGTTGTTGCCGGAAATGATCGGCAGCCCCGATTCCGCGAGTATCTTCTTGCCGAGATCGACGTTGGTGCCTTCCAGACGCACCACCAGCGGCACGCACAGGCTCACCTGCTTCGCGGCGGCCACCACGCCAGCGGCGATCACGTCGCACTTCATGATGCCCCCGAAGATGTTGACGAGGATCGCCTTGAGGTGCGCGATGCGCAGCATGATCTTGAACGCCTCGGTCACCTTCTCGGCGGTGGCCCCGCCGCCCACATCGAGGAAGTTCGCGGGTGCTCCGCCGTAGAGCTTGATGATGTCCATGGTCGCCATCGCGAGCCCGGCGCCGTTCACCAGGCATCCGATGTCGCCGTCCAGTTGTATATAGTTGAGGTCGTACTTGGACGCTTCCACCTCGGCCGGATCCTCCTCGTCCAGGTCACGCAGCTGCTGCCACTCCGGGTGACGGAAGGCCGCGTTGTCGTCGAAATTGATCTTGGCGTCGAGTGCGACGACTTTGCCGTCGCCGGCGAGGATGAGCGGATTGATCTCGGCGAGGCTGGAATCGGTCTCGTCGAAGGCCCTATACAGCCCTTTCAGTATGGTTCGTGCCTGCGGCACGCTCGCTGCGGAAATGCCGATTTTCGCCGCGATGCCGTCCGCTTCGGCGTCTTTCAGGCCCGTGCCGGGATCGATGAACACTTTGTGGATCTTCTCGGGCGCATGCGCGGCGACTTCCTCGATGTCCATTCCGCCTTCGCTGGAGGCCATGAGCGCCACGCGCTGCGTGCTCTTGATGTCGGCGCCCTCCTCGATGAGGAGCCGCCGCACTTTCTGCCCTTCGGGTCCGGTCTGGTGCGTCTTCAGCATCATGCCGAGGATCTTCCCGGCCCACTCGCGCACTTCTTCCGCAGATTTCGCCACTTTCACACCGCCGCCCTTGCCGCGGCCGCCAGCGTGGATCTGCGCTTTGACCACCCAGACCTTTCCGCCCAGCTCGCACGCTGCCTTTACCGCCTCGTCGACCGAAAAGCAGGCAACGCCGCGCGGCGTGGCGACCCCGTACTTGCGCAGGATCTCCTTGGCCTGGTATTCGTGGATTTTCATGCTTGTTTTTCTACGCCGATTCGAAAGACGGATTGTTCTGCAGCGCCCCCCCGGCGAGCATTGATGGCAGTCAAGTGCGGGTCACATGCCTTTGAACAGGTGGGCGTAGCTGCGGCTGACTTCCAGCTTCTCGGGCCTTCCCTTGACCGCCACGAGCTGGCGCCCGCGCTCGTCGCGGACGATGCCGGCGATGGCGCGCATGTTGATCAGCGTCGAGCGG
>WNGC01002425.1_pt1 | contig 11399 bp, 7 predicted proteins | sample 5400051 | NCBI WGS metagenome assembly WNGC01 (sample SAMN13153368, study PRJNA577476) | soil metagenome | isolation source: 20 cm soil or saprolite under grassland replicate 2 | place: USA:California | collected 2016-06-15 | reverse complement strand
GGTGGATGCGACGTTTCCCGCGCGGCTCCCATTTGAAATGTTTCACCGCATTGGTGACGTAAACTTCTTTGCGATCGAGCCCCGCTTCTTCCAGCGCGCGGTCCATGATTTTTCCGGCGGGGCCGACAAATGGTTTTCCAGCAACGTCTTCGTAATCGCCGGGCTGTTCGCCAACGAGCATAATCGTCGCTTTTTTAGGTCCCTCGCCAAAAACTGTTTGAGTCGCGCGCTGGTACAAATGACAAGCCGTGCAATTCTCCGCCGCCTCCCGCACAGTCGACAGATTGGATGAGTCCGGCGGCGTGGCCGGTCGCGCGTACTCGTCGTTTTTCGTCGGCATCTCTCCGTAATAAATCGCAACTCACGCGCGATTCGTCTTTATTCATCGCGATGGCGATTCTGGAAGCGTCGCGCGTTATTCTGCGGCCATTTCGCGCCGAAGATGTCGACCTTTTGTCCGAGTTAATGGCGGACCAGGATTTCATGCGTTTCTCGCTCGGCGTTTACACGCGTGAACAGACGCTTGGGTTTCTCGAAAAAGTTCTGACGTGGGAGCGCGAGGGATTACCGTCGCAATTTGCAGTCGAAATTAAATCCGAAGGTACTCTACTCGGTTATTGCGGGTTCTTTCATCAAGATGTCGATGGAAAAAGCGAAAGCGAAATCGGCTACCGGCTGCATCCCGATTACTGGAACAAAGGTCTGGCCACGGAAGCGGCCATTGCAGTCCGCGATCACGCTTTTCGGGACTTGAAATTGCCGCGCGTCATCTCGTTGATTCATCCCGAGAACATCGCCTCCCGGCGCGTCGCAGAGAAAATCGGGATGACACTGGAGAAGCACACTACTTTTCGAGGCTTTCCAACGAATGTGTTTTCTCTGTCCCGCGAGCAGTGGCTGAAGGAGCATGTCGCCTGATGAATTCGCGCGCGAGAGCGCGATAAGCGCCGGCGCCGGCGCCGCCCGGGTCGTACTCGAGAATCGATTTCCCGAAGCTGGGCGCCTCGCTTAACCGGACCGTGCGCGGAATCACCGTATTGTAAACGCGACTGCCAAAATGTTGCCGCACTTCGTCGACCACTTGCCCGCTCAGATTGGTCCGGCTGTCGAACATGGTCATGACAATGCCGCCGATCTCGATTTGATCGTTCGCGCCTGAATCCCGCACTTGCTCAACCACGCGGACAATTTTGACCAAGCCTTCGAGGGCGAAATATTCGCACTGGATTGGAGTCAGGATTTCGTCGGCCGCGGCGAGCGCGTTGGTCATGAGAATGCCTAACGAAGGCGGACAATCCAAAAGGACAAGATCAAATGTTTCATCCAACCGAAAGGTCGATAATATCCTGGCCAAACGCGTGAGGTGGTCCGGCATTCGCGCAATTTCAACTTCCGCGCCGGCCAGATCAAGATCGGCCGGAATGATGAATAAATTATTGACGCGGGTCGGTAATATTTTGTCGGCGATGGACGTTCCGCCGACAAGCGGTTCGTAAATGCTCTCGCCTTCCACTTCCTGCATGCCGAGCGCGCTGGTCGCATTCGCCTGAGGATCGAGATCAATTAGGAGAACGCGCCGTTTCTTTTCCGCTAACGCCACGCCGAGATTCACGGCAGTCGTTGTCTTGCCCACTCCGCCTTTTTGATTAGCGATCGCGACAATTTTCATGAGCGTGGAACAACCAGCGTGCGGAGCTCAAAGCTGCGCCGGCCATCTGGTTCTTTCCAAAATAAATGCTCGGGGTCAGGCAGCATTTCGGTGACTTCAATCTCGCCCGCCTTGACCAGCCAACGGTAAAAAATTTCCAGGAACAAATAGCTCTCGAGATCGACAAACACCGGTTTCGTATCTTTATCGCGACCTTCCGCGCCACTACGGCGCAATGCTTGTTCGGTCGGCCGAATGTAAACAAAGCGCGGTAAATTTCTCTCGGCCCGCAATTTTGCGATCGCCAGTACTAAGTTACACGAGATGCCGGTGTAATTGCCGGGCATCAAATCCTCGGCTTTCACCGTCCAGCTGCGACGTTGCACAATCACCTTCCCGCAACGCAACCGAGGTGTGTGCTGAGCCATTCCGAATTGAAACGGATGAAATCCAAGCGGAATCACCCAGGCACGCGCAAACGATCCGAGATGTTCGTGATTGTCGATCTTGCGGACACACACGTCGCCGGTGGTTTCATCGATATAAACTTCAGCATCGGTCGGCAGAATTCTTCTCCAGTTCGGGTTCGCGCGCTGTGGCGCAACGAAGTTTGAAAGCCCGGGCATCGCGTCGAACAAACGCACGGTGGTATGAGCACTGAAATCCGCTGCGAAAAAACCGAAATGGAAAGTCGGACGACGGAAGGTCGTGCTCGCTAATGCGCGACTGAGCGCTTCTTTGTCTGGGCAACTCCAGTACATGCAATGATGAAGCATTGCGATTGGCGGATGCAGCTCGGCCAGGATCCATTGATAATCGCCGCCCTCGATCGCTTCAGTTGAAGTCGCGGCCAATTGCAGATCGGCTGACGGATAAGTGTACTCATCGAACTTTGGGTAATCGAAATTGTCGCGGACGACATGGCAATCCTCGGGTGTAAGTTCGTATTCGCTAAGATCGACATGCGGCTGCAATCGTTTTCGAAATGCAGCTTTCACTTCCTGAAACGCCATGACCGCGAGCGCAACCAACCCGGGTCCGGTCAGCGGCAGTTTCGCCGTTTCGCACGCTTGCAGAAATGCGGGCAACGGCATCACACCGCTTTTTGCGCCGGCCTTTTCCATGACCCCGCGCAGGCCTCCAGCGACGCGCGAGGCAATAAATGCATAACTGTCACGCCAGAGGTCGATCCACGGCTCGGCCTGAATTGGAACCTCATCGATCAAACGTTCGTTAATTTCGAAATGACATTCGCGAAAACATTCTTCGCCGATCGGATTGCTAGCGGTATAAAGAAAACGATCGCCCTGTTTTGGTTTGGCGCCGATTGATTGCAGCGACGCTTGGGTTTCGTCCAAGATCGATTGTCGATCTAGTGTGTCGGTCGTCGCGGCAAATTTCTGCGGGAGCTCGACCAACGCCTGCAAAATCGACAACCATTTGTCGCGAGCGGGACTTGGAAGCCAATTTGTCACGTCTTCGAGCAAAATTTCCACGGCCTGCGGTTCCAGCGCGGGCACCGTTAGCTTCGGGTTTGAGCTTTCTAGACCAGCGTTAACCGCAGCCGCAATTGCGTGAGCAGTCCAACGTTCCAGGAATGCTTCGCGTTTTGCGATACCGGGCTCCGGCTTCAATCCGACTCCGGTAACGTTTTTGCCGATCCTGCCCCAGCCGGAAGGTCCGAACTCACTAAACGTATCGTTCTTCGCGGCGATGCGTTGGAGATAAAGCACGAGGTGGCGCTCACGTTCGCGGCTGCGCGAGTTGCGCGCGGGAAGCGCAGCATCCGGATTGATTTCCAACAAAGAGGAAATGCGGTCGCGCATTCCTTCTGCACCAAAGATCAAATAGCGCGGCAAGATGGTGCGGGCGGAACCGAGCAATGATTTTCGAGCGGCGTTAAGCTCGTCATGAAGCGTTGTCGCCAAGCCCTTCTCATCGCCCGACTCGATTCTTTTTTGCCTAACGACCAGATCGCGAGCGGTGGTGGCAGTGACCGGTGTGGCCAAACGTTCGACCGTGCCGAAAGGCGCGCCGGCTAAACGAATCAGGAAAATTGGCGCGAGGCGATACGGCACGCGTTCAGCAAAACCAAACGCGAGGGAACTGACAAGTGAAACCGCGCGAGCTACGGCCGCCTCGCTCGGTCGAGACGTTCTTGGCGCACAGAGACAGAGCGCGCCGTGGCTACAACTCAGTTAGTCGATAACGGGAGACGAATCGTGAAAATCGTCCCAACGCCGGGGGTGCTTTCCACTTTGATCGAGCCGTTGTGGTCTTCGATGACCTTCTTGGTGATATAGAGTCCTAAACCGGTGCCGCTTGTGGCTTGTTTGGTTGTGAAATAAGGATCGAAAACCTTGTTCAACTGAGCCGCCGGGATGCCGGCCCCGTTGTCTTCGACGCGAAGATCGACGTAAAAATCTTTTTGGGTGCACCTGACTGTGATAATTCCCTTTTTTTCCGGGCAAGCCTGGACGGCATTGATGAGGACGTTTTGAATGGCGCGATTAAGCTGCAAGGCGTCTCCTAAAAGCACGCACGGGTCATCACAAATTGTCACTCGAAATGCGATCCCCTTTTGATCGGCCACAGGTGCGAGGCCCTTGAGAATCTCTTGAAGGGTCGCCGAAACGGAAACCGGTCTAGGGGGCGAAGCTTCGACATTGCCGTAGCCCTGCCACATCGTGAGCAATTCCCGACAAGTGCGCACATGTTGCTCGATGATTTTCAATTCCTTGACCGAGCTGGCGCTTTCGTCCTCCTCAGATTTTTCGAGACGACGCGCGAGTAGTTGGACGTAGCCCCAAACTATAGTGAGTGGATTGCCAAGATCGTGAACAAACTCGGCAGACGCCTGGCCAAGCGCCGCCAAGCGTTCTTTTTGCGCCAGTTGCTTAAGCAATCGGTTGTTCAATTCCTTGATTTCAGCAGCCGCATTTTCGCTCGTCCGATGAGCGCGGGTCCGTTCAACGTTGCGATTAATGACCTGCTGCATTTCATGAGCATCAAATGGCTTGGCGATGTAATCGTTAGCGCCAAGTCGTAAAGCTTCCTTCGCAGTTTCAAGCGCACCAAAACCGGTGAGCATGACGACCGATAAATGCGGATCAATCTCGCGAATTTGGCGCAAACCCTCGATCCCGCTTACTCCCGGCATCCGAATGTCCATGACAATCGTGTCCGGTTGTTTCTCTTTGAGGAGTTTGATCCCGGCCTCGACACAATCAGCCGTGTGCACCTGATAATTCGGTTTCAGGAGCATGCGCAAGCTTTCGCGCGGCCCCATTTCATCATCAATAACAAGGATTTGGGGCAGTTGGGTCGCGGCGGTCATAATGCGTCAGCGGCAGTAGAAGCTAGGGGCATGCCGCGGACGGGACAGAGAAACAAAAAAAACAGGCGCAAATTCATCTAGCTCAGCCGGGCGAACGGTGAAGCAGAAATCAGTGGCACGCAAGGTGCAACTTGTGAATAAGTTCCGGCTTTGGTGAATAAGTGATCCGGTTGGGATGCAAAAAATATAATGACTGGAGTTAATGTAGCGTTTAGAATGCGCCGTGATTCGTTCGTGGCCGAAAAAATCGACAACCAGTTAACCGCTACCCCCCCCGACTTCGCGGCGGCGGTCACTCGGACTTTCTTCACGAGCCGTCTCCGCGCGCAGAGGCGCCAGGATCAATGAAGCGAAATCGCGTTGTCATCACCGGTATGGGGATTTTGGCGCCGAATGGAATCGGTAACGACAAATTTTGGGAATCGCTCCTAGCCGGCCGGAGCGGCATCGCACCGATCACTTTCTTCGACGCGAGCAGTCTCAAGGACCGAATTGCTGGCGAAATAAAAGATTTTAATCCACTCAATTACATCGAGCCGGAACTAAAACCGAAGCGGATGGCGCGACACACGCAGCTGGCTTATGCCGCCGCGATGATGGCAATTGAAGACGCCGGGCTGAAAATTACAGAATTGGACCTGCCGAGCCCGACACCTGTCGTCGTTGGCGTTAGTACGAGCGCCCTTGATGTGATTGAACGCGTCTTTATCGATTCAGATCGACGCGGACTCGACGGTGTCTCGCCGATGGCTCTCGGCGCTTCAAAACCGCAGGCTGCTGCTAACGTGATTGCTGATCGCATTGGAGCCGGAGCACACGCAGCGACCGTTTCCTCCGCTTGTCCTTCGGGCCTGGATGCGGTGGCGTTGGCTGTGAACATGATTCGGTTGGGCGAGGCAGAACTTGCCATTGCCGGCGGCGCAGACGCTCCGATTACGCTGCACGGAGTCGCCAGTTTTATCGCAAGTGGACTGAGTGTCTCGCACAATGGCGAGCCGGAGCGGGCCAGCCGGCCATTCGATCTTTCGCGTAAGTCCGGAGTCTTGTCGGAAGGCGCGGGTATGTTTGTGCTCGAGAATCTACAACGAGCTGAAGCGAGAGGGGCGCGAATCTACATTGAGATCAGCGGTTACGGTGCCCAGCGCGACCTGGAGCCGGAAGGGATTGCTTCGGGTTTGCGCGGCTCGATGCAAATGGCTTTGGCCAACGCCGGCTGCACCACGGAGGATATCGATTATATCTCCGCTTATGGTCCGGGTGATCCGACGTTGGACGCGGCGGAAGTGCGCTACATTAAGGAAGTATTCAGAGAACGGGCTTATGCAGTTCCGGTAAGTTCGATCAAAGGAGTTACCGGCAATCCATTAGCGGCAGCCGGACCACTGCAAATCGCTGCCTGTGCATTAAGTATACGCGACCAATTGATTCCGCCGACGGCGAATTACGAGATCGCGGACCCGGAATGCGATCTGGATGTGGTTCCGTCGCGTCCGCGGAGAACAAAACTTAACCGTGCATTGGTAAACGTGCGCGGACTCGGCGGGAGCGCGAGTTCACTCGTGGTGAATCGAGTATCTCCAAATGAATAGCGAAACAATCCCAATTCTTGGCGCGATCGCGATCCAGTCGGCTCTAGCTGTGGCGGTGTTCTTTGCCAATCCACGTCACAAGCCCAATCAAAGTTTTCTTTTTTTGTCCTTGGCTGCAATCGGGTGGCTGGGGTGCCTTTACTTCGGATCCATAACGACAAATCTCTCAATTTTAGCGTGGTGCATCCGAGAGGCATTCGCTGCAGGAATCCTGATACTTGCTGTCTTTAACCTGCTGCGTCTTTCGATTCGCGAAAGACAGAAGAACTGGCGCGACATTCTTCGCCAGTCACGGGGATGGACCGTCCTGACAATCGGGATGATCGGTTTTTGCCAAACAAAGTTTTTTTTGATCGGCGCCCAAATGGAAGCGTCCGCGCCCAAGCCGATCTATGACATCGGGGTTTACGTTTACGCGCTCTACTTCGCCACAGCCATTGTCGCTCTAATTATTATCTCCGTGCGGGATTTGCGGGCGGCTTCGGGCAGACAACGAGCCGAACTGGGATTCATTTTGTTGGGCGCGATCCTTATCCTGGCATTTACACTCGCAGCTTATCAGATTCTTCGTTTTTTTTTCGAACCATCGCGCTTGCTTTGGTTAGCGCCGTTTCGCGTTGTTCTTTTTACCGTCGTGGTCGCTTACGGGCTCGCCACGCGCAGAATCATGGAGGTCGGGGTCCTATTTCGGCGCCTAATTTCTTACGGATTGCTCTCGGCTTATCTGCTCGCCCTTTATGTTTTGGTTTGGTGGCTGGTGGCAACAGCCTTGCGATCCTCTGCGAGCAACGCTCACACCATCGCGCATGTGGCGGCGGCCATCGTAGTCGCCTTTGCGATGGCGCCGGCGCGAGGAATTTCACAAGGCCTGGCGGAACGTCTTTTCATCGGATCGCATCAGCTGGATTTTCGCGCCACGGTTAGCAAAGCAGCTAAAATACTGTCGTCGGTTACAACTTTACGGGACCTGCTCGATCGATTTGCCAGCACCGTAGCCGAGGCAGTTGGCGCCGACCGTCTCTTAATCCTGTTGCTGGACAAGCAAGGATTTTCCCAGGAATATCCGATGGTCGACATTGGATCGCGTCAACGATTGGCGTTAACGAGCGATCAGGCGACGATCGTCCAGCTTGAGTCGAATCGTGAACCGATCGTCATGGACGAACTACATCGCGCGAGGCTAACGCCGCAGCTTCGGCGCGTGATGCGGCAGTTGGACTCGCTTCAAATTGCGCTGGCCATGGGAATCTTTGCGCGTGATCAATTGGCCGGCGTGCTGCTGCTCGGCCCACGACGATCCGGCCGAATTTACGGCGCCGTCGAGCAAAGCGCGCTTCAGGTGCTGTGCGGCCAGCTCGCCGTCGCCATCGAGAACGCGGAACTTTTCACCGAAGTACAGAACGCGAAGATTTATAATGAGACATTGCTGGAAAATCTCACCAGCGGCGTCATCGCGGCTGGGACCGACGAACGCATCACGGTCTTCAACAACGAGGCCGGGCTAATCACTGGACTCAATTCCGAGGAGGTGCTCGACCGCTCGCTGGATAATCTGCCGAATCAACTGGGGGCGCCGCTGCGCGACACATTGCGCACAGGAGAAAGCCAGGAAAGTGGTGAAATCATTCTGCGCGCAGACAATCAGGACCTGATTGTGCGCACGAGCACACAAATCTTCCATGGCGAAGATGGACAAATGCTCGGCGCGTTGATGGTGCTGACGGACATTACCGCAATCAAACGTTTGGAACTGCAAATTCGTCGCAGCGACCGGCTGGCCAGCCTTGGAACACTTTCAGCGGGAATGGCGCACGAGATCAAGAACCCGCTCGTCTCGCTCAAAACTTTCGCCCAACTTCTTCCTGAGCGTTATCAGGACTCCGATTTTCGGGACACGTTTTCGAATTTAATCGGGCACGAGATCGACCGAATTGATTCACTGGTGAATCAGCTGCTTCGGTTTGCGCGGCCGGCCAAACCAATTCTCAAACCGCTGCATGTGCATGAGATTCTGGAAAAAGCGCTTACGCTTGTTGGCCACAGGCTTTACCAGAAAGACATTAAATTGAATCATTCGTGGTGCGCGGATGTCGATACGATCCACGGCGATGCTGATCAGCTGGAGCAGGTTTTTCTCAACTTTTTTTTAAACGCCATGGATGCGATGAAAACGCATGGCGAATTGTCAGTGAAGACTGAAATTCGCTCGAACGAACAATGGATGAGCCCCCTTGGCTCTGCCAATGGCGAGAGCAATGGGACTGGACAGGCGCGCGAGGCGTTGCGCATTACCATTCGCGACAGCGGAGAAGGAATTCGGGCCGAAGATATTCCGCACGTCTTCGATCCGTTCTTCACCACCAAAGACTACGGAACGGGACTTGGGCTATCGGTCGTGCACGGAATCATTCAGGAGCACGGAGGACAAATCGAAGTCGAGAGCGAACTAGACAAGGGCACGGCGTTTCACATTTCGCTCCCGTTAGGGCGGTTTGACAGCAAGGTGGCTGCCGCATGACGCCCGCGCCGGTCTGCATCATCTATACGCGGGATGCCGAACTCGTTCGCAGGGCGAGAGCATTCTTGCGCACGATGGCTCAAGTGCGGCACGTGAGCGACCCAGATCGCCTCGAGCCTGTTCTGCAACAAGCGGGTCCTTCCGTCTTAATGATGGATTTGCGATCAAAAGAATGCCGCGAATTAATCGACCAAATCCAGAGTGAACGGTCCGATATTTTGATCATCGCATTCGGCGTTGCTCAATCTGAGACGTTACGCGAAGCCGAACAGGTTGGAATCTACGCCGCTGAAGAGATCGGCTTAGAACGGCGCCGTTTTCAAGCGCTTCTCGGGCGCGCGCTCGATTATTTGAAAGTTTCGCAGGAAAACCGCGATTTGCGCGAAACATGGACCCTGACGCCGGATGTTCGCCGGAAAACTGAAGCAGCACATCAATCGATCGACACGACCAGGACGTTGCCGTTGCTGCGATTCCCTCGGGTCCTTCGCCGTCTGGACAATATGGACACGCTGGTGGCGGCAGTGGTGGAAGCCTTAGCCGATGCAGCCGGCGTGAGCCGGGTAGGACTCTTTTCGCAAACTCGCAAAGGAGATCCATATCGCCTGCGTGCGGGCTTTCATTGCTTGCCCGAGACCGAAGAATTGAAATTCGAAAAGCGCGACACGCTGGTGCGCTGGTTTGAGTTACATGCGCATCTCATTTCCCGCGCCAATCTTGCTCGAACACCAGATCAGCGAGAGCGAAACGTTATGAGGCGCGCGCTCGACATGTTCGGCGCCGAAGCGATCGTGCCCCTTTACGCGCGCGGCTGTATCATGGGCTGGGTTTTCTTCGGCCACCGTGTGACCGGGCAGCTTTTCGACGATCGCGACTTGGAAGGTCTCACGATGCTGGCCGAGCACGTCTCCACCATTCTTGAAAATGCGCTTCTGTATGAAGAAGCAACTGTCCAAAGAACGCTGGCAGAAACGCTCCTGAAATCAATTCCGCCCGGCATCGTCGCCATCGACGTGGACGCGACTGTTCGTTGGTTTAATCCGCCTGCCGAAAAAATTCTCGGTCTGTCCGGCGCGGACACTTTGAGTAAGCCGGTGGAAGCGGTCGGCAACAGACTCGCCAGCTTTCTGCGCGAAACATTGGAAGCAAAGACGCCGTTGCCGCCGCAGCAATGGATCGACAATAACACCCGGAGATCGCTTTCTGTCGAAACGCGCCAAATCGCCGACAACGGTTCGCCCCTGGGCGCGGTCGCGGTAATCCAAGATTTGACCGTTCAGGAAACTTTGCGCGAGAAACAAGTGTTGCTCGATCGAGCGACGTTCTGGACCGACCTGGCCGCCAGCATGTCCCACGAAATTCGTAATCCGCTCGTCGCGATCAAGACTTTTGCCCAACTCCTGCCGGAACGTTTTGATGACGCGGATTTTCGCAAGGAGTTCAATAAGATTGTGGTCAATGAAATCGATCGGCTCGATAAAATTATTACGCAAATCAATAACTTCGCGCATCCACCCGAGCTCGTGCTCAAGCCAATCGACGTCCGCTCCCCAGTCAAAAAGGGCGTTGAAATTGCCCGGTCGCGCTATGGCATCAACGGCAGAGTGGAATTGGAAACTTCATTGCCCAGTAATCTGCCGCGGGTGTTGGGAGATGAAACAGCGCTGGCGGAAGCCTTCGCCCATCTTCTCGCCAACGCCGCCGAAGCCAGCGCGGACCGGAGTAACCCGCGCATTACCCTCTCGGCAAAACCTGTCCGGGAAGGACGCCATTCCGCCGCCGTCGTCGTCACGGTCCAGGACAACGGCACCGGCATCGCCCCGGAAATAAAAGAGAAGATCTTTTCACCGTTTTGCACTACCAAACCGCGCGGAATGGGTCTCGGTTTGCCGATTGTGAAGCGGACTGTGTTCGATCATCATGGCCGGGTAGAAGTCGATTCGACGTCAAAAGGCACACAGGTCAGTGTGCTCTTACCGACAACGAGCGGATCCGATTAACAAAAATTCGAGTTGCGATTTGCCGCCCGCGATTTGAGTCTTCGCAAAAGCAAACCAGCACTTTCCCGCCTTTATGATCGTCACCACCGCTCAACTCTACAAGGTCGCCTACGGCAAGTTTGCTGTCGGCGCCTACAACATCAACAACATGGAACAATGCCTCGGACTTTTCCGCGGCAACGTGCAAAGCAAGGCGCCGTTTATCATCCAGCTTTCCAAGGGCGCGCGAAAGTACGCCGACAAGCGAATGCTGGAAGCGATCATTCGTACAGCCGAAGGAATGTTTCCGGAGGCAATCTTCGCCGTG
>WNGC01002424.1_pt1 | contig 11400 bp, 9 predicted proteins | sample 5400051 | NCBI WGS metagenome assembly WNGC01 (sample SAMN13153368, study PRJNA577476) | soil metagenome | isolation source: 20 cm soil or saprolite under grassland replicate 2 | place: USA:California | collected 2016-06-15 | reverse complement strand
CCGCCGTCGCCGGTTGCGGCGTACAACATGCCATCGGGCCCGAATTGCAGCTGCCCGCCGTTGTGATTGTCGTACGTCGAGTGCGCAATCTTGATCACCGTATCAGCCATCGATGCATCCGCCACGTTTGGATCGGACGACACCAGGTAGCGGACGATGCGGATGTCGCCACTCGGGTTCGTGAAGTAGACGTAGAAGCGCTGGGTCGTCGCGAAATGCGGGTCGAACGCGACACTGAGCAGTCCGCGCTCGCCACCGGTGGAATACGAGATCTTGCTGCTCAGATCGATGAACGGCGTGCTGAGCAGCACGTCATTTTGGAGGATGCGAATCTTTCCCGTCTGCTCCACGACGAACAGCCGCGTCGCATCGCCTGGCGTGGACGTCACGTACACCGGGTGATCGAACGTGCCGAGCGACTGTAACCCGGGCGGCGCCGGGGGCGGCGGAGGTGGCGGAGGTGGCGGAGGCGGCGGAGGTGGCGGCGGCGGAGGCGGCGGCGGCGCCGGTGGTGGCGGCGGTGGTGGTGGCGGCGGCGGCGAGGCGGGTGGAGGCGATGGCGGCGGCGCCGGCGGCGGGGTCGGCGGCGCGGAGGTGTTCGAACACGCTATGAGCAGGACCGACAGCAGCGCGACGGCTCTCACATAGGAGAAATACTCTCAGGGCGCTTCAATGATCCTGTAGCATTCCTCCCAGCACGACCTCCACGCCTTCCTGCCGCAATTTGCCGAGGATGCGCGCTTCGATCCGCGCGATCAGCGTCACGACGCCGTTGGTCTGCTCCTGGCGCAGGATTTCCGCATCGCGATGCAACGCCGCGAGCAGCCGGCCGTTCGCGACCGGGACGCGAATCTCCGCGATGGGACGAAGCGCCTGCGCGGAAGTGCGAAGTGATCGCCGAAGATCTTCAACCCCGTGCGGCGCGCGGCGTGTGCCGTGCGGCGTGCACGAGGTCAGTATCGCGTGCGGATATTGCTCGCGAACGAACGAAAGAAACGCATCAGGATCGGGCAACAAATCAGCTTTGTTGAACACGTGGATGACCCGCTGATGCTGCATACTGCCGACTTCGCGCTCGACAACCTCGACGTGCTCCTCCCACGTTGGGTCGCCCGCATCGATCACGTGCAGCACGAGATCGGCATCTTGCGCTTCCTCGAGCGTGGCGCGGAATGACGCAACCAGATGGTGCGGCAGCTTCCGAATAAATCCCACCGTGTCCGTGAGCCGGAAGCGATAGCCTTCGCCGACATCCACCTCGCGGGTCAGGGTATCGAGCGTGGCGAAGAGCCGGTCTTCGACGAACACGTCGTGACCCGACAGCGCCTTGAGCAGGCTGGATTTGCCGGCGTTGGTGTAGCCGACGAGCGCGGCGCTCGCCTGGTCGCGGCGCCCCTGGCGCTGATTGGCACGATGCTCGGCGACGTCCTTGAGCCGCTTCTTGAGCACGCTGATCTTGTGGCGGATCACCCGCCGGTCCGTCTCGAGCTGCGTCTCGCCGGGGCCGCGGAGACCGATACCGCCGCGAATACGCGAAAGGTGCGTCCACATCCGCGTCAGCCGCGGCAGCAGATACTCGAGCTGCGCGAGCCCTACCTGGAGCTTCGCTTCGTGGCTGCGCGCGCGGGTCGCGAAGATGTCGAGAATGACTTCGGTGCGGTCCATGACCCGGACGCCGAGGCTCTTCTCGAGCTTGACCCCCTGCACCGGGGTGAGACTTTCGTCGAACAGCACGAGCGTCGCGCCGGTCGTGCCGAGCGTGTCTTTCAGCTCTTCGACTTTGCCTTGCCCGACGTAGAAGTTCGGCGTGGGGGCTTCGATCCGCTGCACGGTGCGGCCGACAATCTCGGCGCCGGCGGTGTCGGCGAGGCGCTGCAGCTCGTCGAGATGCTCATCGACGTGGGTCACATCGTCCGTCCCCTTGCGCGGCGCGCCCACCAGGAACGCGCGTTCGACGGGAGACTGAATCTCGATGAGCTTGCGACCCTTCACTGCAGCAGTTTCCTCAATGGCACCAGGCCTTTCCCCGTGAGTTGCACTCTGCGCTCGCCGATCGGCGTATCCAACAACGCCGCTCCCGTCAACCCGTAATTTACTTCCCGCTTCTCGAGCAACGCCCGCGCCGCTGCCCCGACACCGGACCAGCTGAACCGCACCGGCATTATTACCCGGCTATGGTTTTCCGGGGATAGGTCCAGGGGTTTGTCTATCAGGGCATCCCCGAAGGAGGTGTTCTCGAGCGCGAGGCCGACTTCGAGCCTGGTGCTGCGCACCCGGTAGGTGTTGGGGTTGTAGACGTCGAATACGAGATCGAGCGTCCCGCCGCTCAGCCCCAGGCCCGTGATATTGATCTCCTGCAGCGCGATCTGAGGCTGCTCGAAATGGATGGCGTTCTTGAGCGTGGCGCAGGACGTAAGCAGGATGGAAATTGCAGCCGTCCAACTTTCCCACCTTCTCACTTTCCAACGTTCCATCGCTTTTTGCATTTTTCCCTCAATCAGGTCTATCCCCAACTTGCAAGTCGGTGGGGACTCACTCACATTCCGCCAACCCGCGATGGCATCGCCCTCCTGCGCGGGCCGATCCCTCTTAGTCAGGATGTATGTATTGAGATGATCGACGACGCCAGAGGCAAGCCGCCCCCGCCGCTCATTCTGCTTGCGAATGGCGACAAGTGGTTCCTCGATTCGCTCGAGAGCGTGCTGTCGCAGGGCGGCTACCGGGTGGTGACGGCCAATCGCCGCCCCATCGTGCTCGCCAAGGCGCGGGAGCTACGCCCCGACGCGATCATTCTCGACCTCTCGCTCGGCGTTTCGCTCCACGGTCCGGCGGGCGACGGCTTTGGGTTGTGCCGCGCGCTGCGTGCCGACAGCGCCGTCTCACCCGCGACCCCGATCGTGGTCACCACCGCCGGACCGGCGCTGCGCGCCCTTCAGCTCGAGGCGCTGCGCGCCGGCGCCTGGGAGCTGCGCGGCGAGCCGCTCGACACCGAAGAGTTGATGCTGCGGTTGTCCGCGTTCGTGCAGGGCAAACTCGAAGCGGATCGCCTGAGCGCCGAGGGATTGGTGGACCGCGCCAGCGGTCTCTACAACGAAGCGGGGGTGACCCGTCGATCGACCGAGCTCGCCGCGTTCACCACGCGGCACGGGATGACGCTGTCCTGCGCCGTCTTCCGGCCGGCGGAAGAGCTGCCCCCGTCCGGCACCGGCGACCGGCTCGCCCTGGCGTTCAAGTTCGCCGGCCGCGTGTCCGACGCAATCGGCCGGACGGGCACCACGGAATTCGCGGTGTTCGCGCCGGCAACCGACGCCGCTCACGCCGAGCTGTTGGTGCGTCGCATGACCGAAGCTGTCACGCGAACCGCGGCGGTAAAGCTCCAATCGGGAGTGGCTGCGGCAGACGCTCCGGCGTCCTCCGGCGGCCTCCGCCGTCCTCCGCCGTCGCCGTCCGAACTGCTGGAGCGCGCGCGGGAGGCGTTGGGCTAGGGACGCGGACGCGGGCCGCTGGCGCGCGTCGCACCTGAGGTGCGCGGCGTCGCGCGAGGACCGGAGCGGCGCGGCGGAACCGGCATCAATTCCACCTCGAAGAAGAAGCTGGTGCCCCACCCGATGCGTGATTCGACCTTCAGCTCCGATTTCATCGCAATGGCAAGCTTGCGGCAGATCGTGAGGCCCAGGCCGGTCTGTGAGAACAGTTGGCCGCGGCGCCCAGACTCTTTGCGCAGGGGCTGGAACAGCGTGTTGATCTTCTCCGGCGACATGCCTTTGCCGCTGTCGCGCACCGCAAACTCGATGCGCGTCGGGGCGATCTCTCGTGCGACGATCTCGACGTACCCTTCTTCGGTGAACTTCAGCGCGTTGGTCGTCAGATTCAGCAGCATGCGGCTCAGGGCGACGGGATGCCCCTTGCGTTCGTCCACGGCCGGCGCGAGCAGCCGCACCGTCAGGTGTTTTTCTTCCGCGATCGGCCGCACGATGTCCCGCACCGACTCGAGCATCGCCGTGACGGAGAAACCCACCGGTTCCTGCTCCACGAGCTGATCGCCGCCTTGCGTGAATTCGATGATGTCGCTGGCCACCGACGATAGCCCCAACGCCGCCGTATAGATCAACCCAAGCTGGCGCCGCTGGATCTCGTTCACCGGGCCGCTCTGCCCGCGCTGCAGCGTTTCGGCGAGGACGAGAATCGACGTCAGCGGCGAGCGGAGGTCGTGGGCGACGTCCATCAACAACGCGAGCCCATCGGATCCCGAGAGATGTTGGGCAAAGGTCTGCGCCCAGTTGGGCTCGATCGCGACGCGCACGCGCTCGATGGCGGCGAACAGCGGCAACACCTCGGACTCCGGCAACCCCAACCCCGGCCAGCCTTCGACGATCTCCGCCCGCAGCTGCTCGAGGAGCCGGCGTCCCAGCGCCGAGTGAACGCGCGGATCGACGACGGGGGCGATGTCCGCCCATGCTTGATGGATGGCTGCAACGAGAAGATCGAGCTGTTCTCCCGCTTCGTTTGGACTCATCGAACGCGGTCGACGAGCCCAGCGATTCAGCACGCCGCGGATCGCACTCTTCAGAACTTTGCAGGGGACGCAACGCGATTCGCTCCCGGAATGTGGGAGCGAAGGGGAACCATTTGATCCGCCCCGCGGCTGCAGCGGGATCGGCGTAATCCGTTGAGAAGGCATTCCGCGCAGGGGCCGCTTAGGGCGAACGGGTGACTACTACTACACTGGGGGAATTGCTGGGTTTCCTCTGGAAGAAAACCTACGGCGCAATCCACCCCTCCCGAATCGCGTACCGTACCAAGTTAGCAGTATCGTGGACATTGAGTTTCTTCATTAAACGGCCGCGGTGAAATTCCGCGGTCTTGACGCTGATATGCAGGACTTCGGCAATCTGTTTGGTGGATTTCCCTTCCCCCACCAGTTGCAGAACTTGCCGCTCCCGAGGAGTTAATTGTGCGCCGGTCGCGGGACCGGTCCGTCCCTGCGGCGTCGCGCAAGCGTCTACGATCGCCTGCGATGCCGTCGGACTGACGTAGAGACGCCCTTCGCGTACTTCCTCGATGGCGCGCATGAGATCGTCCGCGCCCTGACTCTTCTGCACGAAGCCTTTGACACCGACCTTCAGGGCCTCAGGGACGAACCGGGCATCATCGACACCGGAGAGAAGAATTACCGAAACCTCCGGCGCGATCCGCGCGATTTCGCGCGCCGCGTCCACACCGTTGAGAATGGGCATGGCCACGTCGAGTACCGCAACGTGAGGAGCGAGACGCTGCACCGCATCAACGGCGGCGCGACCGTCGGCGGTGTCGGCGACGACCTCGAGGCCGCGCTGCTCCAGCAGCGCTTTGAGCGCCTGCCGCAGCACGAGGTGGTCGTCTGCGAGGACCAACCGTACGGGCATCAAAGACTCTCTGCGCGCCGTCGAAACGCCCATACACAGAATGTGGGGCTCCGGGCCGCGGTCTGCCAGAGCCTCGAGCGGCGGATTACTCGACAGTAACGCTTTTTGCGAGATTGCGGGGCCGGTCCACGTCACAGCCGCGCAGGACCGCGATGTGGTAGGCCAGCAGTTGTAGGGGAATGACGGTGACGATGGGCGACAGCAGCGGCATCGTCGCCGGCACGCGCAGCTGGTAATCCACAAGTCCCCGCAGGTCGCCGTTGCCTTGCGTGGTAATCGCGACAATGCGACCGCCGCGGGCACGCACCTCGTGCATGTTGGAGACGACCTTCGGATACACCTCATCGTGGGGCGCGACGAACACGACCGGCATCTGTTCGTCGATCAACGCGATCGGCCCGTGCTTCATTTCCGCGGCCGGATACCCCTCGGCGTGGATGTAGCTGATCTCCTTGAGCTTCAGCGCGCCTTCGAGAGCCACGGGAAAGTTTAGGCCGCGGCCGAGATAAAGGGCGTGATGGGCATCGGCGAATTGCTCGGCCAGTCGCTGGATCTCGGGCTCGAGCTCGAGGGCCTGCGCCACAAGCGATGGCAGCTGCATCAGACCGCACACGAGCTGCTGCCGAGTGTCCGGCGCCAGCCCGCGTTGCGCGCCGAGATAACCGGCCAGCAACCCCAGCGCCGCGATCTGCGATGTGAAGGCCTTGGTCGAGGCCACGCCGATTTCCGGTCCCGCGTGCAGGTAAATGCCGCCATCCGCTTCGCGCGCGATCGTGCTGCCCACGACGTTCACGATCCCGATGACCCGCGATCCCGCGACGCGCGCCGCGCGCATTGCTTCCAGCGTGTCCGCGGTCTCACCCGATTGCGAGATGGCGATCGTCAGTCTGTTTCCCGGATTCGACGGCCGCGGCTGGCGGCGATACCGGTATTCGGAAGCGTACTCGACCGACACAGGGATATCGGCCAGCTCTTCGATCAGCTGGCGGCCGACGAGTGCCGCGTGCCACGATGTGCCACAGCCGACGATCGTGATGCGACGAATGCCCGCGCAATCGGCGGGCGTCAGGTTGAGACCATTGAGCCGGGCGACGTCGTCGTCCGACAGCAGGCGGCCGCGCAGGGTGCTGCGTATCGTCTCCGGTTGCTCCGCGATTTCTTTCTGCATGAAGTGCTGATAGCCGTTCAACCCGATCGCCTCGAGATCCCACGCCACATCGTCCACCTCGCGGGGTTGCACGCGCGCCTGGCGATCGATCACCTGATACGACGTCGGCGTGAGGACGGCAATGTCTCCGTCGTCGAGATACACGACGGCGCGCGTATGCTCGATGAGGGCGGACGCGTCGGACGCGACGAACAGCTCGTTCTCAGCGACGCCCAGGAGCACCGGCGATCCCTGGCGGGCGGCGACGATCTTGCCGGGCTCGTCGGCCGAGATCACGGCAATGCCGTAGGTCCCGACGACATGCTCGAGTGCGTTGATCACACGCGCCTCGAGCGTGTCCCCCGCGGCGTCTTCGATCAGGTGGACCAGCGTTTCGGTGTCGGTGTCGCTGGCAAAGCTGTGACCGGCGCGCTGCAAGGCTTCGCGCAGCACGTCGGCGTTCTCGATGATACCGTTATGGACGAGCGCGATGCGCCCGCTGCAGTCGCTATGCGGGTGGGCGTTGGGCCTGGTTGGCGTGCCGTGAGTGGCCCAGCGGGTATGGGCGATGCCGCTGCAGCCATGCACCGGGAGCCGGTCCAACAGATTGCGCAGCCCAGCGACCCGGCCGGCGAGCTTGCGGGTATCGATGCCCCGGCCCTCCCCGAGCTCGATCGCGAGACCCGCCGAGTCGTAGCCCCGGTATTCGAGCCGCGCGAGCGCCTGCAGCAGGATCAGGGACGCCTCGCGCCCGCCGGTATATCCGATGATCCCGCACATTCAGTTTCGCGTGTCCTTTCGCCGCAGCAGCGGCCGGCGCGATCCGTCCAGGCCGAATTTCTCGAGCTGTGATTGTTTCTTGCGGGCGCGGCGCTCGATCTCATCGCGCCCCAGCAGCTCACCGCAGCGCGAGCAGAGCTGATCGCGAACGCCGCGCGGTCGCGTTCTGAGTGGGCGGATGTCGGTGTTGCGCCGCCGCCTTTCCGTTTTCGCCGTCAGCTCTTCACAGGCCCGACACAACATGGCTCACACCTCTCCGGTAGCCGTGCCGAGTCTCCAGAAGTTCAAATTTCGGGCCGCAGAAGCTGCGGGAAATGCAAGGGGATTCAAGCCGTGCACATGCAGAGATTTGTAGTCCTGCTGCATCACTGCTGCGGCCATGCGGCGCTATCTGGTCAACACCACGGCTGTCGCGAGAGTAGTCACGATGATACCGAGGATTCGCCACTTGGATTCCGGATCGCGCTGTGTCGGCACCTGAATCCGATCTCCCGCGCGCATGCCGAGCTCGTCGAGCGTGGCGCCGCGCGCGATCGCCGCCTGCAGCGCGTCCCCATCCCAGAGCGAGGAGCTGCCGCGCAGGATGCTGAGACGATCCACCCGGGCATCCTTGGTCGCGCCGCCCGCGACCATCAACGCGTCGGCCAGCACGAGATCGATCGGCACGGCGTAAAAGCCGGGCTTGGTGACTTGACCGACGACCGAGACGCGGATCAGCGCCCGCGCTTGGACGACGGGATCTTTGATGTACTGACCCAGCTCGCGGGTGAGATAGGGCTCGATGTCGGAGCGGTGCACGCCGGTCAGCGAGATTTCGCCGATATTGGGCAGTCGCAGTGCGGGCCCCCCGGGTGCGGACACCACGGTAAAGGTGTCGGACAGAACCGAGTCCCCCTCGACGGTGAGCAGAATTCGGTCGCCCGCCTGGAACGGCATCGCGGGTGTTTGCGCCGCCGCCTGCGCCACACTCAGGAACGCGCTCGCAACCAGGAGCGCGGCGACAATCACTGATGACCAGACGCGCTTCATATCGACCTCCCGCTAGACAACCTGCGGGGCGGCGGAAGTGCGGCCGGCGTCCTCATCCACCACCTCGTAGTCCGGCAAATAGTAAGAGTAGTACGCATACCCGTAGGCAGCGCCGTGTGGTACGTCGTTCAGAATCGCGCCGAGCAACCGGATGGGCAGACGATTGAGTACTTCGAGTTTGGCCCCGGTGATATCGCGATGGCTGTGCCCGGTGCGCAACACGAGCAGCAGTGAACCCGTGACCGTTGCCAAGACGAAGGGATCGACCCCCGCGGTCAGCGGCGGGCTGTCGACGAGGATGACGTCATACTGTCCTCGCAGCTCGGCGATGAGCTCGTTCATTGCCTGCGCGCCCAACAGGTTGGGCGCACTCTGTGTGCGGGTACCGCAACCGATGAGAGCGAGTCGCGCATGCGGCGTCTGCTGTACGATTTCAGTCAGCGCCGTTTCGCCGAGCAGAAAATCGATCAGCCCGGGCTGGCGGTTGGCCTTGAATCGCCGGTGCAGCACGCCACGGCGCACGTCGCCATCGATCAACAACGTCCGATGACCGGCCTCCGCGAACGTCAGCGCAAGATTCGCTGACAGGAAAGACTTCCCGTCGCCTGGACCGGGACTCGTAATCGTCACCAGCAACGGTCCGGGACCGTACTCGTTCGCGAGGTTGAGTCGCACCCCGCGCAGCGCTTCGACAACTTCCGCCGGCTCCTTGGCACGCAGATGGGGAACGGCGCCGAGGATCGGCAACCCGAGATCGCGGGACACTTGTTCGGGGTAGCGCACTTTGGAGTCGGCCCGGTCGAGCACGACCGCACCCACGACACCCAATCCGAGTCCCACCAGGAGTCCCATGAGCAGCAGGCGGGGCTTCGTGTTCTTGATCGGGCGCGAGGGCACGATCGCCGGGTCCAGAATGCGGACATCCGGCACTGTTGCCTCCGCGGCGAGTCGCGTCTGATCGGAGCGCTCCTGTAAGGCCGTGTACGTCTGCTCCTTCAATTGCGCGTTGCGATGGAGCCGGGCCTCCTCGATACCACGCGCGGGAATCTGACGCAGATCGCTTGACGCGGCGTCCACCTGCCGCCCGAGCTCTGTCTCCCGCGCAGCGAGCTGCGAGGAGAGGTCGCGCGCGAGCGTCGGAATCGTCCGCTGCTCGAGAAGCGCGACCTCGCCGGCAAGCCGCTGGAGGGGCGGATAGGTGTCGGTGTAGTGGTATCGGTAGGTGCGCAGCTGTGCCTGCTTCTCACTCAGCTCTTTCAGGGCATTCGACAAGTCCGGTGCGTGCTGCACCGACCCGATTGCCGACAGCGCATCCATGGCAAGTCCGGAATCGCTCTGCCCGCCTTGCGCCAAGAGGCGATCGATCGCCTCGCGATCCCGCCGCAACTGATCGCGCTCGACCTGCATATCGAAAAAGCTGGCGCGAATCGGGTCCCGCGTGGCGGACACGGCGCCGGGAGCGGTCGCCTGGTCGGGGGGCAAGGTGATCGTGCGCGTGCGGTACCGCGACAGCGCAGATTCGGCATCATCGAGATTATGCTGGGCCGTAGCCAACTGGTCTTCGACGATCCGTGTCAGCTCGTTGAGTTTCTCGCGTTTCAGCTGCGCCGCCACTTCGACATATCGCTGCGTCGCAGCGTTCAGGATCTTGGTTATCAGGACCGGATTGGTACCCTTGAGCTGCAGCGCCAGGAAGTTGCCATTCATGTCCATCCGGACTTCGAGCTGCTCGCTGAGTCGCAGGGCCGCATCGCGCGGCGTCACCAATGAGAACTCGATCGTGCGGCCGCCCGGTACGGTGCCGGACGCGGGGCGCCACTGAAAGCCGAGGCGCCGTCCCACCGAATCCCCCACGGTCCCACGCTCCAAATCCACTCCCTCGGTTGACGCGAGCGTGTATCCCTTGCCGTCAGGAGTGGTGACGAGCTGGTAGTCCCCGGGGCGGAACGTCTCGGCCACGTGGAAGCTGTCGAAGACCGCGCGGTCCGCCGGCCGTTGCACCTTGAGGTACAGACGTAGATCCCGCACGACCTGCTCCAGCACGACGTAGGACCGGAGCAACTCCACCCAGTCGTCGGCGTCGAGGAGCGCCCCCTGCCGGATCGGTCCTCGCGCGTCCGTGCCGCGATCGCTCTGCCGGTTGGGAACGTCGACCCAGACGTTCGCCTGCGCCTTGTAGACCGGACGCAGCACGCGCGTCGCCGCAAAAGCCGCCCCCAGGCCCAATGCCACCATCAGCGCGATGAGCCACTTGAAGCGCAACAGCGCACTCGCGATACGGCGCCAGTCGGCTCCCTCGTCGTGTTCGGAGGAGATCGGAGGATGGGTGGCGCCGGCCCGCTGGAACACCGCCGGAGCAACGGAGGGGGCCTGATTGCGAGGCATGGGAAGGGACTTTGGCGTCATCGGTGGCCCAGAGGGCAAGACCCATACCCACCGGGCACGCCGCCCGCGTCACCCGTCATCGTCGCGGTTTGGGAGAGACCGTTGCACGCGCACCACAGGTGCTGTAAACGTGCGACGGCGTGCTAGGGCTGGCCGCGGCTAAGGCCGCGTCGCGTCGGTTCCCAGAGGGCGGTTCCCCTTCCCCCCACCGCAGTCACCCAGGCATGCAGCGCGGCAATGTTCCCCGTCACCCCGTAGGCGGGCAGCGCGATCGCGCGCGGCAATGGTCGGCCTTCCGGCCAAAACCACGCAACCGTGGCGAGCAGCGCCGCCACCGCACCGAGCAGGAGCGTCGCCGTGGCCCACCAGGCCTGCGTCACCAGCGCGGCGAGCGCCGCCGCCGCAACCACCAAGACCCATGGCGTCAGCCATCGGCACAGCTTGTGACTCCAGAGCATCCAGGCGAAGACCCCGTGCTCTCTCGGGTTGAGCAGAGCCCGCTTATGCCACAAGGTCCGGAGGCCGCGCGCCATCGTGCGTACCTTGCGGCGGTACTCCCTGCGTACTGACATGCTGCGGGGGACGTAGCAGATGGCGGCGGGAACCGACACGGCGCGGTAGCCCTGTTCTCGCGCGACGAGCGCCGCTCCAAAG
>WNGC01002421.1_pt1 | contig 11401 bp, 9 predicted proteins | sample 5400051 | NCBI WGS metagenome assembly WNGC01 (sample SAMN13153368, study PRJNA577476) | soil metagenome | isolation source: 20 cm soil or saprolite under grassland replicate 2 | place: USA:California | collected 2016-06-15 | reverse complement strand
ATCGGGATCATGTCTGGTCCCGTCATGGCATCGGTCGATCAATTCGAGATCGAGATCCATGGGCGAGGGGGGCACGCGGCGGCGCCGCATCAGACGATCGACTCGGTCTTGATCGCCGCGAATGTCGTGACGGGACTCCACAGTCTCGTCTCGCGGCGTCGCGATCCGCTGGAGGAAGGGTTGATCTCCGTCACGCAGGTCCACGCCGGGCGTGCATTCAACGTCATTCCCGCTCGAGCCGACCTGTGCGGAACGGTGCGTACCTTCGGGGGAAAATTCTGGGAAGAGGCGCCCCGTTTGGTCGAAGACACGGCACAGGGAATCGCGGCCGCCTTCGGCGCGCATGCGGTGGTGCGCTACCGCCGGCTGAGCGCGCCCCTCATTAATGATGAGCGCCTGACGGCGTTGATGCGCGACGTCGCGGTGGACCTGGTCGGCGCGGCGCACGTTCAGCACGGCGTCCGCACGATGGGAGGCGAGGACATGTCCTTCTTCCTCGAGAAGGTGCCCGGCTGTTTCGCCTTCGTCGGATCCGCGCCGCAGCACGGCCCCGCCTCGCCCCATCACAGCCCCACGTTCGATATCGATGAGGAATCGCTGGTGATCGGCGCCGAGTTGTTGAGTCGAACCGCGGTGCAGTATCTGTCCGAGCCTGCGTGAATCAGCTCGGCGCAGAGGCTTCGGCCTACCTCAAGTCCGCGGCCCATCAACCTGTGCACTGGCATCCCTGGAACGACGCAGCCTTCGCGCGCGCCCGTGCGGAGCGCAAGCCGATTCTGCTCGATATCGGCGCGGTATGGTGCCACTGGTGCCATGTGATGGATGGGGAGTCCTATGACGATCCCGCTATCGCCGAGATCCTCAATCGCGACTTCGTCTGCATCAAGGTGGACCGCGACGAGCGTCCCGACGTCGACGCGCGCTATCAGCGCGCGGTGCAGGCACTGAGTGGCCAGGGCGGGTGGCCGCTCACCGCGTTCCTGACATCCGACGGCGAAGTGTTCTTCGGCGGAACCTATTTCCCGCCCGACAACAATCCGTATGGGCGTCCCGGCTTTCGCCGGGTGCTCCAGGAAATTGCGCGCGCGTTTCGTGAGGAGCCGGATCGCATCGTGACAAACGCGCGCGCGATCCGAGAGCACGTCACCCAGACGCTGAACGAATCGAAGCCCGGCACCGTGAATGCCGAGCTTGTATCGGCGGCGGCGGATCAGATGGCGCGGTCGTTCGACGTGCGCTATGGCGGCTTCGGCACGGCGCCCAAATTCCCGCACCCGGCCGCTCTCGAGTTCTTGCTCGCGCGCTGGCACGACACCCAGGGCGGACTCGAGTGGCAGCGCGAGATCGTCGAAAAGACGCTCACGGGGATGGCGCGCGGGGGCATTCGCGATCATCTGGGCGGGGGATTCCATCGTTACTCCGTCGATGAGCGCTGGATCGTCCCGCATTTCGAGAAGATGTCATACGACAATTCCGAGCTGCTGCGGGCCTATCTCTCCGCCTATCAGGCCTTCGGCACGCCGCTCTATAAGGAAGTAGCCACCGGAATTGTGACGTGGGTGATGGAAGTCCTGGCGGACACAGAAGGCGGCGCGTTCGCCACGTCTCAGGATGCGGACGTCGCGGCCGGCGATGACGGCGATTACTGGACCTGGACGAAGGAAGAAGCGAGCAGCGTGCTCACGACGCAAGAAAGCGCGGTCGCGGCGGGCGTATTCGATATCGATGACGTGGGCGAAATGCACCACAACCCCAAGAAGAACGTGTTGTGGTGGAAGCAGGACCCGGCGGGCGATGATGCATGGCCGGTGCTCCGCGCTGCGATGCACAAGCTCAAGGCCGCACGCGAGCGCCGTCGCGCGCCATTCGTCGACCGCACGCCATACGTCAATTGGAATGCGATGATGGCAGGCGCGTTCCTTCAGGCCGGTGCGGTGCTCGACTTGCCGGCCTGCAATTCGATCGCGCTCAAAGTGCTGGAGCGGATCTGGAACGAGGCATGGGACGGAGAAAGCGGAATGGCGCATGTGCTCGGGCGTCCGGGGCCGCGCGGCATGCTCGATGACAACGTGCACGCGGCCGCCGCGTTCCTCGACGCCTATGAGGCAACCGGCGAATCGCAGTGGCTCGAGCGCGCGACAGAGGTGATGACATACTGCGCGAAAGCGCACTGGGATTCCTCTGCCGGTGGGTATTTCGATCTCGCCGCAAACGGGACCCAAACAACCGCCTATCTCTCGACGCGCGCCAAGCCGGTGCAAGACGCGCCCACCCCGTCATCCAACGGTGTGGCGGCGTTGGTGCTGGCTCGGCTCTGGGCCCTCGCCGATGACGACCAATGGCGCGTGCAGCTCGATCGCCAGCTCGCATCATTCGCCGGGAGCGCCACTGAGTTGTCGCTGCACGGAGCGACACTGCTGCGCGCGCTCGATTGGGCGGTCAATCCCGTCACGCGTATCGAGGTCTCCGGACCGCGCGGCACTGGGCCAGCATGCGCCATGCATCTGCTCGCGCTCCAGACATACCGGCCGCGCAAGGCCGTCGTCCGCAAAGTCGCCGCCCCGTCCGCCGCGCCCGCCGCGACCGTGTGTGTGGGCACGAGCTGTTCACTTCCCGTCATGACGCCGGAGCAGCTGGCGGAGCTGCTGGCGTGAATCGGCGGGTCCTCGGCCGTACTGGTCTCGCCGTCAGCGAGATCGGCTTCGGCGCCTGGGCCATCGGCGGCAACGCGTATGGCAACTCGTACGGCCCTACTGACGACGCCGAGTCGAAGCGCGCGATTCGTCGGGCGTACGAGCTCGGCTGCAATTTCTTCGACACGGCGGACGTTTACGGCCACGGCCATTCCGAGACGCTGCTGGGCGAGGCGTTGCACGACGTGCGAGACGAGGTCATCATCGCCACGAAGGTCGGCGGGAACTTCTACAATCGCGATATTCATCCGCTCATGCGCGACCGCATCGCGCAGACTATCGGCCGGCCGCTCGATCAGATCACGGACGGCGAGGCCCTGCCCCTCACCCACGACGCAAACTTTACCTCGCCGTACCTCCGTTTCGCCGTGGAGCGCTCGCTCGAGCGGTTGCGCACCGACCGGATCGACCTGCTGCAGCTCCACAATCCGCCGATCAACCTGATTTCGGCGCTGGATACCTATGAGCCGCTGGAACAGCTCAAGCGTGAGGGGAAAATCCGCTTTTATGGCGTGTCTGTGCACCCGCCGGAGGAAGGGGTGGCGGCGGTCAATGCCACCAGGCCTGACACCGTGCAAATCGTATACAACTTGGCGCGGCGCGAAGCCGAGGACACATTCCTAGCCACGGCGCACGCCGCCAACGTCGGCGTCATCGCGCGCGAGCCGCTGGCCAACGGCTTTCTCGCGGGACGGTACAGCCCGGAGAGTGCATGGGAGCGCGGCGACATCCGCAGCCGCATGCCGCGCCCCTACGTCGCACAGCTGGCCGCAATGGGGCAGCGGGTGCGGGAGCTCGCTGAGAAATCAGGGCTGACGGCCGCGCAGCTCGCGCTCAAGTTCGTGCTCGATCGCGGCGATATCGCCTGCGCGATCGCGGGAATGAAGACGGTGCGGCAGGTGGAGGAGAACCTCAACGCGGGGATGTAGATGCCGAACAAGAAAGCAGTGATCGAGACGGCCAAGGGCACGATCGAGGTGGAGCTGTTTCCGGACGAAGTGCCCGGCACGGTGGGAAACTTTGAGAAGCTCGCCAATTCAAAATTCTACGACGGCACAAAATTTCATCGCGTGATTCCGAACTTCATGGTCCAGGGCGGTGACCCGTACTCGAAGACGGGCAAGGGCCCGGTCGGAACGGGCGGGCCGGGCTACACCATCAAGTGCGAAACGCAGAAGAACGTACACAAGCATGTGGCGGGGACGCTGTCGATGGCTCACGCCGGCAAGGATACCGGCGGAAGCCAGTTCTTCATTTGCCATTCTCCACAGAAGCACCTCGATGGCGTACATACCGTTTTCGGGCAGGTCACCAAAGGCATGGACGTCGTCAACGCCATCAAGGGCAACGACGAGATCAAGTCCATCCGCGTCTCGTAATCGCAGGGGAGGCTTTCGTGGTCGCGTTCCTATTGGCAATGATGGTGACGGTGCAGGACTCCGGCGCGTTCGTGGTACGAATCGGCACTGACACGCTGGCACTCGAGCAGTACACACGCAGCCGCACGCAGCTGCGCGGAGAGTACGTGATCCGTTCGCCGCGCAGCCTGCATCGCATCTATACGGCCGATTTGAACCCCGACGGCACGATCCGCCACCTCGAGGTCGTCACGCACAATATCGGCGGCGGGCCCGGACCGGCGGAGACGAAGAACTCCGTCGAATTCGCGGGCGACAGCGCCGTCATGACATCTCCCCGGGGCGACAGCAGCGTGACATCGAAGCTCGCGGTCCCGCGCGGTACGTTCCCGTTCCAGATTCACGTCTACGGCTTGATCGAGCAAATCGGCCGGTGGGCGCGGGCCACCGGGAAGGACAGCGCGACTTTCACGGCACTCGCATCGGCCAACCAGACCAGCGGCGGTTATGTCCGGAAGCGCGGCGGCGACACCCTCACGCTCATGTTCGATGAGGGTCAACTCGCAGGACTCGGTCCCTTTACGTTCCGCCTCGATCGGCAGGGCCGGCTCACCGGGCTCACCGGCAAGGGCAGCACCGTGCAGGTGGAGGTCGAGCGCGTCACCTCCGTCCCGATGTCACAAGCCACCAAGTCGTTCGCGACCCGTCCACTCGGCCCGCTGTCTCCGCGCGATACGGTGCGCGCGTCGATCGGCGGGGCCGACGTGTGGGTCGATTACAGCCGACCGGCAAGGCGGGGCCGCGAAATCTTCGGCAACGTGGTGCCGTGGAATACCGTGTGGCGCACGGGCGCCAACGCCGCGACGCAGCTCAATACGACCGCGGATCTCGTGATCGGCGGGACGACCGTGCCCGCCGGCAAGTACACGATCTGGACGCTGCCGACGCAGAACGGCTGGAAGCTGATCATCAACAAGCAGACGGGGCAGTGGGGAACCGAGTATCACCCGGAGCAGGATCTCGCGCGGGTCGATGCCAGGGTGGAGACGCTGGCGACGCCGGTCGAGCAGCTGGCGATAGCGTTCGATCCCGCGGCTGGGCCACAGAATCTCACGATTACCTGGGACAAGACAAAGGTCACCGTTCCCGTGGCGAAGAAATAGTGCATCTCGATTTCGCGGTCGTCGCCGATTATGCGCTGGTCGATCAGTCCGGCAAGATGTCGGTCCTCGGCATCTTCCAGCACATCTGGGTCCCGCAGTTTCCGGCGATGCATCCGCGGTTGCACCTGGTGCTCCGCCTGAAGGGCAAGCGCACCGAGGTGGGCGAGCATCAGGTGCAGATCAAACTGATGGATGCGGATGACGCGGAGCTGCTGGGCGGCTCGGGGACGGTGAATTTCGCCGAGCCGCCCGCCGGCGTCACCGAAATCGAAGCGGCGGCGGTGCTCGTCTTCGACGTGCCGTTTCCGCGCGCCGGCCAGTATCGATTCGAGATCACGGTGGACGGCGAGCGCAAAGCGACGGTGCCGATCACCGTGTCGCAGATGCCGCCCATGCCCGCCCCCGCGCCTCCGTCTTCTTTCCCCCAGCCGCCGCAGGTTCCTGGTTCCTAGTCCCCCGCTGGGCGCATACGTGCGGCTGCCGTTGCTCGTGCTCGCCGCGGCGCTCGCACTCGCCTTCGATCTCGGCGGCTATCCGCTGTTCGATCCGGACGAAGGGCGCAATGCCGAAGTGGCGCGCGAGATGGCGGAGTCGAACGATTATCTGCTGCCGCATCTGAACGGCCTGCCGTATCTCGACAAGCCGGTCGTCTATTTCGCGGCCGCGGCGGCGATGATGGAGATCCTCGGCCCCACCGAGACGGCGGCGCGCTTCCCCGCGTATCTCTTCACGCTCGCGACCATCGCGCTGCTGGTGCGGTTCGCGCGCCGGCGCTGGGGCTCCGATACGGGCTGGCTGGCCGGGCTCGCGCTGGCAACGATGCCGCTCGTTCTCGTATACGCGCGCGCGACGATCTTCGACAGCGCGCTCGCCTTCTGCACGACGGCGGCGATCCTGGCGTTTTGGGAGGAGCGTCCCGTTCTGGCGTGGGCCGCGATCGGACTCGGCGCCATCACCAAGGGACCGGTGGCGATTCTGATTCCCCTCGTCACCGTCGTCCCGCACGCGTTGCTCACGGGACGGCCGGTGCGCCGGCTGTTTCCCCTCGCCGGCCTGGGTGTGTTTGCGCTCGTCGCGCTGCCCTGGTTTCTCGCCGTCTCCGCGCGCATCCCTGAGTTCCCGCATTATGTCTTCGTGCGCGAGACGTTCGAGCGCGTCACGACGACGCGGTTTCATCGCGCGGCCCCATTCTGGTACTATCTCCCCATCGTGCCTGTGGCCGCGTTTCCGTGGATCGTCCCGGCGCTCGCGCGTGCGAAGCATTGGCGCTGGGCCTGGCTCGCGCGAAAGGTGAATCCCCGCGCGCAGGAAGCGGTCATGCTCGCCTGTTGGGTGCTCGGCCCGTTGTTCTTCTTCTCGCTCAATCAGTCGAAGCTGCCGCAGTACGTGTTGCCGCTGATGCCGGCGTTCGCCCTCGCCGCCGCCCGATTGCTCACGCGTCCCACCGATGCGTTGAATGGAGGCATTGGCACGGGTCGGAGGGTGTACGCGATCATCGCCGCCGTGCTGGGGATTGCCTTGGCATCGCTGAGGCTCTGGCTGCCCGCACCGATCACGCTCACCCCGGCCGAGCGGTCCGCGATTCCGACGGCAGCGCTCGCGATCGGTGTCGCACTCTGCATCTCGGCACTGCTCGTGTGGCTTGCGGGACGGCCACAACACCCCCGTCCGCGGCTCGGGGTGATGGGCTATGCGCTGGTCGTGATGACGATCCCCATCGTTTCGGGGCCGCTCCTGGCAGCAGTGGGCGAGGATCGCTCCGCGGCGGGGCTCGCCCGTATCACGCAAAGCACCGAACCGAGTACGAGTGAGGTGCTCGGCGTTTCCGCGTTTCCGCCTTCGCTGCCGTTCTACCTCCGGCATCCCGTACCGATCGCTACCGCCACGGGCCGCGAGCTGACCAGCAATTTCATCGCCGATTATTACGACCGATTCAGAAGTATCCCGGGATCGCCGCTCAAGCCGCCCGATTCCTGGCGCGAGCGGCTGGCGCATTGTTCGGTTCCGACGGTGTTCGTCACGCGCACCGGCGATGCACTCGCGCGCGCGGAGCTGGAGCGGCTGCCGCTGCTTGCGGTCGAAGGTCGTTACGCGGCATACGGACCATGTGCGGCATCTTCGGAGCCATAGCGCCCCGCGGCGCGGTGTTGCGCCATCCTGAATCGCTGGCGCGCATGGCGGCGGCGCTGCGGCACCGCGGACCAGACGGGGAATGCATCGTGGGGCACGAGCGCGCGCGCATCGGGGCGCGGCGCCTCGCGATCATGGATCTCACCACCGGCGATCAGCCGTTCCAGAGTCCCGACGGCGCCATTTGGATGGTGTGCAACGGCGAGATCTATAACGCGGCGGACCTGCGGCGTGAAGCGAAAGCGTGGGGCTACCCGTTTCGCTCGACCGGCGACATCGAAACAATCGTGCCGTTCTACGAGCGGCATGGACCCGACGCGGTCGCGCGACTCGACGGCATGTTCGGACTGGCGGTGTGGGATGAGGCGCGCGAACGACTCCTGCTCGCGCGCGACCGCGCCGGTGAGAAGCCGCTGTTCTGGACCGAGGTCGCCGGAGAGCTCCGGTTCGCGTCCGAAGTGCAGGCGTTGCTCGAATTTCCCGATCAGCCCCGCGAACTGAACCGCAAGGCAGTCTCGCTCTATCGGGCATTGGGCTATGTGCCCGCGCCATACACGATGTTCGTCGGAATCCATAAACTTCCTCCCGCCTCACTGCTCATTTCCGAGAACGGCCGGACCGAGATCCGCCCATACTGGAGCGCGGCCACGGCGGCAGCGCAGTCGTCCAGCGTGTCGCTCGATACGGCCGACCAGCTGCGTGCGACCCTGCTGCGCGCCGTGCAACGGGAGCTCATGTCCGACGTTCCGCTCGGCGTTTTTACGAGCGGCGGGCTCGATTCGTCCCTGCTCGTTGCGGCCGCGGCGCGCGCGATGCCGGGCGAGCAGATTCACACCTACGCCGTGCGATTTGTGGAACCGGGCTATGACGAAAGCGCGTACGCCCAAGCGGTGACGCACGACATCGCGACCGTCCATCACGTCGTGACGGCAGACGATGAATCGTTGGCGCGCGCGCTCGATGTGGTCACGCACTCGCTCGCCGAGCCGCTGGGGGACCCGGCCGTGCTCCCGACCTGGCTACTGGCAGATGCGGCGCGAGCCGATGTGAAGGTCGTTCTGTCGGGCGAAGGCGCCGACGAGCTGTTCGGCGGGTATCCCACCTATCTCGGCCACACGTTCGCGCAGCGCTGGCAACGCTTTCCCGCGGTGTTGCGTCGAGGGATGCGCTGGGCGGTCGATCGCTGGCCGACGTCGACCGGGAAGATGACGTTCGAGTTCATGCTCAAACAGTTTCTGGCGGGCACCGACCTGCCGTGGCTGGAGCGGCACCTCACCTGGCTGGGCGCACTGGCAATCGAACCCGGAGTGGTCGCTGAACTCGCGTCCAAGCTGGACGGCTTCCCGCAGGACGATCCGCTCAACCGGGTGATGTGGTTCGATTTCATGACCTACTTGCCGGACGATTTGCTCGTGAAGGTCGATCGCGCGACGATGCTTGCTTCGGTGGAGGCGCGCGCGCCCTATCTCGACCGCGAAGTGATGGAGCTCGTTCTGCCCGCGCCATCACCGGTCAAGGTGCGTGGCCTCAGCACCAAGACGATATTAAAGGAAGCAGCGCGCGGGCTCGTACCTGACGCGGTGATCCGCCGTTGGAAGCGCGGCTTGTCGGTGCCCGTTGCGCGCTGGCTGAACACCGGCCTGGCGCCTCTCGCTGATCGATTGCTCGATACGCCGTTACTCGCAGAACATCGCGCGGGCCGCCGGAACCATGCGCGCCGGCTGTGGCCGCAATTGATGCTGGCGTTGTGGGCGGAAAGGTGGGGCGTCTCCCTCTCATGAATCGGGACGAAGCGCTGGCTCTCATGCAGGAGCACACGCAGTCGCCATCGCTGCGCCAGCACATGCTCGCGGTGGAAGCGGCGATGCGCGCCTACGCGACCAAGTTCGGCGAGGATCCGGAAGCGTGGGGATTGATCGGCCTGCTGCATGACTTCGATTACGAGAGGTTTCCCAACCAGGAGCATTCGCCGACCGAGGGCCATCCCGCTTGGGGCGTCGGCGTGCTCCGCTCTCGCGGAGTTCCCGAGCCGCTGTTGCGGGCGATTCTCGGCCACGCCACCTATTCCGGCGTGCCGCGCGATACGCCGATGGCGCGAACGCTGTTCGCCGTCGACGAGCTGTGCGGCTTCCTCGTCGCCTGCGCGCTGGTGCGCCCGTCGAAGAGCTTTGGGGACCTGGAGGTGTCGTCGGTGAAGAAGAAGCTGAAGGACAAGGCGTTCGCCCGCGGCGTCAATCGCGAGGAAGTGCGGCAAGGCGCCGAAGAGCTGGGCGTGCCGTTGGACGATCACATCGCCTTCTGCATTCAGGCGCTCCGGCCGGTCGAACCAACGTTGGGTCTCGGAGGGTGACCATTTCCGACGTTGCACCGCTGTCGGCGGAGCTGTTTTCACGGGCGCTCGATCGCGCTACCGGCGCGCGCCCCATTCCCGGCAACATCCTGCGGCACATCGCCATCAGCACGGACGCGCTGGACACGATGATGGAGATGATCAGCGGCGCGCAGCATTCGATCCATTTCGAGAACTACATCATCCACGACGACCGCACCGGGTGCCGGTTCGCCAGTGCCTGGGCGCAACGCGCGCGCGCGGGCGTGCGGGTCCGCATCCTGTACGATGCGTTCGGATGCCGCAGCACAAGCCATGCATTCTGGACCGAGCTGCGGGATGCGGGTGTCGATGTCCGGCCGTTCCGACCGATCTGGACAAGCGGTCCGATCGAGGCCTTCAGCCGCAATCACAGCAAGCTGCTGGTGATCGACGGTAAGTGGGCGATGACGGGCGGGTTATGCATCGGCGACGAGTGGGCGGGCGACGCGGGCGTCGGGCGGTTGGCTTGGCGCGATACGATGGTGGTGGTATGCGGTCCAGCCGTCGCCGCGCTCGAGGCGGCGTTCGGGCGCATGTGGTCGCGCGCCGGTGCGTCGCTGCCCGAGGACGAAACCTTGCCGGGGCCGGATGAATGTGGGCCGTCGGCGGTGCGTGTCGTGGAAGGCGAGCCGGGCCAATCGCGCATTTACCGCGCCGTGCAGCTGCTCGCGGCCGCCGCGAGCGAGCGGTTGTGGATCACGGACGCGTATCTCATCGCGCCGCCTTCTCTCTACGCCGCCTTCGTCGATGCCGCGCGCAGCGGCGTGGACGTGCGTCTCATGCTTCCCGGCACCACGGATGTTCCGATCGTGCGCGTATTCACGCGCAGCGGCTATCGCGAGCTACTGCACGCGGGCGCGCGAATCTTCGAGTATCGCGGGCCCATGCTGCACGCGAAGACGCTGCTCGCCGACCACGAATGGGCCCGCGTCGGCTCGAGCAACCTGAACGTCTCGAGCCTGCTCGGCAATTACGAGCTCGATCTCGTCGCCGAGCACGACTCGCTGAACGAGACCCTCGCGACGGAGTTCATGCGCGATATGGCGCACAGCCGCGAGATCGTGCTCCTGGCGCGCCGCCGCCTGCCCCGGCTGCCGCCGCGACTCGTGGATACGCCCGCTGTTGGGGAACAGGTGGTCGCCCCCACGGCGCCGCTCCCGGCACCGCACAAGCGGTCGCTGCGGGAGCGCCAAGCCGCCGCCGCGGTGGCATTGATGCAGGCGGCCGGTGGAGCGCGGCGCATGCTCGCCGGAGCCGTGGCGTCGGTACTCGCGGTGATCGGCGTCCTGCTCATCCTCTTCCCGCTGGTGATGAGCGTAGTGCTCGCCGCCGGAGCCCTCGTCACGTCACTGGGATTCGCGGGCTACGCGCTGGCCCGGCGGCGGCGGCGGCGCGACAGCGATGTCCACTGATCGGGCCCCCCCGCCCCCGCCCCCGCCCCCGGCCCCGCCCCCCACGGTCGCTTCCCAACCTCACGGCGACGCTGCGCGTATGGAGGGCGAGGCTGGCCTGGTTGGCAGAACGTTGGCCGGCGACCGGGCGGCTTTTGGCGTGTTGGTAGAGCGTTTTGCGCCTCAGGCACGTCGAGTAGCGCGATCGGTGCTGGACGATCCCGATGAAGCCGACGACGCCGCGCAAGACGGCTTCCTGTCTGCCCTCGTCAAGCTCGAGCAATACGACACGCGG
>WNGC01004010.1_pt1 | contig 11406 bp, 11 predicted proteins | sample 5400051 | NCBI WGS metagenome assembly WNGC01 (sample SAMN13153368, study PRJNA577476) | soil metagenome | isolation source: 20 cm soil or saprolite under grassland replicate 2 | place: USA:California | collected 2016-06-15 | reverse complement strand
CCCAGTGCAGCAGCAGCCAGACGCCGAGGATCACAAGCGCCAGCTGCGTGACGAGGTCGACCATCGCCAGAAAGACGTTGATGGCGCTCGATTCCTGGATGCCGACGATGTTCAGGACCATCAGGAGGCCGGTCAAGGTGACGGCGGCGAGAGCGTGCGACAGCGGATCATGGAACGTCTGGAACAGAGGCACGTACTTGCCGAACACACCGAGATACGAGATGGCGGTGTACGCGGAGATCGATACGGTCGCCGCGAAGTTGAGCAGCTGGATCCAGCCGACCAGGAAGCCGATCGGCTCGTTGAACGCGCGCCGCGCGAAGCTCGAGCTGCCGCCCGCGTGTGGGAGCGCGGCGGTGCCTTCCGCGTAGTTGAGCGCGGTGGTGATGAAGATGAATCCGGCGAGGATGAGCGCCAGAGGGGTGAGGCCGAGCGCAAACGCCGCGGTCACGCCCAGCGCGTAGTAGATGCTCGAGCCGACATTGCCGTAGCAAGCGGCGAACAGCGCCGGCGCGCCCAGCGTGCGCGGGAGCTTGGCCGGACGCCGGATCACGACGCGGAGGTCGCCTGGCCTCCGGCCCCGTCTGGCGACCGAATCCGAGCTCACAGAACCCGAGAGTAAGCCTTCCGCGGGGTAGCCAGTACACCACCCCCACCCCTGCTCCCTCCCGACAAGTGGGGAGGGTGTTGGGGTAGCCGGGGTAGCCAGGTACACCACCCCCACCCCTGCTCCCTCCCCACAAGTGGGGAGGGTGCCCGACCATCTAAATACCGATGATCAGATCCTTCAGCTCGCGCGGGTAGTCGGTCATCACGCGCCGGCCGTCCTGCGTGATCAACACCGTGTCGGAGTGGCGGAACCCTCCGACATCCTTCAGATATACGCCCGGCTCGACCGTGAACACCATGCCGGGCTCGAGCACTGCCTCGTCGCCGCGGTCGAGGAACGGCGCCTCATGCGCCTCGAGCCCGATCGAGTGACCGACGTGGTGGCGCAGCTCGTCGCTGACGCCTAGGTCTTGCGCGAGCCGCACGACGGCCAGCTCCACCTCGGCAGCGGGCACGCCCGGCGACATCGTGTCGATGGCGTGCGCCTGGAGCTTGAGCATCGCGTCGAATGCGCGCTCCTGCGCCGCCGTCGGCTCGCCAACGAACATCGTCCTCTCGAGCTCGCTGTGGTAGCCGTCGATGTCGGCCCCGGCTCCCGTGACCAGCACGTCGCCCTTCTGCACGCCGTGGCCGCGCACGAAGCCGTGGGGCATCGCCGTCGAGCGACCGCCCACGAACATCGCCGGCAGCTCGTTGCCTGAGAAGCCGCGCGGCCGCCAGCCTGGCATCTCGCGCACCATCTCGGCCAGCGATTCAACGGCCGCCGGCGCGTAGCACTCCATCTCGGTCTTGCCGGTGACGATCGAGTCCTGCATGCGCCGATGCGCCCTCGCCGCCCAGTCGCAGCTGAGCTGGATGCATTCGATCTCTTGCGCCGACTTCGCACGGCGCAAGGTCTCGACCAGCATCTCCGCGTCGACAGGCGGCCTGCCGGTGATGTCGGACAGGCCAGGACCGCGGTAGCCCCAGTACGGCACGAATCCGTCGTGGTCGGCTCCGACCCGCTCGGGCTGCGCGTTGACTTCGGCGAGCGCCACGCCAAGACGCTCCATCGGGTGCTCTGGGCCGGGGTATTCGAAATAGACGTCGAGCCGGTCGATGCCCGGGATCGTCTCCGCGTGCTCCTTCTCGACCGCGGGCACGATCAAGGCTGTATAGGCGTTGGGACCGAGCACGAGGGCTATCGGCCGCTCCGTCGGCACGTGGTGAAAGCCCGTCAGATAGGTGACGCGCGCGGGATAGAAAACGCACACCGCGTCGAGGTGCATCGCGTCCATGCCGGCCGCCACCGCCTCACGTCTCGCGCGATATTCCTCATCGGCTATCTGAGGCACTCGCCTCCCCGCAGGCGGGGAGGAAGGGAGGGGACGTCGGCTTCCCTTAGTACGCGGCAAGGGCACGCATCGCGGTGGCGATCTTCTCCGGGCTCGGCATGAAGAATTCCTCCTGCGGGTTGTTGAAGGGCATGGCGGGGATGTCCGGCGCCGCGACGCGCACGACCGGACCGTCAAGACTGTCGAAGGCGTGCTGCGCGATGGTCGCGGCGACCTCCGCGCCGAAGCCGCCGGTCAGGTTGTCCTCGTGCACGACCATGGCCTTTCCGGTCTTCTGCACCGAGGCGAGGATGATGTCTCGGTCCAGCGGCGCCAGCGTTCGCAGGTCGACGACCTCGACGCTGATGCCTTCGCCTTCGACATCCGCCGCGGCTTGCATGCAGAAATGGGTCATCAGGCCCCACGCGAAGCAACTGATGCGCGTACCCTCGCGCCGCACAACAGCGGGACCGATGGGGAGGAGGTGGTCGCCGTCAGGCACGTCCTCGGTGACGAGCCGGTAAACCTTCTTGTGCTCGAGGAAGAGGACCGGATCCGGGTCGCGGATCGCCGCTTTCAAAAGACCGTGGGCGTCCGAGGGAGTGCTCGGCACCACGACCTTCAGTCCCGGCACATGCGCGTAGAACGCCTCGATCGACTGCGAGTGGTAGAGCCCGCCGTGAACGCCCCCGCCGAACGGCGCGCGGATGACCATGGGCACAGACCAGTCGCCGTTCGAGCGATATCGCGTGCGCGCGGCCTCGCTCACGATCTGGTCGAAAGCCGGGTGGATGAAGTCCGCGAACTGGATCTCGGCGATGGGGATCAGGCCGTTCAGCGCCGCGCCGATCGCGATGCCCACGATGCCCGACTCGGCGAGCGGCGTGTCCAGCACGCGAGCTTCGCCGAACCTCGCGTACAGGCCGTCGGTCGCGCCGAACACACCGCCCTTGCGACCCACGTCCTCACCAAGTACGAGCACCCGCTCGTCGCGCTCCATCTCCTCGGTGATGGCGGCGCGCACCGCTTCGATCATGCGCATCTCAGCCATTGCCTGGTGACCAAAGCATATGTATAGACTGGAGGAGGGGGAGAGGATCGCCGGAAACTGGAGGTGATCCCATTTCGTTCTCGGCGGACGTCAAGAACGAGATGGCCGGACTTCTGCCGGCCCGGCCTTGCTGTCAGCTGAGCGAGCTGCTCGGCATCTATTTCGGCTCGCGCGGTCGCTTGCTGAATAGGGGTGGCGACGGCCAGGCCGCGTACTTCTCGTTGCTCCGCAACGCAGTGGCGCGCAAGACCGTGAGGCTCGGCCGCGCGGTCGGAAACATGGAAGCCAAGTACCAGGCGGTGAAGACGAAGAAGCGCATGACCTTCTTCATCGAGCTGACCCTTCCGCCGGGCCTGCGGACCGCGTTCAGGCAGCCCGCTGTTCGCGCCGTGCCTGACGCCGCATGCGATCGCAAGGCGCTGCTGCGTGGGCTGTTTCTCGGCTGCGGATCGGTGAACGCGCCGAGCGCGCGCTATCACCTCGAGTTCGTCGCACCGACGGAGTCCTGGGCCGCGGCAATCAGGGGCCTGGCCGCGGAGGCGGACGTGCAGGCGGGCGTCATGGAGCGCGGCGGCCAGCATGTCGTGTACGTCAAGGAGGGCGACGGCATCGTTCGGCTCCTGTCCCTGATGGGAGCGAGTCGCGCGGTCATGGAGTTCGAGAACGTAAGGGTCGTCCGCTCAGTCAGCGGCCAGGTGAACCGCCGCCTCAACTTCGAGACGGCGAACATCGGCAAGGCGATCGGCTCCGGACTCCGTCAGATGGCGGCGATCGAGAAGCTGGAAACCGCCGGGAGACTCGAGTCGCTGCCGACGGCGCTGCGCGAGATGGCCAGATGGCGCGCCGCTCACCCAGAGCTGAACCTCGGCGAGCTTGCTGACCGCATGGAGCTGTCGAAGTCGGCGGTCAACCACCGTCTGCGGAGGCTCCAGCAGATGAGTGCGGGTGTCCCGCCCCCGGATCACGCACGCAGGTCCGCCTAACATTAGGCCCGGCTTCACCGCCGGTGAGGTCCTTGCACTGCTGGTTCAAGGGAGCGGTCCGTAAGGCATGGGTGTAAAGGTCGGCATCAACGGCTTTGGACGCATCGGCCGCAACATCTTTCGCGCGGCGCTCAAGCTCGAGGCGGACATCGACTTCGTCGCCGTGAACGACATCGGCGACGCTCACACCTTCGCCCACCTGTTGAAGTACGACACGAGCTTCGGCACCCTGCCGGAGGCGGTCTCGTCGAAGGACGACATCATCAACGTCGACGGCCGCAGCATCAAGTTCCTCAGCGTCAAGGACCCGGGCGAGCTGCCGTGGAAGGACCTGGGCGTCGACCTGGTGGTCGAGTCGACGGGCCTGTTCACCGACGCCACCAAGGCGCGCGTTCACATCGACCGCGGCGGCGCCAAGAAGGTCATCATCTCCGCGCCGGCCACGCATCAGGACTACACGGTCGTGATGGGGGTCAATCACAAGGGCTACGACCCCAAGAAGCACAACATCATCTCCAACGCGAGCTGCACGACCAACTGCTTCGTCCCGCTTGCCAAGGTGCTGCGCGACTCGTTTGGCGTCGAGAGCGGGTTCATGACGACCATCCACGCTTACACCGCGGACCAGCGGCTGCAGGACCTGCCGCACAAGGACCTGCGCCGAGCGCGCGCCGCGGCCGACAACATCATCCCGACGTCGACAGGCGCGAACCGCGCGGTGGCCGAGGTGCTGCCCGATCTTTCGGGCAAGTTCGTCGGCTTGTCGTTCCGCGTGCCGGTCCTCGACGTCTCGGTTGTCGACCTCAGCGTCGAGCTCAGCAAGTCCACGACGGTCGAGGACATCAACGCTGCGTTCGACGAGGCCGCCAGTGGCGAGCTGAAGGGCATCCTTGCGGTCAGCCATGAGGAGCTTGTCTCGTCGGACTTCAAGGGCGACTCGCACTCGTCGATCGTCGACGCACCTCTGACACTGATGCTCGGCCCGCAGCGCGCCAAGGTCGTCAGCTGGTACGACAACGAGTGGGGCTTCAGCTGCCGCATGGTGGACCTGATCACCTACATGGCGGCGAACCTCTGAAAGCATCGATCTCGTCCGTTGACGTCGCCGGCAAGCGAGTGCTCGTCCGCGAGGACTTGAACGTACCGCTGAAGGACGGCCAGGTCGCTGACGCGACACGCATCAAGGCGGCGGTGCCGACGCTGAAGGATCTTCAGGCGCGTGGCGCCTACGTCATCGTCATGTCGCACCTCGGTCGCCCGAAGGGCGTCGACCAATCGCTGTCCCTTCGGCCGGTCGCGCAGGAGCTCGGTCGCGCGCTCTGGACAGAGGTGAAGTTCGCCTACGACTGCGTCGGTCCGCAGGCTCAGTCGGGGGTGTCGAGGCTGCAGCCCGGATCGGTGCTGCTGCTCGAGAACGTGCGCTTCCATCCAGAGGACGAGGCCAACGACCCAGCCTTCGCGCAGCAGCTTGCGTCGCTTGGCGAGATCTTCTGCCTCGACGCATTCGCCTCGTCGCATCGCGTCCACGCGTCGGTGGTCGGCGTGGCGCAGTACCTGCCGGCATACGCGGGCCGGCTGATGGAGGCTGAGCTGAACGCGCTGCATGCAGCGCTGGATTACCCGAAGAAACCGCTGATCGCGGTCATCGGCGGCGCCAAGGTCTCCACCAAGATCGGCCTGCTGAACAACCTCGCCACCAGGGTGGACGCGCTGATCATCGGCGGAGCGATGGCTAACACCTTCCTCAAGGCGCAGGGCCACAACACGGGCAACAGCCTGATCGACGACACGGCGATCGAGGCGGCCAACCAGATCTGGAAGACGATGGGCCAGCGGCTCGTGCTGCCCGTTGATCTGGTGGCGACGCAGCAGACGATGTCCGGCCAGCCGCTGCGGGTATTTCCGGCCACGAATGTGGAGGCCGGCTGGATTGCTGTGGACATCGGCCCGCAGAGCGTCAATCTGTTTGCCCAGCACCTGCAGGGCGCGGGCACCATCGTCTGGAACGGACCGCTGGGGATCACCGAGGTGCCGGAATTCAGCGCGGGTACAAAGGCTGTAGGCGAGGCTATCGCCGGGTCGGGCGCATACACTCTCGTCGGCGGTGGCGACACGGCGGCCGCTGTCGACGCACTGGGTCTGGCCGGTCGGTTTTCGTTCGTTTCGACCGGAGGCGGAGCAACCCTCGAGTACCTCGAGGGCAAGGAGCTGCCGGGCGTCGCCGTTCTGAAGGAGGCGTAGTTGCCCGCAGCGTCGCCCAATGTGAAGGCGCTTCTTGCTGCCAACTGGAAGATGAATCCCGTCGATGGCGGCGAGGCGGTCGACCTGGTGAAGGGCGTGGTCGGCATCGCCGGCGAGGCGGTCGACAACGTCGAGGTCGCGCTGTTCCCGCCGTTTCCATGGCTGCTCGGAGTGGCCGAGGTCCTCGAGGGATCGGGCGTGAAGCTGGGCGCGCAGGACTGCTTCTGGGAGGTGTCCGGCGCCTACACCGGCGAGGTCTCGCCTGCGATGTTGCGCGGCTGGTGCCAGTGGGTGATCGTCGGGCATTCCGAGCGCCGAGTCATCCTGGGCGAGACGGATGACATGGTCGCGCGCAAGGCCGCGGCCGCACTCAGCGCCGGGCTCAGCGTGATCGTCTGCGTCGGCGAGCTGGAGGACCACTACGACGCGGGCAAGAGCGATGAGATCGTGACCGGCCAGGTCAAGGCGAGCCTGGCCAACTGCTCAGCCGATGATTCATCGCGACTCGTGGTTGCGTACGAGCCCGTGTGGGCGATCGGCAGCGGCAAGAATGCCGACCCCGAGCACGCGTACAAGACGATGCGGCTGATCCGCCGCGTCGTGGGCGAGCTGATCGGCGCAGGCGCGGCGCGCAAGGTGCGCGTCCTCTACGGCGGCAGCGTGACGGCGGCGAACGTTGAGTCTTACGTGGAGCTGCCTCTATGCGACGGCTGCCTGGTCGGTGGCGCGAGCCTCAAGGCCGATGAGTTCGCGCAGATCGTCAGGGTCACCAACGAGGTCTATGGCCACAACCGGTAGGCTTTCGGACCCCGCAACGCTGGTCCTGCTCCGCCACGGGCAGAGCACCTGGAACCTCGAGAACCTCTTCACCGGCTGGCACGACGTGCCGCTGAGCGAGCGCGGTGTCGAAGAGGCGCGCGAGGCGGGCCGCCAGCTGACGCGCGCCGGCCTGCAGCCGGACATCGTCCACACCTCGGTGCTGATCCGCGCCATCCAGACTGCGGACATCGCGTTGGGTGAGATGGGGCGCACCTGGATCCCCGTGCGCCGGAGCTGGCGCCTCAACGAGCGCCATTACGGCGCGCTCCAGGGACTCAACAAGAAGGAGACCTCTGAGCGCTACGGCGCCGACCAGGTGAAGCTTTGGCGGCGCAGCTATGACGTGCGGCCACCGGCGCTGGAGCCGGGCGCCGAAATGCATCCTGCGCGCGATGCGCGCTACGCGGCGATGCCACCGGAGCTGCTGCCCAGCTCGGAGTGCCTGAGGGACGTAGTCGCGAGGATGCTGCCTTACTGGTACGACTCGATCGTCCCGGACCTGCTCACGCACAGGTGCGTGCTGATCTCGGCGCATGGCAACAGCCTGCGCGCGCTGGTGAAACACCTCGACGGGCTCAGCGAGCAAGAGATCGTGGACCTGGACATCCCCACCGGCGTTCCCCGCGTCTACAACCTGCGCGCTGATTTCAGCGTCGGCTCATGGCGCTACCTGGGCGATCCCGCGGAGATCGAGCGGCGCGCGGCCGAGGTGAAATCCCAGGCTCAAGGATGAGAGGGAACGCGACGTTCCCTCTCATCGGAGCGCTTCGCGCTCCTGCTCACCCTTTCGTGTAAGGAAGGACTTACTGAAAGGTGCACCCGATCACGCTTGGAGTCGTGGGAGACAAAGTCGCGGCCGGGGGGACCCCGGCCGCCCACGCCACGCTGGGGATCTTCTTAGACTGGTTTTGATCTAAAAACCAGTTCACACAAAGGGGGGACGCCCGACATGGCTTATGAGCTTCCGCCGCTTTCCTATGGCTTCGATGCGCTGGAGCCGCACATCGACGCCAAGACGATGGAGATCCATCACGACAAGCACCACCAGGCGTACATCAACAACGCCAACGGCGCGCTGGAGAAGCATCCTGAGCTGGCCAAGAAGTCGGTCGAGGACCTTCTCCGCGGAATCAGCTCGGTGCCCGAGGACGTGCGCAACGTGCTGCGCAACAACGCCGGCGGGCACTCGAACCACTCGATCTTCTGGACGATCATGGGACCGGGTGGCGTAGCCGCACCGTCAGGCCGAATCGGCGACGCGATCAACAGCACTTTCGGTTCGTACGACGCGTTCAAGGAACAGCTCACCAAGGCCGCGGTCGGTCAGTTCGGGAGCGGCTGGGGTTGGCTCATCGCCGACTCGAGCGGCAAGCTCTCGATCAAGGGCTACCCCAACCAGGACAGCCCGTACATGGATGGCATGACCCCGATCCTCGGCGTGGACGTGTGGGAGCACGCCTACTACCTCAAGTACCAGAACAAGCGCCCCGACTACGTCGCGGCCTGGTTCAACACCATCAACTGGAAGGCCGTCGCCGAGCGCTACAAGTAGCCGCGGCGAGCTTCCCGGTCTCTTGACGCCGTAATTCATCCGCTGTAGAATTCATCACGCGATGAATTCTGGGAGGTGGATGTGATGTCGAGGCATTCCATGGAACGGGTGGTGGGTCCTCTCGCCGCGGGTCTGCTCGTATTGCTGGCGCTCCTCGGGTTGATTGGCACCGCGATACGGGACCCGCGGCCGCATGACATCCCGGTCGGTCTCGTCGGACCGGCTCAGGCAGTGCAGCCGATGACCGACGCCCTCGCGCAGAAGGCACCGGGGCACATAGTCGTGGCGGGCGCGGCGGGTGACACGTCCACGACGGTGATCGAGTCCGTGTTCGGGGCGGCGCTGTCGGCCCAGGGTCAGCAGGTGCCCGTGGAGGTGGTCCATCCGTTCGCCTCCGGCGACGCGCACGGCCTGATCCTTTTCTTCCTGGTGCTAGCGACTCTCGTGTCCACGCTGGTCGTGCAGGCGGTCCTGCTGGCGCGGGCTGCAAACGCGCGCGCCGCCTCATGGCTGGGAGTCAATGCGGTGTGGGCAGTGCTGGCGGGAGCGGCCGGCGTCGGCGCCGCGGCCTGGATTGCCAACAGCTACGACGCGGCCGCCCTCGTGCCTATGGGCGCGCTCGTCGCGCTGACAGCGTTTGCGGCAGGCGCTTTCGTCGCCGGCTTCACGCGTCTGCTCGGGCCTGCCGGACTCGGCCTCTCGGCGCTGGTCATCATCCTTCTCGACCTGATCTCCTCCGGCGGACCGGCCGGAGGCACGATCCTGCCCGACGTTTACCGGTGGATGTCGCCCTGGATGCCCGCCGGCCAGCTGAACAGCGCGCTTCGAGGAACGCTCTACTTCGGTGGCGAGGGCGTCGCGTTCCCGGTGCTGGTCATATCCGCGTGGCTGGCTGTCGGACTGCTGCTAGTGATCATCAGCGGCTTCGTGCGCCGCCCGGTTGAGGAGTCAGCCGCCGCCCCGGCGGCCTAGCGGCGATGCCGAGAACTGGACGCCGCCCGGGTTCGGGTGGAACGAGGGACAAGATCCTCGGCGCCGCTCGCGCCCATTTCAGCGAGGTCGGCTATGAAGGGGCGACAATCCGCGAGATCGCGGCTGTCGCGGGTGTCGACCCCGCTTTGATCTCTCACTACTTCGGCTCCAAAGAAGGCGTGTTCCTGGCGGCCGTCGAGTTTCCTGCCGATCCGGCCGAGTTCATTCCCAGGCTGCTGGCGCCCGGCCTCGACGGCCTTGGGGAGCGCCTGGTCAAGTTTTTCCTCGAGACGTGGGACTCGCCGGCGGGCAGCCCCATGCTCGCTCTGATCCGATCGGTCGTGGGCAGCGAGCACGCCGCAGCCACCCTGCGCGAGTTCGTCAGTCGAGAGGTCCTTGGGCGTATCGCCGCCGCGATCCAGCTCGACCGGCCCCAGCTTCGAGCGACGCTGGCTGCCAGCCAGCTCATCGGCATCGCCATGCTTCGCTACGTCGTCAAGGTCGAGCCGCTGGCGTCGGCGCGCTCTGACGAGGTGGCGCGGTGGGTCGGGCCGGTGGTGCAGCGGTACCTGACCGATCCCGCGGTCGCGATGGGATAGCCGCCGGTCGGTAGAATCCGGGAGTTCACCGATGACCAACGTCAAAAACGCTCTCGTAATCATCGAAGTGGTGCTCGCGCTCCTGCTGACGGCCGGGGTGCTCGTTCAGACTCCCAAGGCAACGGGTTTGGGCGGGACGATCGGAGGTGGGGGCGACGGCCTCGGTGGCGGTTATCGGACGCGCCGCGGCCTGGAGCGTCAGATCTACTGGACCACCTGGGTCGTCGTCTTCGCCTTCCTCATCTGCTCGGTCGCCAACATCTGGGTGACGGAGCTCAAGTAGGGTCGTCCGCTTGACCCGCGTAGCGGGCGCAGCGCTCGGCCTCGTTGCGGTGCTTGCCGTCGCGGCCTGCCAGCCGATCGCGACCCTGCCCAAGCCCGCAAAGGGCGGCACCGCGGTGGAGGCGCTGGTCGGTTCCCCAGGCCCTCTCAACCCGCTGTTCGAGCAGGACGACACCACGCGGGACGTGGACAGCGTGATCTACCAGGGGCTGACCACCGTTGACGCCAACCAGCACGTGGTCGGTCTGCTGGCGAGCGACTGGGCGATCTCGCCCGATCACCTCAACTACACCTTCACGCTCCGCGACGGCGTCAAGTGGGCGGACGGCGAACCCTTCACCGCTGACGACGTGATCTTCACGTTCCGCGTTTTGCAGGACCCTGAGTACAACCTTCCCGGCGCAGCGTTCTGGCGCCAGCTCGGCGTCGCGCGCGCGAGCGACAGCCAGGTCGTGTTCACGCTGCGAGCGCCGAGCGCGGCATTCCCCCTCGCCCTGCGCATCGGCATCATCGCCAGGCATCTGTTCAACGGCATGGCGCCGCCGCAAATCTCCGCCAGCGCGTACAGCGCCGCTCGCGCGATCGGGACGGGGCCGTTCATGGTGGCTTCGATCGACTCGCGCGGCATAACGCTCGACCGCAACCCCTACGCGACGCCCAAGCCCTATCTCGACCACCTGATCATGCGCACATACCCGGCGAACAATCCGCAGGCAGCGATTCTCGCGGTTCGCTCAGGCGCGGCGGACCTGGTCGGAGGACTGGAGCCCGAAGAGCTCAACGCGCTTCAGAACGCCAGCGACGTCACGGTCATGGACGCGCGCACCTACACGAATGCGTTCGTGAGCATGAACGCCGACGGCGACGGCAAGGCCTACTTCGGCGACATCAACGTGCGCAGGGCCGTCGTTCAGGCGATCAATCGCGCGTCGGTGATAAGTGACGTTCTGGGCGGCCGCGGGGAGATCGACACGACGCCCATTCC
>WNGC01004337.1_pt1 | contig 11409 bp, 15 predicted proteins | sample 5400051 | NCBI WGS metagenome assembly WNGC01 (sample SAMN13153368, study PRJNA577476) | soil metagenome | isolation source: 20 cm soil or saprolite under grassland replicate 2 | place: USA:California | collected 2016-06-15 | reverse complement strand
CGACGTGTTGCTTGTCTTGGGCCCCGGCCGGGACTCCCGCCCAACCAAACAGCAGGGCCATGGTCAGTACCGACACACCCATCTTCACGCGAAAACGCATTCTTCCTCCTATTTTGGCTGGGTGAACCCAGTTTACGGACTTCCCCCGCATGGTGACAAGAAGCTTCTTCGGCCCGGACCATCTAGGAGCGCGTGCGGCTCACTTAGCAGGCAACGGTTGTTGGTATTTGGTAAGGTCCACCGATTGCCAGTCGCCTTTGATGATGCCGGCCCGAATCTGCGCGCTGGTCTTGCCTTTGCGGGACTGTTCATAGCTGTAGAAATCTTCGTTGATGCAAATGTTGCATCCCGCGCCGTGTTTGCTGGCGAAGCAATCGAGCAAGCTGGCGTGCCCCTGGCCGCGGTCGCAATGGCAATAGCAGGGCTGCTGATAGAGCGTCTTCTTGATTTTCGCGGCGATGGCGTACGCATTTTGAACCACGGGATCAGGGAAAAGGTCAGGGTTCATGGTCGCAGGAAGCGCACCCCTGGGGACTTGCGCATGATAGGCAGGCACAGGGTCGTCGGCTGTGGACGGCGGCGAATTCGCGCCTTGGGGCGACCTCGAAGCGGCCTGCCCGAGCCCCAGCGCCAAGCCGAACAGCACCGCGACGCTCAAGAATCCCCTTACTCTGCTACCAGGCATATTGGCCTCCCGCCTCAACCGCTCGGCTATCGCCGTCTCTCTACTCTAATGCCATCAAGCGCAAATTTCCACTTCGTTGGTCCGAAGATGTATATAAAAGAGACGCTCACGGCAACCGCACCACGGCGATTCTAACCGCCGCCAGCTTGGTCACGTCCATGACTTTGTCGCCGTTCCGGTTGTCGATCTGGCTGTTGGCAATGAAATAGAAATCATTTCCGTGGATAGCCCCGGTTGTCGGCAGGACGGTGAACTGCGTGTGATTCTCGAGCACGCTCGTCTGGGTCACCCGGTTTCCGTCTTTCGAGAGCTTGAAGGCCACCACGCGCGGCGACCCGATGCCGTTCTGGACGGCGATCAGGCTGCCCTTCTGCCAGTACAGCCCGTCGGCGCCGGCCAGGGTGTTGTGTGGGCCGGGATCGACGTCGCGACTCTCGCCGCTCGGCAGGTCTATCTTAACGATTCCTACGGCGTCCGCCACAAACACCGTTTGGTCGTCGTCCGCGAGCGCGATGCCATGGGGATCGAGAAGCGTGCGGTACACGGCGAGCGGAGCGAACGTCTGCGACCGGGGATCAAAGCGCAAGACCTGATTGTTCAAGCTGTCGGTTGAAATCACTTCTCCATTCTTTCGCAACACCAGATCGTTGAATCCGTGCTTGGCACTGTCCTTCGGCGAGTAGCGCCCCAGCAATTTACCCGTGGAATCGAAATGGAGAAGTTCCGTCCGTCCGGCGTCTTCAAACGTATCCGCCCATACCGTGCCATCCACCGGGTCCAGCCGTATCCCCAAAACCGGCAACAGTCCGTAACGATCCCCGGGCACAAAATCGGAGACTCTCCCTTCAGAGTCAATCTTCACGATCTTTTTGCGGTTCAGGCTGCCGAGATAATAAAGATTGTGCTTCTGGTCGTACGCCAGCCCTTCGGGGATGAGGTCTTTCTCTTCGGTCACGAATGCAAATCGAGCCTGAGCGACCGGCGGAAAATCGCGACGGACTTTTTCTGCCAACTCGTCAAATTCCTTCGAGCCCTTGAGTCCCAGGAACGCCGGATCGCCGGACGGATCAAATCCCTCCCGCAGAGCCAGGCATTCCTTGAGAAGAGCAAGCGCTTCGCGGGTTTCCCCCAGGTGTTGTTTTGCGGTGGAAAGAAAATAGAGGACCGCGCCACGGTCCGGAACGACCGCTTCGAGCTTCCGGGCGATGGCGATTTGTTCACGGAGCTCGGCGGCGTCGGCAGGCTCCGCGAGTACTCCCTTCACTTGCTCTTTTTCCTGCTCTTGGGAATAAAGGGCGGACGGAAGGCCTACCAACCCGGCCAACAAAAGAAGCGCGGAGAATGGAGACGGACGGGGGGCACTCAATCGGCACCTAGCAAGCGGGAGGAAAGTCATGGCAGAACCGTGGGGGCTCCGGAGGCGGCAATTTGCTGTTCACCTTGCGGTCGCTAGATGAAGGCCGCCTCAAGCGGCAGCAAAGGCGGGAGGCGGCGTGGAAGTTTTTGCTTCCAGATGCTTGGCACGAAGATGGCGTTGCACGCGCCGGCCCCAGCCTCTCACAAACGAAAAGTTCAGCGCGCCGCCGATGGCCGAGCCGGCCAGAGGAATCAAACGTCCAGCCCATTTTTCCGCCGTTTCGGCGCCCAACTTCGCGGCCAAGCGTTCTGCGATGCGTGGGATAATTTTTTCGAGAATCTGCTTTTCGGCTAAGTCCTTGCCGTAGTCGATGCCGGAGGCCGCCGCGGCCGCCTTCCACATTTCAATCCTTTGGTCGCGACCGTGAGCTTCAAACCCGTAGACCAGACAGAGGCGCTGGATGAGCCGCAGGGTGATTACCGTAAGCAGGCTGGCATCCGGGAAGAACGTGATCATGCCACCGAGGCCGAATCCCGCGCCTTCGGCAAGCGCCAGGCGTTCGGCGTCGCGAATCAGCGAAGTAGCAATGGCGTCCAGGCGCTCGGTGGGCACGTCTTTCATTCGCCCAAGGTCCGGCACCCACAGGCCGTGCTTGCTGGCCAGCTGACGCCGGAACTGTTCCGGGTCAATCTCAATCGAACGCAGTCGTCCGGCACCCACAGGCCGTGCTTGCTGGCCAGCTGACGCCGGAACTGTTCCGGGTCAATCTCAATCGAACGCAGTCCGCGGAGAACACCAAACCGCAGAAAACGGCTGACGGTACGTCCCGCCAGCGACCCTTTGACCGAGTTAGCTAACCCTGCCACGACCATAGCCATCCTAAGTGGTTAGAATCCTCTTAGAACCACTGCATTGTATAGTATGGCCTCAAACTCTGATTTGCACCATGCATGAAAATCGGCGAACAGAACGATCCGTCCATCATGGCCAGGGGATTTTCTCGACGGGCAGATGTTGAAGCGCCTTATATTATCGATGGTCGGTCTCTGACCCCGAAACAGATTCCGGAATTAAGATAGCTTGCCCATGCACACCTCTGGATAAGACGGAAGCCTCAGCGCGATTAACGAAGATTATTGATCCAAGCCAGCAGTGTTCGGTTGGATTCCTGATCAATGTCCAGAAATTCGAGGCCCATTCCCACCTGCGGTTTCACCACCCGGACCACTGCGAGCGTCTGTAGTTTCTGGCCTTCGTGCGTGAGCGTTCCGCGGACGCGCGCGCCGATCTCCAGAGTGCGACGCAAGCACACGAAACATCCTCCAAGAGAAAGATCCGAGGTCCTCCCGCTCAAGCGACTCCCGGATTCCAATTCCAGCATCTCCACGTCGGCTGCAAAAGGGTGGCGGACCGAATACCGCCGGTAACGCACACTAGATTCTTTGGCGCGTTTGCCGCTGTCAGATTCCATGCCGGTATCACCTCGCAGGAGCGGACTGGCGCTGGCCTCACGGAATAACCCTCTATCGTCAGTCTCTCAAGTTCCCTGGTTGATGGGAATTGCTTTGTTGGAGAAGAGCTCGCTACGTGCCAAGTGCGAATGGGGCAACATCCTTTAGGACATCCCCCGGACGGAGTGCGTACTCCTAGACTGGTACTGTCGTTCTATGGGGGAACCGGGAAAATCTCAGATAACCTTAGCTTCGCAGAGAGGGTTACAGACCCTAGGCGAGATAGAATTCCTATGCCCATCGAAGAACTGAAGACAGCCAGCGCGACATCGACCCGCGCTGAGAACCGCAGACGGAATCGAAGGGTTCCCGTCTCCCTTGAGGTGCGTGTGCGCCCCGCCGATTTTGGTAACGGGGATTTCGAAGAATTCCGAACCACACAGAACGTCTCCCGCGGGGCCCTCTATTTCCTCACCCCACTCGACCGTTACTACAAAGGGATGCGCCTGTGGGTGGCGTCTGGCCACGGGCCCATTACAGGCTCAGACAACTGGAAAGACCTTGGCCAGGTCGTTCGTGTTGATTGTCGACCCGATGGTCGCTATGGAGTGGCAGTCGTTCTCTCAGCGCCGAGGCACTTGGCGACCTGCGGCGATCCCGCCCAGCCTCCCGGGAAGAAGAATACGGAAGTTCGGGAACGGCGTGACGCACTCCGCCAGGCGTTCGTGGCGCCGGCGGTGGTGGTTGACGCGCAGAGTGGGGCTCGGATTTCGGCGCGGACTTCGGATCTGAGCCTGCGGGGGTGCTACGTCGACATGTTGAATCCGTTTCCTGTTGGCACAACTCTTCAGTTGAGAATCCATAAGAACAATGAGATCCTCGACGCGCAAGCGAGCACTACCTCATCGCATACAGGGTCGGGGATGGGCTTGCTCTTTGGGGAAATGACACCCCAACAACGCTCCATGCTAGCAGGCTGGTTGGACGAATGCGTTGCTCCACCCAGGTTTTCACCTACGGCATCGCTTCCAGCCGAGAAAACTGACCAGCGGGACCATCTTTTGGCCGTTAAGCTGATCTACTCTCTAGTTCGCAAAGGCGTTCTGAGTCAGTCCGAGGCTGCCGCACTGCTGGAAAATTCACAAGCTTGATCCTCTCGTTACACGTCCGCGGACGGGGCCCTCTTCCACACGAAGCGCCTTAGGAAATTTTCCGACTTGAATTTCTGCGCGGCAAAAAAACACCGCTCTCACCCTGATGTTGATGCCGAGTTTGACTTACCGTGGATGCGGGGTGCACCCCTACAGGGATTGAGAAGAGGAAAACCCTTGGGATGCACCCCAGAAGGATGTGGGTCGTTCACGATTCCCTCTCAAGGTTGGCGCACGACTGAATTACCAGGGTGCCAAGTTGAGAAACATCCACGCGGCACAGTCAGACCCCAACGAGGGTTGGATTAGTTCGTTCCGCCCGCAGCGGCGGCCTGTTCGAGAAGCTTTAGCGTTTTGCTGGCGTCCGCTACTCCGAGAATCAGGAAAGACGCGTTAGCCCCGGGTTCAGCTCCGGAGTAGCCATAGTTGATGTTGATTCCCTTATCTCCGAGCCGCGACGCGACGCGAGCGAGCTCCCCAGGACGATTTTCGAGCATCACCCTCGCGACCTCGGTCTCGGTGTAATCGTTGCGTTGCCGATCCAGAGTCGCCCTGGTCTTGTCTGGATTGTCCACCACGAGACGGACGGAACCCTTGCCCTTCTCGTGAGGGAACTGTTGATACGCGAGAATATTGATGTCCTCTTCGGCGAGGGCCTGGCAGAGTTTGCCAAGCGTTCCGGGCCGGTCTTCCAGTCGGATGGTGAACTCCTTGGTGATAGGCATGGTGGGACCCTCCTTCTATTTTGCACCTCGGGTACGGGCTGGGAAGTTCCTGCGAGGAGAAAAGATAGCGCAATCCTACGCCGACTTGAGTCTGACCGCAACGGTTGCAGGAGCTTGCGGACCTTGCAGGAGTGAGAGAGTTTTGGTGAAAGTGTGTGCCATAACAGTTTTCCCCGGTACGGGCTACTCTTCCTTGAGTTACCTACACCGTTTTCCCCTCGACGCACTAAAGATTGACCGCTCCTTCATCAGTGGCATGGGGGATGACGGCGAAGGTATGGAGATTGCCCGGACCATATTGCCCATGGCCAATAATCTTCGGTTGGACGTAGTTGCCGAGGGAGTAGAGACACTTCAACAGGTTGCCCTGCTGAAAAAACTACGATGCAAATATGGTCAGGGATATTACTTTTCCAAACCGCTGTCCGCCGAGGGGACCGCGGCATTATTGGCGGCTGACCTGGCGTGGCAAGCGTGCGAGCAGACCGTGTAGCTCAACAGGTGTCAGCATGGGTAGAACATGACTGGAGAGCGCCGCTCGGACGCAGCGCAAGGCCATGACCGCTGAATTACACAAGCCGCTCTCCGCCCTCCAAACTTGTCGATAGCCCTCATGAAGCTCGGTTGGGACCAATACGCACTGGATGCCGCTACACCCCAGCCACGTGTGCCCGAGTTCAGAACGCGAAGCGATACCTGCATGGACTCTGACAGCGGCAAGCGCGCCAAAGAATGCGGCGTGCGTGACCGGCGGTATTCGGTCCGCCATCCTTTCGCAGCTGACGCGCGCCTCGCGACACAGGTCAATTCAGTTTGGCAGGAGCACAACCAAGGACTGTATTGCTATTTGAAGAAGGACGTTGGGGCGAGCCTTGACGGAAGAAGCGGATCGATCAGGCGCAGGTTTGGCCAGGAAGGGCATTGGATAGAAGTTGCAAGTCATGGCCTGGAACAGACACCGGTTTCTCAAGGGGAATTCGATCCCGAACGAGGGCGAAAATCCAGCAAGGCAGGAACATTAGGGTTTGAGCGTATGAGGAAATTTGGCCACGAGTGCCTCGTTGTTCTGCAAGACCTGCAACTTCCGTTGCAGATAGGCATGCAGGAGATTGCGTTGCGCGTCGGATACCTTTGGAGCGGTTCGGAAGCACTCATCACAAACTTTGCACCTGGCTTGTACGCTCCACTGAACGCGCCGCCCGGAAGCGATGTGAGCGCAAGCGGGTCGGCAATGGGGATCCGGGCGCTCTCCAAGGTCAAGAGGTATTCCTCGACGAAAGGCGCGCCTCTTTCGATTTCAGTGCTTTCCTCCACGGAGGCGGCCAGCGCAAGAAATTCGGGCGCAGGGAGAATCTGGGCGACGATGCGTTGCGCCGTTTCGGTTTCGCGACGCAGTGCTTCCGCGGTCGCCCTCTCCGCCGGTAGATTGGCGGCGAGATATTCGGTATGCACGATCAAACCCGGCGATGCGGCATGGCGAAAGAAGTCGGCGAGAATGCGCAGCACGCGCTGCGGTCCTGTCAAGAACTGAGTAAGGAATTTGTTGCTGAACCTTCCTACGTCAGGCAACGGCGTTACGATAGCGACGATATCCGCAGCATGCGTTTGTGCCTCTTCGCGGTCGTGGCGCGCTTCTTTGGGCCCACGGATGTTGTTGTAGCGGTCCGCCAGGGCCAAGAGCTTGAGCATGACCAGCGCATGGGGCTGGGTCACGCGGACCTGAACAATACAAGGAACCCCAGTCGGGAGTTTGCCGGAGATAGTATGCAGATGGCATTGGGCGAGTGCGATCGACCCTCCCGTACAGGCGCGCGCGTGCACGCCGTCCTGGATATCCACGCGAAAGTCCTTTTCGCGTTTGTACTCTTCCGGGGCCATAAACTCGATGCGCATTTTCTCGGCGCTGCCCGGAATCGCTTTTGCAAACTGGAAATTGCGGGATTCCGGGAGCGCATGTACCCCAGTTTCTCGAAGATGGGCGCAAGTTGTACCGACTCCTTGCGCAAAGCCAGCACATTAAGAAGGAAATCGACGTCTTTCGTTGCGCGTGCTTTTTCGACCACGAACTTCATGGCCTGGGCTCCTGCCACGACAAAATCATCCGCTGCCGGTCCGAGGGCATCCAGAAGTTCAAGAAAGTAAGTGCGCTGTGGTTCGGGAATCACGCGGCCTTCCATCTGGGCGCGATGGCATTGTCGAGGAGATAGTCGGCTTGTTTGAGATCGCGGCCGCCGCGGGCATAGAGGTCGAGATAGGCCTGGATGTTGGAGACGCGAGGCAGGGAAGCATCGCGTCTTGCATAAAGGAACACGCCCTCATCATACGGATAGATGAAACGAAGGCGCGGGGCGCGTTCGGATGCGGGACGACTGTCGAGCTGGCGAAGCTTGGCTTCGGTTTGTTTCGGGAGCAGAAAAATATCGACACGATCCAAATCGATGAAGGGAGCGTCCGTCGTCGCCGCCGCCGAAGTGAACGCGTAGGGAGCCCGAACCAGTGTCTCGATGCCCGAGTTGATTTCCGCCACTGTGGATCCGAAAGGGTTGGACGTTTCGAACGAACTGCGCAAGCGCCAGCGATAGCGTTCCTTGTATTTTTCCGCCCATTCGAGCAACAAGCGGCGCGGTTCGGGAACTACGATGGAAGAGCCTTGCCGTCGTACCCAGAGTTGCTCGTCGAGACCAGAAAGCGCTTTGGAGATGGCGCCGAGACTGACACTAAGGCGGATCCGCTGTGTCGAAAACAGTCGGGTTATCCGGTTTGACTCCGTTTCGAGTTCGTTGGCAATTTCGGTAAGAGTCCACGGTCTTGGTTTTTCGAGCAGTACGCGAAGAACGCGGGAATAGCGTCCCGAAAAGACATTGGTGAAAGCCGGGGGAGCGGGCTCGCGGTACTGCTCAGTTGGGCGCATTCCGAGCCGTTGCAATGTGAATTTGCCGGGAATGTTGATCGAGATATTCCCGGAAAGATCAATGAAATCGATTCCTTGCTCAATCGAGTAGCTCTGTGAGCGGGGAGGGAGTGCCGGGCAGATCAGTGCGAAGGAAACATCGGGGCGAAGCGTTTTCATACGGCGAATCCATGGGGCGATGTCTTCCAGGAGCTTGGGCGAGACGGCCGATTTGAACTCCCCCAGCACGAGGACGCGGCTCTTTCCAGATTCGAGTTCGAACTGCACGTCGAAGGTATCTTCGGGCTGGACCTTGAGTGCGCGGATGCGGACGCCGGGGAGGTCCCGTACCGGCAACTGGTTGCGGAGGGCTTGCCGGGCCTCCTTTTCGAATTGAGCTTCTGCCTTCATGCTCGTCATTTTCGCATATTGGCAAGTGCGATGCAGAGGAAACATTTCTTATATTCATGTATTTCCTCAAATACGAGACTCAGCGTTTAGTAAGGATGGAGCGGGCTCTGGGCCCGGAAACTCAGGCGTTGTAAGCGATCGTTTTACTTTGGTAGGCCCACGGCAAAGGACCGTGTAGGTCGTAAGAAGTCATTCGTTATTCGCGAATATAGAATAGCAGTCAGTGGGTGTCCCAACGTTTCCTGAGCCGCCGCACGGCGTAACCGTTCACGAGGTAGGCTGCCGCCATCTCCAGGTGCAGGGCTCTGGCGACCTCATTCACCTGGCGATAGTCGGCGGCCACCTTCCGTAGCATGAGCGATTTTATCGCTAATAAGAGTTCAGTTTCCGGGAACCGGAGTCACGATGACGTGAACCGCGATGTTCCTGCCTTCGGTCGAGCGGTACTCGACCTTAGCTTGGGCGCCTACCGCGAGTTTGCCTTCCACGGTCGTTTTGTCATCGACCAGGAACTGAACGGTGCTGGCATCCTTGTTTTTCGCCACCTGTACGGAAAATTCCGCATCTCCTACGGATGTGATTTGTCCGGACAAGGATTGGTTATCAGGTGTGGGTTCGAGGGGACCTGCCGCAGGTTGGGCGGCGGGGGGTGTGGACCAGGCCGCGATTGTGAAACAAACGAGAAAAAGTGACGCTAGGCACAGGGATGCCCGAAATCGCATGGTTGTCTCCTCCAATTTGACTTGGACCGGTACTGAGGCAAGCCGCACGAATAAAACCAAAGCTGAGGAAAGTTCCAATTTTCGCGCAACTGCTTGTGAAATCAAATAGCTACGTGGAGGTACCGGAAAATGCTTCGCGCATCACCAAGTACTAGCCCCGTGAAATTCTTGCCCGTTCTGAAAGGACGGATGCAGGGCGACGGAAGCAAAGTTTGTTGTAACCGGCCACCGATTAGGCGCCGTACTTCAAATGTTTGACCAAGGACTAACCGTTCAGGAAGGGTGGTCACGGATTACGTAACTACGCAACCACGCCGGCGTGGAGATCATCTGTCTTGGTACGGTCGGTTCGCGATGCAGTATATGGCTCTTGCGATTCAAACAGTTTTCCTCTTTTGTTCAACCCTTCTGGCTCCGGGACAGAATGGGTCTTGGCGCCTGGTCGCCTCCAGTAGCAACCCTCGAATGCCGCCGGTAATGGTCATTGGATTCGTCGGTGGGTTCGTCAGGCACGATAACATTGTCCACAGCGGAGTCCAGCTCGCTAAGCATCTACGCCGCGATTACCCGTCGGACGTTTACGTGGAGGTCTTTGAGAATCGGCGCAGGGAGAGGGCCCACCAGGAGATCTTGAGACTCCTGAACAGCAACCACGATGGGAGACCATGGTCGAAGAGAAGCACAGTGCCCGCATCATCATTTACGGAATGAGCTGGGGCGGCGCCGAAACCGTCACGCTAGCCGAAGAACTGGAAAAAGACGGTATCCCCGTGCTCCTTACCATCCAAGTGGATAGCATTTCGAAGATTCGCCAGAACGACGCGGTCATTCCATCCAACGTTGCCGAGGCGATCAATTTCTATCAGCGGCATGGACTTTTACGCGGCCAGCCAAACATTCGGGCCGCCGATCGGGCCCACACGCGAATTATTGGAAATCTTAGATTCGACTATGAAGACCATCCCATCAAGTGCGATCAGTATCCCTGGTATCTTCGCGAAGTCCCACACCGAAATCGAATGCGATCCGAGCGTTTGGAAGCAGGTGGAATTGCTGATTCGTTCGAAATTGCCCCCGGTAACACCGGCTACCTCGACCGAGTCACCCGGTCAATAAAGAGATTCACATGGATGGCCTTGATCAGCGGGTTCTGGAGACCAGCCTAAGATAGTACTTGCCGAAGCCCCCACAGCCGCCAGACCCTCAAATCATCGCCGGCGTCGCACAAAAACATGGTGCGCCCGGTCTTGCCAGGAATGGCATTACGCGCAAGGGAGAAGGCATTTTTTTCCGAGGCCCGCTGCAGCATGGCCCAATCCAGCCGGAATTCCAACATCGACTCGCGGCTATGCTTCGGGCTTTTCAGAATCCGCTTGGTGCGCACGAGGAGCAGTTCGTAGGCCCCCAGCTAGTCCGAACCGGGTGCGAGAATGTTGTTGGCACTCAAGCCCACCTTGAACTCTCGACCGCTTTCCTGTGTTTCCATCCATAATGCTCCATGCTCGTCGACGAGGGGCGTGCCTGCCTCATCGAGGTTCTTAAAATAGCGAGGGAGGCGCTGGCTGTCAGGAATTAACTCCTCGCGGATGGCTTCTTCGGTGATCCGACGGGAGGCCTCGCGATATTCTTTCCATTCCTCCGCCGTCCCAACGACCCGTGCGCGCACCAGGTTTTCATCCATCTCCAGCTTCTTGGCGCGTGTTTTGTCCTCGTCGGTCTTCGCGAGTTGCAGCTCACGCCCGATCTCGGCGGCCTCCGCGGTCGGATGCTGCTCCAATTGGTGCTGCGGGTTGAATCGCCCTGTAAGTACGTAGGAAGCAACGACCACCGGTAATTCGTGGTCTGCGAAAACGATCATGGGGATAAGGAATTTCTTGGAATGGTACAACTGCTCGGTCCCGGCTCGACACTCCCTGCTTCGTTTGATGGTGCCGGGCACTTGAGCGAAATGCTGCACGCGGAAATTCGCTTCCGGATGTCGAAGCGCATAGCGTGTAAACGTGCGTGCGACGGCTTT
>WNGC01003134.1_pt1 | contig 11412 bp, 8 predicted proteins | sample 5400051 | NCBI WGS metagenome assembly WNGC01 (sample SAMN13153368, study PRJNA577476) | soil metagenome | isolation source: 20 cm soil or saprolite under grassland replicate 2 | place: USA:California | collected 2016-06-15 | reverse complement strand
GATGCGATCATGGATTTCGGACGGAAATTTGATCCGCAAATATTTCATCACGATCCCGACGCGGCGGAGAAAACGTTGTTTGGCGGATTGGCGGCGAGCGGCTGGCATACCGCGGCGGTGTCGATGCGCTTGTTTGTCGATACCATGGATGTCGCGGGCGGCATTATCGGGATGGGTGTGGATGAATTGAAATGGCCGAATGCAGTCCGACCTGGAGACGAATTGCGCTTGGAAATTGAAATCCTGCAGGCGCGGCATTCGAAGTCGCGCCCGGGCTACGGCATTATTCGCATTCGTAATGTAACGAAAAACCAACGCGACGAAGTTGTGCAATCGTTTATGGCGAACACCATGTTGCCCGCGCGCGAGGCAGGCTTGTAAGGCGTCTGTGCCAACCTCGAACGTTTTTGAGTTCGCGGAAATATTTTTGTCGCCGCTGAGGCGGGCACGGACAGCTACTTCCCCAGTAGCCTCATCATTGCTTCCGGGTAGCGCGAACCGGCTGCAACATCTTTCGGCGCGACCTCATCGATGCGCTCCAAGTCGTCTGCACTCAGCATCAGGTCCAATGCATCCACATTTTCGCGCAAATATTTCCGTCGCTTCGTTCCAGGAATTGGGACGATGTCTTCGCCCTGCGCCAAGACCCAGGCGAGCGCGAGCTGGGCAGGGGTGCAACGTTTTTCCGCAGCGATCTCGCTTACCTGGCTAACGAGATCCAGATTACGCTGAAAGTTTTCTCCCTGAAATCTGGGGGCAGTCCGCCGGTAATCGTCCGCCGCAAGGTCCTCGAACCTTTTAATTTGGCCGGTAAGGAATCCGCGGCCGAGTGGGGAATAGGGGACGAAACCGATGCCGAGCTCGCGGCAAACGCCGAGCACCTTGTCTTCAGGATCGCGTGTCCAGAGTGAGTATTCCGATTGCAAGGCGGTAATAGGATGGACCGCATGCGCCCTTCGGATGGTGTCAGCACCAGCTTCTGATAAGCCGAGATAGCGCACCTTGCCCGCGCGAACCAGCTCCGCCATCGCGCCCACGGTTTCTTCAATCGGCGTCTCCGGATCGACCCGATGTTGGTAGTAAAGATCGATGCAATCAATGCCGAGCCGGCGCAGACTCGCTTCGCACGCTTGCTTTACGTACTCTGGTTTGCCGTTAATTCCGCGAAATCCCGGCGTATCCGAGTCACGCAAGATTCCAAACTTTGTCGCGATAACAACGCGATGGCGTTTGCCGCGAATTCCGCGTCCGACTAGTTCCTCATTCGTGTGCGGACCATAAATGTCGGCGGTATCGAAAAAAGTACAGCCGAGTCCGATCGCGGAAACAATCGGTCCGCCGCGTCCAAGTTTTCTTTGTTTCATGGTTGTCCGATCCAGGTTTTAGGGGCGATCACATCCCATCGCTCCCGAATGGCGTTGTATTCGCTCTCGGGTAACGGGCGTGATTCGAGCAGGCGCGCGTTTTCCTGGAAGCGTTCCGGTTTCGTCGTCCCAACGATAGCAGTATGCACTCCCGGCGCGCTCAAGACAAAGCGCAATGCGATGGCGATGGATTCCTCGGCTGAACCATTGCGCAAGAAATCGAAATTCAGTTTTCGCAACCGTTCGTAATATTCGTGGTGATAGGAATTGATCGGTTTGTGTCCGGTCTTCCACGCGAAATTGGCGAGCGGCCGTTTTGCGATCAGGCCAATATTTCGCGTGCGGGCCAACGGAACAATCTGCGAAATCGCTTCCTGATCGGCGATGTTAATGGACGTTTGCAACGCATCGAAGGCGTCGCATTCTACGGCGAAGCGCGCCGGGCGACCATCGCCGCTATAGCCCAGGTAGCGCACCCAGCCGCGCTCACGCGCTTTTTCCAATGCGGAAATCGCTTCGCCCTTTTTCAGGACTGCTTCCGAACATCCATGCAGTTGAATGAGATCGATGCGGTCCGTCTGCAAACGGCGCAAACTACGTTCGATGCTTTCCGAAATTGAGTTGCCCGACCAGTCTTCGGTCCCGATCCCACGCGGGTGCCCGCATTTGGTGAAAAGGAAAAACTCAGTGCGCCGTTTGCTGATGGCATTGCCGATTGATTCCTCGCTGCCGTCGTAGCACTCCGCTGTGTCGATGACGTTAATGCCGGCGTCGAGCGCGCTGTTCAGCACCTTCCTGATCTTTTCGACGTCTTCGCCCGCGGTGCCCGCGCCGCCAAAACCCAGTACGGTCACATCCATATCCGTTCGGCCGAGGCGCCGCTTTTCCATCAATCCACCCTAGACACGACCGAATGAGTTGTCATCCGGAGCCAAATGAAGGGACGCACGCCGTCGCGTCCCCATTTTTCTGGGCCGCGTATGTGAAGTTTGGGACATGACGGCGCATGTCCCTCCAATTTTGTTCAGAACGAGAGCTTCGTTCCCCCGCTTCCGCGCTCGATCCGACCGATCACTTTTGCGTGCAAAATATTTTTTGCTCTCGTCACATCGCGCTGCCGGACGATCGCGACCATGCCGATTCCCATATTGAAGACCTGATACATTTCTGCGCGATCAACCTTTCCCATTCTGCCGATGAAATTGAAAATTTCAGGGACGCGCCAGCTGTGAGTATCAATCACCGCATCGCAATTTTTTGGCAGGATACGAGGGAGATTGTCGATTAATCCGCCACCGGTGATATGCGCGAGGCCATGAATCATCCCGCGCGGCACTTTCACCAAAAGCGGCTGATAATTTTTGTGCACGCGCAATAACTCTTCACCCAGCGTTCCCCGAACTCCGGGAATTCGTGACGAAAGCTTAAGCCTCAATCTTTGGAACAGGATTTTCCGCGCGAGTGAATATCCATTGGTGTGCAATCCATTCGACGGCAGCCCGAGAACCACATCTCCAATTCGGACCTTGCTTCCATCGATGATCTGGCCGCGATCGACGACGCCGACGATGCAACCCGCCAGATCGTATTCGCCGCGGCGATACATTCCCGGCATCTGCGCTGTCTCGCCACCGATCAGCGCGCAGTTGGCCGCGCGACAGGCCTTGCTGAATCCGCTCAGCAATTCCGAGAAAACACGCGATTCTAATTTTTCTGTGCCGATGTAATCGAGAAAAAAAAGCGGCCGCGCGCCGAGGACGGCGACGTCGTTGACACAATGATTCACCAGATCGGCACCGACGGTGTCGTGTTTGTTCGCGGCGAAAGCGATTTTCAATTTGGTTCCCACGCCATCGACGCTGGCGACGAACACCGGCTGCCGCATTCCGCGAAAATTCGGCGCGAACAGCCCGCCGAACCCCCCGATTCTTCCCAGCACCTCCGGGCCGTGCGTTTTGCGGACAAGGGATTGAATTCGACGCTTGAGCTTGTTGCCAAGGTCAACATCAACGCCGGCGCGAGCGTAAGCTTTCTGTCTCTCTGTCATGTCGAACGAAGTCGAGACATCTCTAACTATTTTCGAGAACATCTCCCGCTAAATATAAGGCCAAGAGTTATAGTCTCGCGGGATCGACGGTTAGAGATTCCTCGACTACCCTCGGAATGACAAAAAAGGCGATGAGGTCAATCGCCCATCATTTCAACTCCGCGAAAAGCGTCGGCTGACCGTCCCTTTCCTCCGCCAAAGCGCGAGCGCGTTGCTCCCGCTTTTCCATGATGAATTTATCCAGCGCAGGATCGACGGGCAGGGGATAATTCCCGTTAAAACAAGCGAGGCAAAAAGAATTGGCGGGCCGCCCGGTGGCCTTGACCATTCCTTCAATGTCGAGATAGCCGAGACTATCGACATTGAGGTACTCGCAGATTTTTTCCATCGACATCTGGTTAGCGATCAGTTTTTCCGGATCGGGAAAATCGATTCCGTAATGACAGGCAAAGCGATGCGGCGGACAACTCACCCGCAAGTGCACCTCTTTCGCGCCCGCTTCCCGCAGGTTGACGATGCGCGCGCGCGCGGTGGTCCCGCGCACGATGGAATCGTCCACCACCACAACTCGTTTCCCTTCCACCATTTCCTTTATCAGGTTTAATTTCACCCGCACATCGAAGTCGCGAATGAGCTGACTCGGCTGCAAAAACGTTCGACCAATGTAGTGATTCCGGACAAAAGCGTGCTGAAACGGAATCTTTAATTCCTCCGCAAAACCGAGCGCGGCGTAATTTCCCGAGTCCGGCACCGGCACTACGATATCCGCTTCCACCGGAAATCGCCGCGCCAGTTCGCGTCCCATCTCGGTGCGAACTTTACCGACATTCATCCCGCCGATGATGCTGTCGGGTCGCGCAAAATAAACGTATTCGAACATGCAGAAAGCAGGTTGTTCGTCCCGGAACGGTCGCTCCGAGCGCAGTCCATGCTCGTTTATGATTAGCACTTCGCCCGGCTCAATCTCGCGAACAAATTCAGCATGGATGAGATCGAGCGCGCATGTTTCCGATGCGAGAATGTAAGCGCCATCGAGTTTTCCCAAAACGAGCGGACGCCAGCCAAAAGGATCGCGCACCGCGATCAACTCCTGCTCACTCATGATCAGGAGCGAGAACGCGCCTTCGATCCGGCGCAAGGCACCCAGAACACTGCTGCCGTTGTCGGCTGGGCGCGCCAGTAAATGCAGGATGATTTCGCTATCGGCGGTGGTTTGAAAAATAGAACCCTTGCTTTCCAATTCGTCGCGCAGCAGATCGGCATTGATTAAATTTCCATTGTGCGCAATCGCCATCTGCCCGCGCACGCAATCGACCACGAAAGGTTGCGCGTTTTTTAACGTGCTCGTGCCGGTAGTGGAATAGCGGGTGTGACCGACAGCACGCGTCCCTTTTAGTTTTTCCAACTCTTCCTGTCCAAACACCTGCGAGACCAGGCCCATGCCCTTATGCTGGAGAAAGGTCTGGCCGGCGCCGTTGCTGGTCACGATGCCGGCGCTTTCCTGCCCGCGATGCTGCAGCGCGAACAGGCCGTAATAGGTCAGCACCGCGGCGTTCGGATGACCGAAGACGCCGAAAAGTCCGCACTCGTGCTGTGGAAGCGCGGCGCGATCGGGTAATTCGTCGTGACCGGAAGTTTCAGGGGGCATGGCAAAAGAACATCGTCGATTTTGTGATCCGGTTCAATATTTCACAAACGCCTGTCATCCCGAGCGAAAAACGCCAGTCCGGCTCGGATCGAGGGATCCTGTGCAAGTTACCTTTAAGTTTTCTTGGCGGGATCCCTCGACTTTCGCTCGGGATGACCGTGTTCGTTTGCGCATCACAAACTCGGGATCGGCTCGGAATCGCTTTCCACTGCCCGCCGGATTGAATTCCACCAAAGATCGTGCAACTCCGCGACCCGCCAGCTGAGATTTTCGTCGTTCACGGTAACGCGAAGACTATCGGTGATCACGCTGCCAATCTGTGCATGCGGAATATTTTTCGATTTTAGTTCTGACAAAACCCGTTCCGTATTTTTCGGCTCGCAGGAAATAATGACGCGCGATTGCGCTTCGTTGAAGAGCAATGTAGCCGCTTCTGTAGAGGCAGGCGTCTCGCCTGCGCAGCCACGGTTTTCGAAATTAATTTCCGCGCCGAACAACCGATCGGGGCTAAAGCAGCATTCCGCCAGTGCGACCGCCAGTCCGCCCTCGCTGCAATCATGCGCGCTCGTAACGAGATCTAGCCGAATCAAATCGCGCACCGCGTTTTGGACCGCGCGCTCCAACTCAATGTCGAGTTTGGGGACCGGCCCAACCTTTTTCCCGAAGCAAACCTTGAGAAAGCGCGACCCCCCAATGTTGTAGCCGCGGTCGCTGGCCGCGGCAGCGCTGGAAGAACCGGAGCCGGCGACTCCGGCTACAGATCCAACCAGGATAATGGCGTCCCCCTTATTCTTAAACCACTGCGTCGTGATGTGTCTCTCGTCATCGATCAAACCAACCATCGCCACCGTCGGGGTGGGATCGACCACCCCGGCCGGGCTCTCATTGTAAAGCGAGACGTTGCCTCCAACTACCGGCGTGCCGAAGGTGCGACATGCCTCGGCAATTCCCTCAACTGCCTCGCGCAATTGCCAGAAATTCTCCGCCTTGTAAGGATTACCGAAGTTCAAATTGTCCGTCACCGCGAGCGGTCGCGCGCCGGAACAGGTGAGATTTCGCGCCGCTTCCGCGACCGCAATGCGTCCGCCCTCGCGCGGATCGAGCGCGCAATACAACGAGTTACAATCGGTCGTCGCCGCCAGGATTTTGTTCGCCTCTCTAATATAGAAGACCGCGGCATCCGAGCCCGGTTTTACCACTGTGCCGGTCCGAACCGTGTGATCGTATTGGCGATAAACCCAGTTCTTCGACGCGATCGTCGGATCACAAAGTAATCGGCGGAGCGCCTCGTGAGTATCGATCTTCGGCAGATCGTCGTAGCTCGGATCGTTGATTCCGGCCGCAGCAGAAGGCGGTTTTGCATCTCGGGAATAGAGTGGCGCTTCTTCCGCCAACGGCTTCGCCGGAATTTCCGCGGCGACGCTGCCGTTGCTGCGCACACGCATCATTCCGTCGTCGGTGACGCGTCCGATTTCGGCGCAAGGCACATCCCATTTCGCGAAAATTTCGCGCACAATATTTTCTTTGCCGCGCTTGGCGATGATGAGCATCCGCTCCTGCGATTCGCTCAGCAGAATTTCGTATGGCGTCATTCCCGGCTCGCGCTTCGGAACTTTCGCGAGATCAATTTCCACGCCGCTCCCACCGCGGCTCGCCGTTTCGGAGGTGGAGCAGGTCAATCCCGCCGCGCCCATGTCCTGAATCCCGGCGACAGCATCGGTCGCGAGCAATTCCAAACATGCTTCCAATAAAAGTTTTTCTTTGAACGGATCGCCGACCTGCACCGCCGGCCGATCTTCTCGTGATTCCTCCGTCAACTCCCGCGAAGCAAACGATGCGCCGGCCAAACCATCGCGCCCGGTCTCCGCGCCCACGTAAAAGACCGGGTTGCCGACCCCGCGGGCTGCGCCGCGAGCCAACTGCTCGTGTCGCAAAATGCCGAGGCAAAAAACGTTCACCAGTGGATTCCCCTCAAAGCTTTCGTCGAAATAAATTTCGCCCCCGATAGTCGGGACGCCGATGCAATTCCCATAGTGCGCAATCCCCGAGACGACACCTGTGAAGAGGCGCCGGTTTGCTGCGATTTGCGCCTTCGGGCTCAGTTGGTAGGGCGACGCTCCGCGGAGCCGCGATTCGTTTATCGCCTCGACAGAGTCTCGCTCTACCGAATGCGTAATTGGCCCGAAGCGGAGGGAGTTGAGGCAAAATTCCGGGCGTGCACCCATCGTGAAAATATCACGAATAATTCCGCCAACGCCGGTGGCGGCGCCTTGGAATGGTTCAATTGCGCTCGGATGATTGTGTGATTCGATCTTGAATGCGATCGCCCAGTCATCACCGATATCGACCACCCCGGCGTTTTCTTCGCCTGCCTTCACCAGAATGTTTGGGCCGGTCGTGGGAAATTTCCGCAATTCGCGGCGGGAATTTTTGTAGGAACAATGCTCGCTCCACATCACTGAAAAAATTCCCAGCTCGGTGAAGTTCGGTTCGCGTCCGAGAATTTTTTTGATACGGATATATTCCTCCGGCGTCAGGCCATGTCTGGCCACAACTTCCGGCGTGACCTCGGGATCGAAAGAGGCGTTCGGCATTGAAGCACGAAGATTAGCGAAACTCCGCGCGCACTCAAATGGCGCTTAACATTTGTAACCGCGGTCGCTGGCCGGGGCCGCCGCCACCGTGTGGGCGACGCCTAAGTCAAAGAACCCCAGAGAGATACCGTTTCTCCACCAGATATAGAGCGCGCTTATCTCTAATCGGCCTAGATATAGGCTCTCCGCCGCATCAGCGCCTAAATAAATTTAATTTAGATCGAATACTCGCTTGCCCAGCCTGGTCTAATAGTAAAAGGCCGATCTCGGCGAGACCGGCTTATGTCTTGGCAATGAAGTCGAGGCAAATCAAAAAACAATCAGGGAAGGGGATTATGAACAAAAGCATCATTACAGTTGCTTGTGCGTTGATCGCGCCCGTAGCGTTCGCGCAAACAAGCACAACTACAACTGAGCAAACAACCACAAGCGCTCCGGCCACGACAACAACGACCGAATCGACCACATATGAAGTCGGCACCGTGGACACTTACACTCCCGGCAAGACTATCGTGGTAAAAAGTGAGCGTCAGGGTCCGGTGAGCTTTGCTCTCGGGACAGCGGCACGGATCGTTAACGGCGCGGGCAAAATCGTAACCGCCCCGCTCCGGCCCGGTCAGAAAGTGCGTGTGTATTACACCGGCACCGGCGACACCCGCGTGGTTGAGCACGTTCAAGTAGAAGACTAACACCGACATAGTCGAGTAATTGAAAGCCGCAGGGTTCCGCGTGAATCCTGCGGTTTTTTTTGGTGGATCAAGAGTCCCGTGCTTGATGCTAATATCGATCGCCCGCGGAGCGGCCGATCCAGCACTTCGTCCACTCGATCGCGTTTCTCCTCGAAGACAGCCGATCTTTTGCTAATAAGAATTGCAAATGGATTTGTCCACGGTCGCGAATGTTGCTACCGCGCTCACCGTGATCACAGGAGTCGGTTTCGGTCTGGTCGAAGCGCAGCGATCGCGACGCGCGCGGGAAGAGCGGGCGGCTTACGCTGCGGTCCAGGCGCTTTTGTCGCAGGCGTGGATGAAGTCGATGATCGTCGTGCACAGTATCCCGGATGGCTCGAGCGCTTCAGCGATCGAAGCCAACGCCGAGGTGTTAAACGCTGCGCATTCAGTTGGGGTAACTCTGGAGGGACTTGGCTACTCCGTTTATGCGCGAATCGTTCCATTACGCGTGGCCGCCGACCTGGTTGGTGGCACAGTTCGTCTCGCCTGGCGGAAATTAAAACCCTACATCGAGGAAGAACGCCGGCGCAGCGGTTCGCAAAAGACTTTTGAATGGTTCCAATGGCTCGCCATCCAACTGGAACGACATTCACCTGGAAAAACAAACCTGCAGGTCGGCGCGCAGGAAGCGTATCGAGATTGGAAACCTTGAGGTGGATCGGCCGCTCCGACGGACGATGCGATATCGCCATCGAGGTGGGGACTGCTCGATCCACCTAATCGTCTCAAGAAAAAGTTGTAACGGGGACCGCTGATCCCGATGCCCACGTTTGCTTTTCCCCCCTAAATCAGAGAACGTCCGAAAATGTCTTTTGACCTGAAAGAAATCATTGCCGCGCGGCTCGGCGAAAATTACGAGCTGCATCATCGACATATCAACCGCACCCTGGTCGCGGCCCAGCGTGTCATTGGTTTCGACAAGGTCTACGCCCGGGCTGAAGGCGCCTATCTCTACGATATGGATAACAACGCCTACTTGGATTTCCTGAGCGGTTATTCTGTTTTCAACATTGGCCGGAACCATCCCGTGGTGAAGAAAGCGATCCGCGACGTTCTCGATCTCGATTTGCCTAACATGGTGCAGATGGATTGCTCGTTCCTGAGCGGACTCCTGGCCGAGGCTATCACGAAGCGCACACCGCCGCATCTCGATGCCGTTTTCTTTTGTAACTCCGGCACCGAAGCGATGGAAGGCGCGCTAAAATTCGCGCGTGCCGCCACTGGAAAAAAGCGCGTCGTTTCGCTCGAAAGCGCCTTTCACGGACTCAGCATCGGATCGTTGTCGTTGATGGGCTGCGAAAGTTTTACCGAAGGTTTCGGTCCGCTGATGGATCAATGGGATACACGCATCGCGCTGGATGACATCGCCTCGCTCGAGCGCGAACTGGCTAAGGGGGATGTTGCCGCTTTTGTCATCGAACCGGTGCAGGGCAAAGGGTGCAAATCGCCAACGACAGATTTTTTCCCGCGCGCGCAGGGTCTCTGCCGCAAATACGGCACACTTCTCGTTAGCGACGAAGTGCAGTGCGGCCTCGGTCGAACCGGCAAGATGTTTGGGTTCCAGCATTGGAATCTCGAACCGGACATCATCACCCTGGCCAAAACCTTGAGCGGTGGGTACGTCCCGTGCGGCGCGATCGTTAGCCGGCGCGACATCTACCAAAAAACCTTCAGTCGGATGGACCGGTGCGTAGTTCACTCGACCACTTTCGGCCGCAACAATCTCGCCATGGCCTGCGGCCTGGCTGCGCTCGAAGTAATCGATCAGGAAAATCTGGTCGAACGCGCCGCGGAGATGGGCGCGCAATTGATGGAACGAATCGATGCCTTGCGCGCGAAACACAGTTTCATCAAGGAAGTCCGCGGCAAAGGATTGATCATCGCAATCGAGTTCCACGAACCGAGCGAGTTCAAGCTGAAGATGGCATGGAAACTACTGCACAAGGTGGACAAGGTCCTGTTCGCTCAAATGGTCGTGACCCAAATGTTGAGTAAACATCGTATCCTTACCCAGGTAGCAGGCCACGCCATGGACGTGCTCAAAATCCTGCCGCCGCTGATCATCGGCGAAAAAGAAATCGCGTTGTTTGTTACCGCGCTGGACAACGTCCTGACCGACTGCCGCAAATTCCCCGGCCCGATGTGGGAGCTAGGCAACAATTTCGTCCGCGCCGCGATCAGCTCGCGCCGGTCCTCGCAGGCGCCCGTCGTCTCGGCGTAGTCGCTGTCGCGGCAGGCGCAGGTCCGCGCAGAATTTTCTCGTAATTTTACTACTTCACGGCACAACCGGTGGCCTTATGGTCCCCAGCTGCGGCGACCGCCGGTGGCGCGCCGGAAACGAATTTTCCAGAGTCACGATCGATCCAAACACAGTTCCACTCAATCCCAATCGCGCGCCGCTTTATTGCTCAGCTACTCTTTACCGGCCACCTCGCGACGGTCGACGACTGTAACTTCGCCCGTATTCAGGTGTTCGGAAATTACGAGTAGCTTGCGAGCGCGCGCGATGAGGATGGTGGCGGAAATGCGGCCGTCTCCTGGTCGGTTTAAGTGACTGCGGCATTATTGTGAACAAGAATAGGCGGGCGAGGCAACGACATGGTATAAGGCGCCCCATGAAAAGATTGTTCGCCTTGCTCTTATCGGTAGCAACGCTCGTCCCTTTCACTGCGCCATCGCAGCAGCAACCAGGCACCCTTGCCGGGTTCCTTTCCGGACAAGGACTCGTCGGCGTGAAACTGGAGCGACGATACGGCAATCATCTTTTCGTTCTAAGTTCTATTAACAACAAGCGCGCCGCCCTGATGATAGACACAGGGGCGCCCGTCACTATCATCGACAAAAACAGCGCAGGGACGTTTGGGCTAAACGTCGAAAACACCACCATCAACGTAGGCAGAATTTTTGGCAAAAGATGGGAGCACTATGGAGTGAGCGTTGCGAAGAGTATCGCCCTGGGCAATTGCGCGGTCACCAATGTGCCGGTCGCACTGGCCGACACATCCGACATGAACGCGGACGCGCCCGC